>Ga0207665_10000092_pt1 | contig 58290 bp, 44 predicted proteins | sample LARL112metaG_FD_184351 | JGI IMG/M metagenome (GOLD analysis project Ga0207665, IMG submission 184351) | Corn, switchgrass and miscanthus rhizosphere microbial communities from Kellogg Biological Station, Michigan, USA - LAR L11-2 metaG... | ecosystem: Host-associated > Plants > Roots >... | reverse complement strand
TGGAAACTAGAACTGCCAACAACAACTTGGCACTTGCTGCTTAATTAATTAAGCGCACGCTTCCCCGGGCTTTGCTCATGGGCCCGGCAAGAGGCGTCACACAGTGAGCTGGCCTGAGCCTTTCGGTCCGTAAGGCTCGGGCGAGATTCATCGGACTAGCCGGCTGCGTTTCTTGCTCATTCTGAGCGTGGCGGGCGAACCAAGCGGAATTGAGCTAAGCATGTAGGCTTCGTGTCGTAGCGCTTTTCGGACGGGGGTTCGACTCCCCCCGCCTCCACCATCGTTACGCAGGCAAAGTTGCTTGCCGCGCATGTTGATTGGCGTGGTTGCGAGCAGCCAGTAGCAAGCGCGGGTAGCAAGGCCAATGGCAAGAAGAACGTCCGTCAAACTCAATCGCCGAACCGGGCCGCCGCGCGGGCTTTCGCCTTTGCCGCTTCTTCTTCCCGATTTCTCGGCAGCGCGTTCGTTTCAAGCGAATGAAGAAGGCGACTCGATGCGGCCGCCACTTCGTCGATTGCGGCTTGGAACACCGCCTCGTTCGCTTTTGACGGCTTATTGAAGCCGCTGATTTTTCTGACAAACTGTAGCGAAGCGGCGCGAACCTCTTCGGGCGTGACGGGCGGATCAAAGTTGAAAAGTGTCTTGATGTTCCTGCACATTCGCGTGACCTCGGCGGGATTTGACTAAACTTTTTGCGCTTCCCTTTTGACGGCGGAGATTCGGCCTTTGTTTCGCGCGTTGCAATGGAATTTGTTCTTATGTCGTTCCGGCGGATTTCGTAGCCTTGGAATTGGAAGAACTGCAACGCTGCCGCGCATAACTCGCCCAAGGGCCTGTGGGATCTAATCTTACATATGCTTCCCAGTGCTGCCGCGCTTCGGGATAGGCCTTCAGTTTTTCACAGACGAACGCCAGATTGTAGTGCGCGTCCGGATAAATGGGATTCAAGCGCACCGCTTGCCGCAAATGTTGACGCGCCGCATCCACATGTCCGGTTTCGTCCAGCACGCTGCCCAGATTGAAATGCGCCAGGGCGTTTTCCGGATCGAGCGCCAGCGCCTGGCGGAAATATTCCGAAGCTTTCTCCAGGTTTCCGTCTTCGTAGTAAAGCGTGCCGCAATTGATCAGGGCGTCGGGCCGCGCCGGGTCCACGCAAAACGCTCGCTCATACGCATCAATTGCTTGCGCCCTGTTTTTTCCTTCGGCTTCGTACTCGAGCGCCACGGCAAGCCATTCGTCGGCGCTGCGTCCGGTCATGACGCGGACAGTTTCGTTCAATTCGCGCGTCTCGAAGTTCAGCACGAACTGCCCGGACAGCGGATCAAGCCGGGCGCCGCCGCGTTCGACGATCACCGCTCCTCCGTCCGAGAGCACGCGCAACTCCGAAAGCGGAGCCTCTGCATGCGCAAGCTTTTCGCGCAGCGCGGCAAGCGCCCGTCGCAGGCGGTTTGCGGGCACGCCATTCTCGACAAGCTGCTTTACCGTGCGCAGACCGATCAGGTCGCGGAAGTCGTAGTAGCGATTCCCTTGTTCTTTTCGGGGAGAAACGAGGCGCAAGCGTTCCCAGTAATCCAGCTGCTTTTCCGTGAGGCCCAAAATGCGCTGGACTTCGTCGGGGCTGAATCTGTCCGTCGAGCCCATCAAATGGTATGGCCGGAAAACTTAACCGGCGACCTTCTTTCCCTTCTTCTGCACCGTTGCAATGGCTTCCACTGCTCGCGCCGGAGGCTTTTTCCCCACGGGCACCGGTCCCGCCGCGGCAGCAGGCGGCGCCTGCTTTTCCGCGAGGCTTTTCTTGAGGGCTTCCATCAGATCGATCACGGGAGCCATGTGCGGTTGCGCCACTTCGGTCACTTCCTGGCCCTTGAGCTTGGCGGCGATCATTGCCTTCACATTTTCTTGATACTCGTCGCGGTATTTTTGCGGCTCGAAAGGAGCGGCAAGACTTTCGATGAGTTGTCGCGCGAGCTTTTTTTCCTGCTCCTTCACTTCTATCTTATCGGTCGAAACAGATTCCGCCGCGCGTATCTCGTTCGAATAGAACATCGTATGCAGCGTCATTCCCTTAGAGCCTGGCCGTACGATCACGATATGTTCGCGCTGATGCATGGTGAGCTTGGCAATCGCCCCATACCCGGACTCTTGCATGGCGCTCATCAACAGCTTGTAGGCCTTCACGCCGGCGTCCTCCGGCGCAACGTAATAAGAGGAGTCGAAATAAAGCGGGTCCATGTCGTCCAGCTTCACGAACTCGAGGATTTCCATGACCTTCGCCGAGGGAGGCTCGATCTTGTCGAGCTCTTCTTCGCTGAAGAGCACATACTGATCCTTTTCGTATTCGTAGCCCTTCACAATTTCGGACCGTTCCACATTGCGGTTGCAAACGGGACAAAACAACGGCTGCTTGAGCCGCGAATGGCACTCTTTGTGAAGCTGGTTGAAGCTGATTCGCTCGCCACGGGCTGCCGTAGACATGCGAACGGGCATGGAAATAAGCCCAAACGTGAGGTGGCCTTTCCAGACGGTCGTGGCCATATCGGCACTCCTTCGGTAAACAGGCTAGGGATAGCGCACGAGTCTTTAAGGTTAGCGGCCTCGCGGGCAAGAAGCAAGATGCATCCGCTTGGTGCAACACAGATTTACAGAATCAGTCACTAGCCAGAACATGCCGAACAGCAGGAGGATATACTTCTATATGAAGCTGCTGGTTGAGGCAGGGCGTCAACCGGACTACGTGCACCCAATTGGTAAAACTGGAAGTTTGCCATGAGAGACCTGATACGCGCACTGCGACAGTGCTGTTGTGTCGTCGCAATTCTTTTTGCCGTTGTAACTCAGAGTGGAACTCGTGCCCAAACGGATTCTTCTCCAGATATCGGCACCCTGATGGAACAACTTAACGACGTCCGAACAGTCCAACGCGACACTGTAGAGCAAATCCTGGAGCTGGCCAGAAAGAATCCTCAAGCGCGCGCATACGTGGTGCAGAAATTGCCCGATCTGATCCGCAGACCCCAATCCGACGTTTGGCTGGACGCGATTCGAATCGCTGGCAAACTAAAAGCAAGGGAAGCGATTCCAGCATTGCTAGAGGCGATGTCTCGCCCTCAGATGCCCGCCGAGCCGTACATTACATTTGGGGGGATAATGCGGCTAGATAATGATATTGTCGCTAAAACGCTTTCCCAAATCGGAGATCCTGCGATTCCCTCCACTGTGGATCTGTTAGAGAGCGCGGAGGGGCGAACCCGCGCACGGGCGATCTTGATCCTGAGAAATATAAGCACGCCCGCAGCTCGCAAGGCTTTGCAGAACCGGCTACCCCACGAAAGCGACTCGGAAATCAAGACGCTCATTCGAGACGGCTTGCGTTCGTAAGCAGCAGGGCTCCTAACACGGTCTGCGGGGCCTTTCTAGATGGATATAGCCAAGCGGAGAACAGGGGGAAACCCTTAAGGTCATCTTCGGAAATGGAATCGCTGAGAAGAAGGGTTCCGCACGCTTCGGAACGCAAAGCACAAACGGTTCAAAGGCTTCGCGCAACATAGCAGCGTATTCCTTGCCGTCGTATCCGAACCATCCTTCCCGTAAGGCAAAAGCGCCCGCAGCAAGCGTAAATGCCAAGCCAGCGACCTACGCAACGGCATGGGATAGAATCCGACCATGGCCAAGCTGGAAGAATACAGGCGGAAACGGCGGTTTGACCGGACGCCGGAGCCGTCCGGAGAACCTGTCGCGGGTGAAGCCGAGGTCCCAAGAGCGAAAGAAAGCGAGATTCCTCGCTCCGCTCGGAATGACGGGACCGCGGGAGCTAAGCCTGCCACGGCGGGCAAACGTACACGGTTGCCGAAGCCGAAGCTGCCCCAGTTGGAAGTGCGTCCCGGGGCCAAGCATGGGGACACCTTCGTGGTTCAGAAGCACCGCGCCACGCGGCTGCACTACGATTTCCGGCTGGCAATCGATGGGACTCTGAAGTCGTGGGCCGTGCCCAAGGGTCCTTCGCAAAGCCACGCGGACAAGCGGCTGGCGGTGATGACCGAGGATCATCCGCTGGACTACGGCAACTTCGAAGGGAAAATTCCGGAAGGCAATTATGGCGCGGGAACGGTAATGGTGTGGGACCGCGGGACTTTTCACGTGGAGGGCAACCTCGACGCGCTGAAGCAATTGGAAAAGGGAGAAATCAAGTTCAGTTTGAACGGCGAAAAGCTAAAAGGCAGCTTTGTCCTGGTGAAATTGAAACAGAGCGAAAAGGGCAACGAATGGCTGATGATCAAGCACAAGGATGCCGCCGAAGATTCCTCCTGGAACATCGACGAGCACGACGGTTCCGCGCTTACAGGACGCACGATAGAAGAGATTAAGGAGGAGCTGCCGCCGAAACGCCAGCCAATCCCAATTCAAGCAGCTGAGGTGCAAAGCGCACGCAAGGGACCAATGCCGTCCCACGTGGAACCCATGCTGGCGACACTCGCCGACCGTCCTTTTTCCGATCCTCACTGGCTCTTTGAAATCAAGTGGGACGGCGTGCGCGCGCTGGCGCGAATCGAAAATGGCGCTTTGACGCTGCGCTCTCGCAACAGCATTGACATCACCCAGCGCTATCCCGAGATGGCTTCCCTTCCCGGTGCTTTGGCCGCCCGCCAGGCGATTCTTGACGGAGAGATTGTCGCGCTGGACGCGCAAGGCCGCGGCGACTTCGAGCGCTTGCAAGAACGCATGCACGTGCGGGCCCCCAGCGAGAACCTGGTGGCGCAGATTCCCGTCGTTTACTTGGCCTTCGATCTTCTCTACTGCGATGGATACGACGTCCGCGAAGCTCCGCTGGTGGAGCGCAAGCAGCTCCTGCAGCGCCTGCTTTACACGACCGAACGGTTTCGTTACGCCGATCATCTGTTCGAACAAGGAAAAGAGCTTTTCGACCTGGCAGCGCAGAATGGCCTGGAAGGGATTGTCGCAAAGCGAGCCGACAGCCCGTATGTTTCCGATCGCAGCTCGTACTGGGTAAAGCTGAAGATTACCAAGACGGTGGACGCAGTCGTGGGCGGCTGGACGGAAGCGCGCACCTCCGCGCTTCCCCTTGGCTCATTGCTGTTGGGCTTGTATCAAGGCAAAAATCTTCGATTCATCGGGCACGTTGGCAGCGGAATTGACGCGAAGAAGCTGAAAGAATTGAGCGGCACGTTGAAAGAACTGGCAGCTCCCGCTTGCCCGTTTGTCGCCGTGCCGGAAACTAACGAAAAACCGTCGTGGGTCTCTCCTGCGCTGGTCGCGCGCGTCAAATTCAGCGGATGGACGCAGGAACGCGCCCTGCGCCATCCGGTTTTCATAGCGCTGCGCGAGGACGTAAGTCCCGCGGATTGCCACTGGGAAAACGAGGTTGCCGCAGCCGAACCGGCTACCGCTCCAACCGTGGTTCGCGCGCCCGAAGTCGTCGGCCGCGTGCTCAACACAAAAGCCGAGATTGAAAACGAGTTGTTCAAGGGGCGCTCGGAAACCGTCACCATCGAACTGGACGGCAAACGGCTGCGGTTCAGCAACCTGAATAAGGTGTATTTTCCAGAGTCCGGCTACACGAAGCGGAATCTGCTCGCCTATTACTACCGCATGGCGGATTTCATCTTGCCCTCTCTGCGGGATCGGGCTTTGGTCTTGCGGCGCTACCCCGACGGGATCAAAGGCCAGGCTTTTTTCCAGAAAGACGTGCGCGAAGGTTTGCCGGAATGGTTCAAGACGATTCCGGTGGATTCCGAACATCGCGGTGAGGTCATTCAATACGCGACGGCCAACGACCGCGCTTCCCTGCTCTTTTTAACCGGCCTGGGTTGCATCGACCACAATCCGTGGTCCAATCGTTATGACGATCTCGATCATCCGGACTACTTCTTTTTTGACTTGGATCCCTCGGATGGCACTGAATTCTCCGTGGTCGTGACTATCGCCAGAGCTCTTCACGAAAAGCTGGAAGAATTGCGGCTGGCAAGCTTTCTGAAAACTTCAGGCGCGACTGGAATGCACATCTTTTTGCCGGTCGAGCCGATTTACACTTACGAACAGTTGCGCACCTTCGGCGAGATTATCGCGCGAACGGTAACCGCCGAGCACCCGAATCTGGTCACCAGCGAACGCATCGTTGCGAAGCGGCCGGCGGGCCGCGTGTTGATCGACGTGCAGCAAAATGCCCACGGCCGGCCTCTGGCTGCCGCGTATTGCGTGCGGGCCTTCCCACAAGCGCCGGTCTCCGCCCCCCTGTTGCCTCGTGAATTGCGTCCCGGCTTGCGCCCCGAGACGTTGAACATAAAGACAGTGTTTGCGCGCCTGAAGGAAAAGGGTGATCTCTGGGCCGATTTCTGGAAGCGGCGTCAGCGACTGGAACAAGCCATCGAACTCCTCAGTACCCGCATGCCGCCAAGAACGAAAAAGGCGCCCTGATTTGCAATGAGCGCGTCCCGCCTTTTACGGGCGTGGTGTCTGTGATTAAATGCCAGGGCACGGAGGTGCGCCATTCCTCGCGTAGGCCAGCTTCTTGTGGGGACTTCTGGATACTCCTACAAACAGTGGAAGGGGAGTTTTTATCCGGAGAAGCTTCCCGACCGCGAAATGCTCTCCTTCTACGCCAAGCAATTTTCGACGGTCGAAATCAATCACAGTTTCTATCGCATGCCGACGGAGAACGTGCTCCTGCAGTGGGCGCAGACGGTTCCCGAAGGCTTTCGCTTCGCCTTGAAGGCCAACCAGCAAATCACCCACATTCAAAGGCTGCGCAACGTCGAGAGCACTCTGAAACGGTTTCTGGAAGTTGCCAGCGTCCTAAATGACGGCGACCACCTGGGGCCAATCCTCGTTCAGCTCCCGCCCAATTTCAAATTCGACCGGCCACTGCTGGAAGACTTTCTCGCTCTTCGCCCGGACGCATTCGGCTTCGCCTTCGAGGTTCGCCATCCGTCCTGGTACACCGATGAAACGTACGCCGTTCTGCGTCAGCACAAAACGGCTCTCTGCCTGTCCGAGACCGACAAGCAAACTCCGCCGGACGTGCTCACTGCCGGCTTCACCTACGCCCGCTTGCGCCTAGAGGATTACACCGCGAAGCAAATCGTGGCCTGGAGGAAACGCTTCGACGCCTGGCTCGGCCAAGGCGTGGATGTGTACGCCTATTTCAAGCACGAAGATGCGGGCAAAGCGCCGGCTTACGCTCGTCAGCTTCTTGGAAAAGCGGACTGACCGCACGCGGGGCCGCGCCCAATAGGCTGCGAGGAAGTTAGTCGCGCTCGCGCAAGAACGTGACAGCTCCAGGGGCGCCGGCTCCGGAATCGCCCTCGGCGGCGTCCCAAGCCTTGCGATCGAGGGGCTGGACGGGCTCCAGTTTTTTCTGTGAAAGCATTTTGTTTACGGCGGGAAGTTCCTTGGCAACAAAGGCATCGAACTCGCCGGCTACGTCATCCAGTTCCTTTTTCAGCGAATCGATGCGTGCAATTTGATAGTCGCCGGGGCGTCCTTCGTAATTCAAGACGGCTCCGTAGAGCTGCGTCGTCTTTTCGCGGATGCGCTCTTCACCGGTGATGGCGCCTCCCTCGGTTGTGGCCACGATTTTCTTTCGCATCGCTTCCACTTTGGCGGCGAGGTCCTGCAGCCGCTTGCTGAAAGCAGCATCCCCCTTCAGCTTTGCGGAGCGCTCCACGAGCGCGTTGTGCGCGCCGTTGATGCGGTCTACATCGAAGCTCATCTCCCCGAGCAACCGGTGAAGGCGCATCGCCGCGTCGAATTCCATTTTGCGATCTTCGATAGTGAACTTGGCGCGTGGATCGAGCTCCAGCGCAAGCTGTGTGCTGTACGTCTCTTTGCCGCGCGTCATCTTTACGGTATACGTGCCGGGCAAAACTCTGGGCCCCTGCGCCGCTTCAAACGCAGCAGTGGCCGCCGGCGGAACGTGCGGCGCCTTCAGGCGCATCGGCCATTCCACGCGACTGATGCCGCGCCGGCTGTTCGGCGGAAGGGTGTCGACGAGCTTCCCCTGCGAATCGAAAATCTCCAGTTTCATTTTTCCAAAGATGTGGCGCTTGCTCTGGTAATAAGTAATCAGCGCCGCATCCGGAGGATTGGGTCCCGTATACACTGCGCTTCCCTCGGCCCAGCCGCCATTGGCAGGCAGCCGTTGTTGCGCGGGCCTGGCTTGGAGGAAGACCGCTTCTTGCGCCATGACTTCGGGAGTCAGCTTGCGCAACGCGGTGATGTCGTCCACGATCCAGATGCCGCGCCCATGCGTGGCGATGACCAAATCCGACTCGCGCGGGTGCACCACAATGTCGCGCACGGCCACCATCGGAAACTCGTGGCCTTTGTATTGCGCCCAGTGCTTGCCGCCATCTGGTGAAATCCAGAGCCCGAACTCGGTCCCCAGAAATAGTAGATTGGGCCTGACCGTATCTTCTTTAATGACGTGCGCGTAGCCACGCACACCGCTGTCCGCCGCGACGATAGGCGTCCAAGTCTTTCCATAGTCCGTGGTCTTGAAGACGTGCGGATTCGTATCCCCAAACGTGTGACGATCGAACGTAGCGTAAGCCGTGCCCGCCTCGTACAAGCTGGCTTCCACCCAAGAAACCCATGAAGCCTTTGGCAGATTTGGAACATTGCCGACGACGTTCGTCCAGGACTTCGCGCCATCGCGCGTCAGCTGGAGATTGCCATCGTCGGTTCCAACCCAGATCGTTTGACCGTCGCGCGGCGATTCGCTGATCGAGTAGATCGTCGTGTGCATCTCGGCGTAAGAATTGTCGACCGTCACGCCGCCGGACTCCTCCTGCTTCTGTTTCTCTGGATCATTGGTGGTGAGATCGGGCGAAATGCGGTCCCACGATTGTCCGTGGTCGCGCGAGCGGAACAGGAATTGCGCGCCAATGTAAATCGTTCCTTTCTCGTTGGGGCTCATGTGGATCGGAGTATTCCAGTTAAACCGGAGCTTCCCTTCGCCGTAATTGGGTTCCGGCTTGATCAAACGGCCTTCTAACGTGAACCGATTGACTCGCCCAATAAAACCGCCTTGCGATTCGGCATAAACGTAATTGGCATCGGCCGGATCAGGGAATACCCAGAACCCGTCTCCTCCAAAAATATTTTCCCAGCGTCCGTTGGTGATTCCTCCTGGGTACTGCGAATCCCCAATCCACACGCTGTTGTCCTGCAGGCCGCCAAAAACGTGGTAAGGATCGGCGCTGTCGACGCTCACGTGATAGAACTGCGAAATCGGAAGGTTATTGCCCTTCCACCAGGTATTGCCGCCGTCGTAGGAATACCAGACACCGCCGTCATCACCGGCGATGAGGTGATCGGTATTGTCGGGATTCACCCACACGTCGTGGAAATCGCCATGGGCGCCGTTCCCGATTCCGCTAAAGCTCCTGCCGCCGTCCTCGCTCATGATTAAGGTAAGGTCCGGCTTGTAGACCTTGTTCTCGTTCTTCGGATCGACGATCAGGTTCGCGAAATAAAAAGGCCGCCACACCATCCAATTGCTGCGGTCGCGCTCTTCCCATGTTTTGCCGCCATCCTCCGAGCGGAAAAGAGCGCTGCGCGTCGATTCGATCATCGCGTACACGACATTTGGTTTTGACGGCGCGATCGTCACGGCAATGCGCCCCCACGGTTTCGCCGGGAGCCCTTTGGCGCTCTTATCATCGAGCTCCTTCCACGTAGCTCCGCCATCGGCGGTCTGGAAAAAACCGCTGCCACTCGACGCAGTGGCATTCTCACCGCCCGACCGGAAAGTCCAGCCCTTGCGCCGGAAGTCCCACATGCCCGCGAAAAGTGCCTTCGAGTCCTGCGGGTTCATGGAAATCATCGAGCAGCCGGTCGAAAGATTCGAACCCTTCAGAATTTTGTTCCAGCTCTTCCCGCCGTCGGTGGTCTTATAAACGCCGCGATCTTCGCTGTCGCTCCACAATTTTCCCGGCACGCAGACATAAACGGTGTTGCTGTCCTTTGGATCGACGATGATCTTCGCGATGCGCTCGGAATTCTGGAGCCCCATGTTGGTCCAACTGTCGCCGCCATCCGTCGACTTGTAGATGCCGTTGCCGATCGACACACTGTTTCGCGTCCATGACTCGCCTGAGCCCGCCCAGATCGTTTTCGGCGCTTGGGGATCAATGGCGACAGCGCCAATCGATTGCGTACTCTCCTTATCGAAAACCGGCTTGAACGTCGTGCCACCGTTCGAGGATTTCCATACTCCGCCGCTAGCTGCGCCAATGTACACCGTCAGCCGGCCGTCTTCTTTCACCGCGGCAATCGCCGCCACGCGCCCGCTCATGGCGGCGGAACCGATGTTCCGCGCGCCGAGGCCGGAAATTGTGTCCGAGTCGAACTTGGCCTCTTGTGCCGTCGCGGGCCCGGCGAAAGTCATCGCCACGAGAAACACAATCGTCATGGCAGCAAAGCAACGAATTGACTTGCTCATATCGGCGAATTCCTTTGCGACAAAGTAGAAGCCAGGTTCCTTGAGTTGTGGTCGATCCATGGATATTCGTGCGGTGGAGAGTCACTTTCCGGCAGGCGGCGCCTTCGTTTCCGGTTTGGACACCGGCATCGAGAAGTGCGTGTCTTCCAGCGGAATGTTTTGTTCGATTTTTTCGACGGAAAATTGCGCCCGCGAGGCGCTGCCCTTTTGCGCCTGCTCGACGGCGAAGGGATAATAAATACCGTTCACCTGTTCGTAGTCGCCGTAATACAACTCGGATTCCTGCAGCGCGCCGCGAATGGTGGTTTGAATCTCCACTTTCAGTTCCAGGTACGAGTCCGCATCCAGGTAGTAGTAGCGCACGTCCCCGTTTTTCATGCTCAGTTTGATTTTGAAACAGTCTGTTCCTTCCATCGAATCGTGCCCTACGAGCTCGGCCTTGTGTCCCTTCTCTTTGTAATCCACGAGGGGCCCGTCGATATCGGCGTCCACAATCAGGCTCTTCAAATCGTCCTGCGAGAGCAGCTCCGGATCTTTGCGCCCGCCGAACGGAGAAATTTGCCATCCGGTCTTGCCGTCGTAGGCCTGCACCTGCGCCAGACCTTGAATGATGAATTCTTCCCGAACTTTGTCCGCGCGCTTGATCTCTTGACGAAACTCGGCGCGAAAGGATCCCTGGCTGAACTTCGTCGTGATGCGGACGGTGCGCACCGATTTTAGCTTGTCGGCCCCGCCTTTCGCCTGGATATTCTTGGCGATGACCTCGTCAACGGTCTGGGCGCTGGCGGCAAATGAAAAAAACCCGATCGCCGCGGACATAACGAGGAAAACACGGAAGACGATTACGAACTCCCTGAACGGAGTCCGCCGCAATTCTGCTTTCATGAACTCCCCCACCCCAACGGGTTGTGCCACTACTCTAAACGGAAGGAACCAAAACGGCTAATCTTTTGTTACTGGGACGAAATCAGCAGCACTTAGTTAGCAGACTTTCGCCTTTCTGCCAAGCGGTTTCGCCCGTGCCGGGCGCTAGAACTCCACATGAAGCCGCAGCGTTGGCACAACTACCGGGCCGCGGTCCCGGTTGTAACCGGGATTGTTGACATGCTGCACGCCAAACGCCGGATAAATCCCGCGCCACATGTGCAGCGTGTAATAGGTCTCGATAATATTCTCGCGCCCGTAGTTGAGGCGGCCGTCGCCCAGAAGAAAACCCTGGCCGCCGAGTGCGAGGTATTCCTGGTGGTCCCGCGAGATGCCGTTCGTAACGAATGCCAAACCCGCGCGGTCAAATTTTCTGTGCCACCGCTTGCCGCTGCCGCCAACGCCGATTTCTGTAGTCTCATCCACTTCGGTATAAGCGAACGATTCATGCCCTCCTTCGTTCCACCCCCAACGGCCGAACACACCCATCCAGTCATTGAGTGGTTGTTCGAAATTGACGCCGAACCCGTATTTGATAGTGGTCTGTAGCGGATGCGCTGTGATGTCCGGTTTGGGCGTGATCCCTGCCAGGAAGTTATCAACCGCCACGCGGTAGCTCCCCATGTTGGCGTGATTCACAAAACTTAGGAAGCGAACAACGTCCTCCCGGTGTGGCAAGACAGCGCTATGCAATTCGAATTCGATATTTTCAGAACGGGCGTGCCTCATGTTCGCATCCAAATGAATTCCGTTGGCGGTTTTTGGCATCAACGCTTCCGCAAGTCTCACCGTCCAGCGTCTCTCGTGATATTCGAGCATCGCCGCAAACGTGAACCCTCGCGTGTCTGCTGCATAGTCATAAGCGCCGTTGTTATCCACGGTCCAATTCATGAATTGGAAGCCGGTATCCGAGCCGTACGTATTGGCGTCAAAAAAATCAACCAAACTGAACTTTCCGAAGCGGATTTCGAGTCGGCGCTCTGGAAGCGACGGAAAAAGGGAGAATGGCGAACGCGAGCTATCAATTTTCTGGTCGCCAAGGGGAATGATTTGGTGCCACATAAGTCGCGCGACATAAGGCGCTTTGCTCAGATCGGGATTCCGTACGATGTCCAGATTCGTGACGCCTGCCAGTCCAACCGCTTCGCCGATTCCATGACCCCCTGTTTCCTGGATGTCCCCGAGGAATTCCGTTGTGTCCGTCAATCGAACGCCGCTGAAAAGCGTGAGGACGCGCGAGGTGGCATCTTGCGCTTCAGGAGGCAGGCTCCGCGGCCCTTGATAGGGCGAATGAAACGCGGGATGCCACTGCGAGATGAAATTTGCCTGGCCCGAAATCCACCACCGATCGTTTTCCGGATGCGCAAACACCCCCGGTGGCGGATCAGCTTCAGCGCTCTGCTCCGGCGTTCTGTCCGGCTGTTGTTCGGGTGCTTTTGTCGAGTCTTGCGCGCGCAACTGCGGCGCACTGCACCAGAATAAGATTGCAAGTATTACCGCGATCTCGATGCGAAACGGCAGCTTGTGCTCCTGCATTCTCACTGCTTCCTTGGTCCGTGCGGCTGGCCAGCGATTCTGGACTGGCGGCCATTCTTAATCTTGTAGAGCACATCCGATTACAAAGCGATGAATAGCCCGGGGATTCGCGTCCGCTCAAGCCTGATCATGGTTAACTGCACTAAATAATATTGATAAACTATGCTTAATACAGCCGGATGTCAACCAAAATCAGGCCTCATTTACAAGTTATTCGCCTTTCGGACAAATTTTCTATATCTTCTTTGCACCAAGAACCCGGCGCCTGGAATCAAAGAATGCGAAGGGGACGCAGTGGTGAAAAAAATCTTCATGGCTTTCGTGTTTACCACATTCCTGAACGCCTCGGCCACGCTCGGGCAAGCCGGTCCCGTCGAGGGCGGCCATGAGTTGCAGGTATGGACCGCGGGGGGCCACGGAGTCAGCGGCAGCCAATCCGGTGACGGCGTTTGGAATGCGGGCTTCCGTTACGGTTTGATCCTCACCGCGCCACATGGTCCCGGTTTTCTGCGCGGTCGCTTGGAGTACGCCGTGGATGCCGTCCCGATCTTCCTCATTGTTCAGAAAACGAACACCGCGTACGGCGTTGGCATCAATCCGTTCGCTTTCAAATGGGCGCTCGACACACACAGCAGCGTAGTTCCGTATGTTGAGCTCGGCGGCGGCGTTCTCTTTACCAATACCAAGGTTCCCGAAGCAACATCGCACACCAACTTCACCAGTGGTGGTGCTTTCGGTCTCCACTTCCTGCGCAGCAAGCACAACATCGCCACGGAAGTCCGTTACATGCATATATCCAACGCCGGGCTTGCCACTCCCAATCCCGGCATCAATACCATTCAATTTCGTTTGGGTTTCGGTCTGTTCAGCCAAAAAGAATAGCAAGGCTGTACAATACGTCCGGTTCAAAGCCAAAGGTGAGTGTGCGGGATGAAAATGATTTGGATCTTCGCAGTTGTAATCGTTCTACTTCTTGGATTCGCTGTTGTACGCGCGATGAGCACCGGCAAGAAAGCTCCTGCCTCGGGGGCTCCGGCCCCGGACTTCACCCTGAATTCGCAGGATGGCAAGCCGCTCAGCCTGCGTGACCTCCGCGGCAAATGGGTGGTGCTCTATTTTTATCCTAAGGATTTCACCAGCGGCTGCACCAAGGAAGCTCACAACTTCCAGCGCGACCTCGCGCAGTACGAGCAGAAAAACGCCATCATTCTAGGTGTAAGCGTTCAGGATGAAGCTACCCACAAGAAGTTTTGCGCCAAAGAAGGTCTCGCCTTCAAGCTCCTCGCCGATACAAAGCACGAAGCGTCTTCCTCTTACGATTCCCTTGTAAACCTGGGCGTCGCCAAACTTTCCGCCCGTCATACCTTCCTTATTGATCCTCAGGGTATGGTCCGCAAAACCTATCTCAACGTGGACGCCGAAACACACAGCGCCGAAATCCTCGCCGACCTCGCCCAACTCCAAAAGACAGCAACCCTAGAATAATCTGCGCGTCTGCCGCGGCTCTAGCTCCTCGGTATATCAATGCCAGCGGTTTGGATCGTATCCGAAATCGACGAGCCCATCGCGGTAGTTGATCTTGACCTCCATCTGATACAACATCGCAAAGCCCAACATCCCGGAGATCTCCACGCCCGACGAATTGCTTATCCTGGTGGTGTCGAAAGCCACCATGTCCCGCGCCGGTTGTCGAAAGTGCGAAAACGTCAGCGTCAGATTGTCCGCAGTAAACACATCCTTCACGGCGCCATTCAACCCCTTCACTTGAATGTTCGATTCCCCGCGAACTTTCGTTACTTCGCGTGCCGCTGCCGGTGAAATCGTGTCACTGAATGCTCCGGTGTCAATCAAGAACAGCTTCGGCGGAAGATCGTTGATCCTCGTCGGGATCAGCAGCATATGGCCAAACCGAAATACTGGAGTGTACGACTTGAACTCCGGCCCAATGTATCTGTCGCGAAACGACGCGATTTTCGGATATTTTGCCACCAACGCCTTTTCGGAATCCGATAGCGGGGGCAGCGCAGGCAACGACGTCAAGTTCAATTTCCCGTTGGGGAAATCGATTCCCACCAGAAAATGTGAAAAGACATCTGCACCGATGAGACCGTCCTCGTCGGCGACTGAATTCCGCTCCATCACCTCCACGTGGCATCCTAGAAATTCCAGCTCTCCGATCTTGATCGAATCTGCCACTCCGATGAAACTCCCCACAGTACCCTTGTCTCCGATCCCGTGCACATCGGTCTTCACGATGGGTGTGATCCCGGCCTTCTCCGCTACCTTTCTGCTAATCAGCATTCCTGGTGATCCTGTGTCGACTAATAAACTCGCCTTCACGCCGTTCAATTGCGTCTTCAGGCCGTAGCCTTTCAGCGTTCGCACCCCGTTGGACAATCGCTCCAACGGTATGTGTGTCTCTGTAACCTTGCTCGCAAGGCGGCAACCCGTTCGCCCTTCCTCTTCCGCCTCTTCCATGGTCGCAAGGCTCGTCTCCAGGTGGCTGCGATCATCTTCGTCTTCATCCGCTTCTTCTGACAGAATCCCCTTCAGGGCTTGAATGCGTTCTTTGCGGCTCAGCGTGAACAACCAGGATCTTCGGATGTCGGGATCGTCTGGATCCTTGTCATGCGCGAGTTCGAACATCAGCTTCGCGTGAAGGCGAAGTGACCCTGCCCAGTAGATCCGGCCTAATCCCAGGTACGCACGTGCCTCCGGCGCGTTCGCTTTCACAAGCGGCGTAAAATCGTCTTGCGCCTCCAATATTTTTCCCTGCCGGAAATGCACTTCTCCTTGCGCAACACGCACTGCATTCAAGTTCGAACCAAACTCCACGGCCTTGGCAAGCGCCCCCTCGGCCTCCGGCAACTTCTTTTGCCGGAGATTTACGCGTACCAATCCAACGTATGAGGCTGCCGACTGAGGCTCGCCCCGGAGAATTTCCTTGTAGGCCGCTTCGGCTTCCGCCAGCTTGCCTGCCCGGTAAAGGAGCGCAGCCGTGTCTAACGGTTTCGGGGATGCCTCTGCTTTTGACAGTTCGCCCGCCCTGGTATCTGTCGCAGAAACTCCAGCAGTCGCTGCGGGCGGTGGAGGAGCTTGCGCGTGCAGCGCCGCCGTCAGGAAGATCATCAAGCAGTACAGCAAATAATTCGCATTAGCGCGTTTCAATTCACCCTCCGCCGCCGCCCCGTGAAGGCTTTCGGGTGTGTTCCCGTGCAGTTTTCCACTTGTCCGCTTTGCTGTCAATTTGAGTCTGAATAGTCGGTTGACGGCGGACGCCATGTATTCCCCGGAGCTCTCGGACAAATAAGATGCCGTCTTACGACTTCACGCTCAGTTCCCGCACTCCGCCTCAGCAGCCGGATTCGGAAACTCGGGCAGCGCCGCCAGATTATTTTTTCCCAACAATGAATTCAGCGCGGCCAGATCTTTGTTCTTCAATTCCTGCCAACTCGCGAGAGCTTCATTTTCTCCCTTGCAAATCCTCCGGTACGCTGCGAACGATTCTTCCGATGGCACGAAGTCCGCGCCATCCACCAGTGCCATCAAAGCCGTCAAAGTATCATTCACCGCCATGAAGCTCGTCGTCTTAGGAGCCTCCAAAATCGGAGTGGCCTCACCTTGCAGCGTTGCAGCTTTCACATCCAGCGCGCTCGCCGCAACGGCAACCGTGTCTTCCTTGGGGCGCTTCATCAAATCGGCCAGCCTCTTGCGCAACTCCTTGGTCTGCTGATAGCTGTCAAAGTTTTCCCCGAGCAGCGCGGAGATCTTGAGCTGCAGCTCCAGCGAACTCTGCAATTCGTTGCGTGCTACTGTCACCCGCGGATCCATCTTGACTTCCAGCGGCTGGCGAAAAACTTGGCCCCCCGCCTTCAGCCGCACTTCATATTTTCCCGGCAATACCAGCGGTCCCTGCGGCGGCAGCGGCGTCGAGCCCACAATCGCGGCTATTGGGTAATTATAAGGAGACTGCGGATGCATCGCGCGTGGATCGGCGTACCGCAAATTCCAAACAAAACGGTGCATTCCGGGCGCTTTCGAAGGCGGCTCGGGATGCGCGATCCAGTATTCGGCCACGAACGGAGTTTCCTCCGGTTCTTTCGGCACGGACGCGCTGGAAAAACTCCGCACTAGTTTTTCGTCCGCGTCGTAAATTTCCAGTTGAACGTCCCCGTTGGAATTGGCCGGCAAAAGGTAATTCAGGATCGCGCCATCGGGAGGATTTTTTCCAGCGGGAACTTCCGGCGGCACCGGCGTGTCTTGATTCTCGTCGCGCCGCACGCGGATGGCGGTTCGGGGTGCAAAAAGATGCGCGCTCGATGGCGCTACGCGCGCGTCCAACTGCCGCAGCGGCGTTACATCGTCCAGGATCCAGAACGCACGTCCATACGTTGCAGCCACCAAATCGTCCTGCTCAATCGCCAGGTCGTGAATGGCCACCATCGGCATATTCAGACGCAGCGATTGCCAACGATCTCCGTTATCAAACGAAACGTAAACTCCTTGCTCCGTCCCCGCGTACAGCAACCCCTTGCGAACCGGATCTTCTCGCACAGTTCGGACAAAATCGCGGTCGTGGATTCCACCGACGGTCTCCTGCCACGTTTGTCCAAAATCTCGTGTACGGAAAATGTGCGACCGCAAATCATCCAGACTGTTTCGATTCACAGCGGCGTAAGCGGTTCCAGCATCGAAGTGCGATGCCTCCACAATGCTCACCGTGCTCCATTCGGAGACGCTCGGCGGCGTAACGTTTTGCCAGCTCTTTCCCGCGTCTTTCGTCAACTGAACGTTTCCGTCGTCCGTTCCAATCCAGATCACTCCGTCTTTCACTTCTGAAGGCGCGATGGTCAGGATCGTCCCTCGCGCTTGTTTCTCGTCCTTTTCATCCGGCCGCACACGCGTCAAATCTCCACTCACTGCTTCCCAACTCGTGCCTCCATTGCTGGTCTTCAGCAGAAACTGCGTCCCGAGATAAAGTAGATGCGGATCCCGCGGCGAAAAAGCCATTGGAATGGTCCAGTTAAACCGGTACTTACTGCCGAACGAAACCGGCGCAGGCGAAATATCCCGCACTTGCCCGGTTGTTTTCGACAATCGCACGACGCTCCCGCCGGGCCCCGCGTTGTAAACCACGTCCGCGTCCAGCGGATCGGGAATCGTGTAGCCGCTTTCCCCTGGGCCGACTGGAAACCAATCGCGCTCCGTAATCAGTCCGTTGTTTCCGCGGCTCGTGATTCCCGCGGTGCCGCTGTCCTGTTGCGGCCCGTACACCCAATAGGGAAACCGGTGATCTGTCGCCACGCGGTAGAATTCTCCCGTCGGCTGGTCATACCAGGGGCTCCAGGATTCTCCTCCGTCCACGCTGATCGTTGCTCCTTGGTCGACTCCCAGCATGATTCGCTGCGAATTTGTCGGATCGATCCAAACGCTGTGATAGTCGTCTCCGCCCGGCGCGCCCTTGATCGCCGAGAACGTGTGCCCTCCATCATTGGAACGGTACAGATTTTGCGATGGCACATAAACAATGTCGGCGTTCTTCGGGTCCACGTAAATCTCGCTAAAGTACCAAGACCCTTCAATCCGTTTGTCCTCCGTCGCTTTTTTCCACGTCGCTCCCGCGTCGTCGGACCGGTACAGCCCGCCCTTTTTGTCTTTCGCTTCCACAATCACGTACACACGCTGTCCGTGGCTTCCAGGCGCCACCGCAACCCCCGCTCGCCCCCACTCTCCTTCCGGGAGTCCATGCCCCGCGATTTGCGTCCAGGTGAGGCCTTCATCCAAGGACTTATAAAGCCCGCTACCGGGCCCGTACGAGGTTCCCTTTTGTCCCGGCTTTCGGATGCCGTGCCACAGCGTCGCGTACACCACGCGTGGATTTCCCGGCTCAAAACAAAGATCAATCGCCGCCGTGACATTGTCCTTGAACAGGACTTTCTTCCAGCTCCGCCCGCCATCCGTCGACCGGAAAACTCCGCGCTCTTCATTCGACCCGGAACTGTGGCCCATTGCCGCCACCAGCACCAGATCCGGATTGCGCGGATCGACCAGGATCCTCCCGATGTGTCGCGAATCCTCCAGCCCTACGTGCTGCCAGTTCTCTCCGCCATCAACGGACTTGTAAATTCCGTCTCCGTAGCTGCTGTCCGCATAAATCGTATTGACCCCCGTTCCTACGTAAATGATGTTCGGATTCGAAGGCGCCAGCGTCATCGCTCCCATTGACGCGATCGGCTCCTTGTCGAAAATCGGTTTCCACACCACCCCGCCGTCGGTCGTTTTCCACACGCCTCCGCCATCCGCCGCAAAATAATAGACGGCCGGATTTCCCGGGATACCCGCCACGGCATTCACTTTCCCTGCGCGAAACGGCCCGATCATCCGCCACTTCATCTCCGAATAGAGCGATTCCGGAATCTGCTGCGCCGGAACTAAGCTGCCCGCAAAAATCGCTAGAACCGCCAAACGCGCTCCCCACTTCGCGAATCGAAAACCGAGAACTTTGCTCATCAAAATATCTCCCAGTGGCCGAGAGGATAGCTTGTCTGCAGTATCCCCGCAAAACATATTCAATTGATTCGACGGAAGTCGAGTTTTAGCGGTTGGCGAGTACCTTCAGACCCGGAATATTCATGAGCCGCTCATCAGCCGTCACCAGCGTCAGGTCATAGATCTTCGCGGTCGCCACCAAAAACCGGTCTGCCGGATCACGGTGACTGAGCAGGGTGAAGCTTAGCTCATGCGCTACTTCCCATGAGAAGACAGCTTCCAACAACGAAAGCTCCTTCCTGGATTCTTCTATCCACTGGTTCATTTCCATTTTCATTGTGATTCTTTTTCTTTCCAGCAGGATGATCAGCTCCCAGATGCTGAAAGGCGAAAGCCAAAGTTCGTTTTGAGGATTCGCAATGGATTGATTCACTTCCGAAGAAAGCTTCCAGGGCTCCCGGTGAATCCACAGCCAAATGTGCGTGTCCAGCAAGAGCCTCATTCCTTATCCGGCTCCTGCGCCGCTTCCCAGTCCGAGATGTCTGAGATCGGCCCCACAATATCACCATGAATCTCGATCGCCGAAGCCAAAGTACCCAGGCGGCGTGGCTTCAGCTTCCCCTCGGTCGGTGGTTTTATCTCGGCGATGGGTTTGCCGAAGCGAGTAACCAGGATTGGGTGGCCCGTCCTGCGCACGCGCTCCAGCACAGCCAGGCATGTTGCTTTGAATTTGGAAATGGCGATTTCTTCCATGGGATAACTCCCATTATCATAATAACATACAATTGGACCATAGTTCAATCATGGTCTGACCACAGTCATGCCTTGTAGGTTTCATGCTTCGGCTCGTCATCGCACATTCTTGTCTAGGGTTCGTCGTCGCCGTCCGAGTCTGCGGAGGGAGCAGCATCCGGTGACTTGTTCGGATCAATCTGCGCGAGACCGGCCTTCTTCAGTTCGGCGTTAAGCGCGGCGATATCTTGCTGCCGGATTTTGGTCCACTGCGCGATGAGTTTCTCCAAATCCTGTTCGAGCTCTTTGTAGACGGCGGTAGCCTGCGTCGTGGGCGCGGCGTCCGCGCTGTCCGCAACCGACAGGAGCCCGCCGAAATGTTGATTCAAGGTGGAAAAATTCTCCGGCTGCTTCGCGCCCGGCGGCAAGCCGAAGAAATTGCCCTGCGCTGCGCCTTCCATCCCGGCCGCTTGTTTGTCGAGAGCTGCGATCGCATCGGCTACTGCGCCTTTCCCTGCTTTCTCGGCGCGCTCCTTCAATTGCGCGCGCACTGATCGTACTTGCGCCAGCGCCTCGAAGCTTTTGTTCATGCCTTCGACCGAGCCGCTCTCCATTTCAAATTGTTTGCGAAGGTCCGTCAGCGCAGTTTTGATGCGCGGGTCCATCTTCACCGCAAGAGGTTGAGAATAACTCTTGCCATCCACCGTCAACTTCGCCGTGTAGTTTCCGGGCAACGCCCACGCTCCGAGCGGATATTTCGGCGTGTCGTGCGCGATGGCGGAGATGGGAAACTCATGTCCGAGAGAATCCGGCGGCGCGTAATGCAAATCCCACACGAAACGGTGCATCCCCGCAGCTCCGGAGAGTATTTGCGTCGGGCGCACCCAGTACATCGGAATGGGGTGCTCGCCGGCGGTTTTTTCCAGCGGTTCGGCTTTGTCCGAACTGGAATAGCGCCGCACCAGATGATCTTGCTCGTCGACAATTTCCAGCGTCGCCGGTTTGCTCGCACTGGACACCAAGTAGTAATCGATGATCGCGCCGTCTGGAGGATTTTTTCCAGCGGGAACTTCAGGCGGAAGCGGCGTGTCCGGATTGCGGTTCCAGCGGACGCGAACCGCTTCTTGGGGCGCAAAGAGATGCACACTCTCTTTCGCGACCTCCGCGTTTAGTTGCCGCAATGGCGCGATGTCATCCAAAATCCAGAATGAGCGGCCATGCGTGGCCACAATCAAGTCGTCGCCGTGAATCGCCAGGTCGCGCATCGACGTATGCGGCAAATTGAGCTGCAGCGCCTGCCAATCGTCTCCATCATTGAACGAAACGTAGACGGAGCCTTCCGTGCCCGCGAACAGCAATCCTTTTCGCACCGGATCTTCGCGCACCACGTTGCTCGGGCCGCCATCGGGAATCCCTTTTGTAATTTCCTTCCACGTTTTTCCGGAGTCGCGCGTGCGGTAAATGTGCGCGCGTAAATCGTCCAGCCGGAACGAATTGATCGCCGCGTACGCCGTGCCCGCATCGAAGTGCGACGCTTCGATAATCGAAACTTTGCTCCACGGCTTCAACTGCGGCGGCGTAACGTTTTGCCACGACTTCCCGCCGTCGCGAGTGATGTGAATCAACCCGTCGTCAGTTCCCGCCCAAATCGTGCCCGCTTCCTTGAACGAAGGCGCGAGCGCGTAAATCACGCCGCGGTGTTTTCCTTTTTCCGGATCGCTAGCCGCGAAAGCGCCGAGATTCGCGGGAATTTCATACGATTCGCGTGTGAGATCGGGACTCATAGTTTCCCAACTGTTTCCCGCATCCGTGGTTTTGAAGAGTTTGTTGGCTGCAAAATAAAGCGTGTGCGGCTCGAGGGGCGAAAAAACGATTGGCAGCGTGCGCGTATAGCGATATTCGCCGCGGCGAATGGGCTCCGGCGTAACCTTCGCGTACTCGCCGATATCCTGCTTTGTACGCGTGAGCCAGTCGCCGTAGAGAATGTTCGAGTCCAGCGGATCAACCACGATGTAACCGTACTCGAAAATTCCCGGCAGCCGCCAATCGCGGAACGTAATTTCGCCATAATCGCTGCGGCTTTGCGTAGCCACGGAACCGCTTTCCTGCTGCGCGCCGTAAACCCAGTACGGAAAACGATTGTCCGTGGTGACGTGATAGAACTGCGCGGTCGGCTGGTTGTACCAACTGCTCCATGTCACGCCGCCGTTCACGCTGATGACCGTGCCCTGATCGGAGCTTAGCGCGATAATCTGCGGATTTTCCGCGCTGATCCAAATGCGCTGGTAGTCGTCGCCGCCGGGCGCGCCTTTGAATCCCACAAAGGTTTTTCCGCCGTCCGTGGATTTCCAAGTGGTGGTGTTCGCCACGTAAATCACGTCCGGATTGTCCGGCACCACCGCAAGTCCCATTGCGCCCGGGCCGCGGCCGCCGATGCGGCGGTCGCCGTTCACCTGCTTCCAGGTTTCTCCCGCATCGTCCGAGCGATAAACTCCCGCGCCCTTGGTGGCCTCCGCCGAAACGTAGATACGCTTCGCATCGCTCGGGGCAACGGCAATCCCCATTCGCCCCAGCCCTTCGCTTGCTCCCGGCAATCCCCTGGTCAACGGCTTCCAGGTATCGCCGCCATCGGTCGATTTATACAGCCCACTCCCGGCGATCGTGATCGAAGTGCCACTGCGCACTTCCCACGGCGCCACGCGGGCGGCCCACAGCACCGCGTAAATCGTCTGCGGATTCGTAGGGTCGAAGGCCAGATCGGCGGCACCGGTGTTTTCATCTTTATAGAGAACTTTCTGGAAAGTTTGTCCGCCGTCGGTGGAACGAAAGACGCCGCGCTCGGCATTCGGACCGTAAGGATGCCCTTCGGCAGCAACGAAAATGCGGCTGGGATTTTTTGGGTCAACGAGAATCGCAGTGATTTGCTGCGCGTCGCGGAGGCCAAGATGCGTCCAGGTTTTTCCGGCGTCGGTGGATTTGTAAACGCCATCGCCGGTGGCCAAATCCGGGCGTTGCAATCCTTCGCCGCTGCCCACATAAATGATGTTCGGATCGGACGGCGCAACGGCCAGCGCGCCGACAGAGCCGGTGGGCTGATCATCGAAAATCGGATTCCAGGTATTGCCGAAATCCGTGGTCTTCCAGACGCCGCCATTGACGGCCGCCATGTAGAAAACGTTCGGCTGGTGCGGCACGCCGGAAACCGCCACAGCGCGGCCTCCGCGGAACGGCCCTATGCAGCGCCAGCGCATCTCGGAATAAAGTTTCTGATCGAATTCCTGCGCCTTTGCTGAACCCGAGAATATTGCCGCGAAGACGAATCCGAGAATGAACCACTTCCCTGCCGTACCGATGCGCATCCGAGTCCTCCGTGAGAAGGGAGAGGATACTCTGGCTGCGCGCATGGAGCAATGCGCGGTAGCCAGGAAATTGGAAAATGGAAAGTAGAAAATTGAATGGGAAATGTCCAGGCGCTGGAATGCCTTCAGGGATGATGGCGTGGGTGAGAGTGGAGGAGCTGATTGGTGATGTAAGCGAGAACGGAGGCGCGGCGAGGCGAGACACGGCCTCTGGTGACCACAGTGAGGAGGCGGGCGAGAAATTGGCGAAGATCGATTGAGGGAGAAAGCTCGGAGAGCTGCGGGAGGAGATCGGCAGAAAGGTCTTCCGCGTCGTTGTACCGCTCAAGGGAAGCGGTGGGTTTGGTCAGGCTGAAATGGTGAGGACAAAGGCCGAGGTGAGGCCGCGAGCCAGGGAGTCGGCAACGCTTCCCGTTGGCGTAGCGATAGAGGCAACGAGTGGAATCGTGGAAAGGGATGCTAGCCGATTCCGGCAGAAAGGTGGCGCTGGGATCAGTTTTATGTGGATTCATGATGTCCTTCCTGGGGTACCCCCCGGGCAATTTGCATGAATATCAAAAGAAAAGACTTACGAAATTTGCATTTCGTAAATGCATGATTCCCAAAGGGATGTTTTTCGCTGAGCAAAACGGGAAGCGAGGGAAAAAGTTCCTGGAAAAGAAAAAAGCGGGACCATGGCCCCGCACTCTAAACGCAGTTACCTACGAAATAAAGTATAGCAGAGATTAGAAAAATGTCAAGGGATTTTTCATTTTTTTTGAAATTACTTAGAGGGAAAGGCCCGACGTGTGGGTCGGGCCTCCCAGTTGTCTTGGGAACGTGAGGACGGTTGACGGTTTACCTTACGGCAGCTTTGGATTTGACAGAAAGTTGAGGGACGACGCCGAGTTGCTGCATAAGGCCCAAAGCGTCCCAGTTGACATAGCTTTCCGCTACCTTGCCGTTGGAGAAGCGGCTGACAGTGATTCCAGAAATGGTGAAGCGCTTCCCGGTTGGGGCAATCCCACTGAGATCCCCTTTATGGGTACCGGTGCAGGACCAACGGGTCATGACTGTATCGTCTTCGGAGATGACGTCCTCGATCGTCAAACGAAGGTCCGGGAAAGCACTGCGATAGAGCGTTGCTCTCTTCTTTTCACTTTCGGGACCGCGTCCAAAATCGGGTGACGAAGCGTCATGATGTTCGTAGTTGGGCGTAAAGAGCTCGTCTGCCACCGACAGATTGCCCTTGTTCCAAACTTCTTCAATCAGACGACGGACAGCAGTTTTGTTATTTTCTGACATGCGATGTTCTCCTATTTTGAGAAATGTAAAAACGGGCCTCGCAGGAAGCGAGTCGGGCTCGAGTATGGTGGCCTGGAACCGCTGGGGTCTTGGGCGTGCAGTCCTACACTTCGGACAGAAGGTTAGGCCCCGCGAGAGCGGAGAAACCGAGCCGAGGACGTACTGCCCTCTTGGCGCTCGATGCGGAGCTAGCTTAGGTGTTCAAAGAACTGCGCTCGGACTAGGGAGCGGGAGTCTCGCCACAAACGGCGAAACCTCGACATGATGGTGTTCCCCGGGGATGAGTGTGTCAAGGAGAATCGAAGCTCTTCTGTGGAAAACGAGCGACGACGGTACCCCCCAATCAGCGTGCCTTTTTTTTCTGCGAGGGGGGTGGCGGCGGATCTCCAAGGTAGTAGGGAGCGCTGACGGTGAAGATGCGTTCATTGCCGCGCACAAGCAGAATCCATTCCAGCAAACGGCCGCGCTGGTTGTGAAGAAAATATTCATACCAATGTCCTTCGACAAGTTCCGGAATCACAACGATGATGCGGCGCTGCGGATGCTTCTCGGACAGTTCGAGGATGTACTGAATAATCGGAACGATGATGAACCGGTAAGGCGAAGGCAGGATCACGAGCTTGGGAGGCGGATGGCCGGCTTCGCGGAACGGCGGCTCGACGTAGCGCTGCCACTCCAGTTTCAGGAGCTCCGAATGCTTGTCGGGCTCGACGTGCACGCCGATGATTTCATTGCTGATTTTGGCGGCAAATTCGAGGCCCTGCTTGGAAATGCTGCTCCAGCGGTCGATGGCCACAACAGCAATGGGAGGCTCGGCGTGCCGCGCCTGCACCGGCATGACGCACGCCGTGCGCATGCGAACGGCGTGATAGTGACGCCGCACGGAGCTAAAAAACACGATCAGCAGTGGAATAAAAAGGATCGTGATCCAGGCGCCTTCCGCGAATTTGGCGACAAGCACGACGCAAACGGTGATGCCGGTGACAAAAGCGCCGAGGCCGTTTACTAGGGCGCTTTTCCACCAATGCGGGCCGCGTTTCTTGTGCCAATGCACGACCATTCCGGCCTGCGACAGGGTAAAAGCCAAAAACGCGCCGACGGCATAGAGTGGGATCAATCTATCGGTGACACCATCGAAAAAAATCAGCAGCAAGGCCGTGAGCACGGCGAGCGTTACGATGCCGTAGGAATACACCAGGCGGCGTCCGCGAAAGCGGAAGGCGTGGGGAAGATAATTGTTCTGCGCGATGGCGCGGCAGAGGCGCGGGAAGTCCGCAAAGGCGGTGTTCGCGGAAAGCGAGAGGACCAGCAGGATCGAGGCGACAGTCATGTAGTAAAAAACGTCTTTGCCGAAAACAGCGGCAGTGAGCATCGAGAGGATGCTCTGGTATCCGGGCCGGCCGGGCTCCGTAGCGGCTATACCGTAGGCTTTGACGGCGTAGGAAATCCCGGCCAGAAGCACGGCGAGAATGAAAATGATCACGGTAAGAGTGCGCTGCGCGTTCTTGACGGCCGGCTCACGAAAAGCCTTCACGCCATTGCTGACCGCTTCGACTCCAGTGAGCGCCGTGCAGCCGCTGGCGAAAACTTTCAGGAGCAGCCAGTAGCTGACGGCTTCGGTCGCGGGCGAAGGCGGCGGGAGAGGCGTCAAAGGCACGGGATGTCCGCCGCTCCGCCACACAGCAATCAGGGCCGCGCCAATGACGACCAAGAGCGTTCCGAGAAAAAGATACGTGGGCACCAGGAAGGCGAGTCCCGCTTCGCGGAGGCCGCGAAGATTTACGATAGTGACCACGAGGAGAATGCCAAGACAAAACGACAAAGTATGGGACTGCAAGGAAGGAACCGCGGAGACAAGCGCACCCACGCCTGCAGAGATTCCCACGGCGGCGGTGAGAATGTAGTCGGTGAGCAAAGCCGCGGCCGCGAGGAGGCTGGGACGCGCTCCTAAATTGAAGCGCGCCACGGTGTACGAGCCGCCTCCTCCGGGATAGGCGGCGATCGTCTGAAGATAGGAAAAATAAACGATGACGAGCAGGGCGATGATGGCCGCACTGACGGGGATAATGTAGTTCAACCCCAGAAGGCCGAGCGGAATAAGCAAAGTGAGCGCAGCTTCGGGGCCGTACGCTGCGGAGCTGAGCGCGTCCAGCCCGAAGATAGGAATGCCCTGAAGCGGCCCGACTTGCTCGGCGCGCTCTTCAGTGGTTGCCAGGGGCTTGCCGACGAGAAGGTCGAGAATATTCATAATGCAAGCGGATGTATGCGATTTCCCGCGTGACCATTTGCAACGAGACGGGTGACAAAGTCAACCGCCAACGCGAAGTGAGCGACGGACGCGAAAGATGCGTGGTAGATGATGCGGGCCTGATTGGTCTTAATTGGCTTTTGGCCCGGAGAAGACGACGGCGAAGACCCAGAGGTTGAGAGCGAACGTAAGGATATGAAGGATATCGTTGACGCTCGACCAGCGGGAAACGGTCAGGAAAATTTGCTGGAGGCGGGCGGAGTCGGTGCCAACATCCCGCAAAGCGAACATTGCGGGGAGAATGAGCGCGCGAGTGACGGTCGCCCAAACAATCGCCAGCAGAGCCGCTGCGTGTGCAGGAAAGCGGCGCAAACCGTGCGCGGTGTGGTCCAGGGGGAAAGCGATCGCGGCAGAAACCGTGAAGAGAAGCGCGGCGAGACCAAGCACCGGATAGAAAAGTGCTCCAACGCCGACATTTTCCGCGCGCGTGAAGGTTGCCCAGGAAATGGCGCCGAGGCGTTCCCGCGCCGGCAGAAGGACAAAGGCTCGGTTGGCGGTCACGCCCGCTTGCAGTCCACCGAAGAGAGCGGCACCAAACGCAAGACCTTTGGTTGCGGATGAAGCCATCGGGTTGACCTCCATCGGAGCAAAATGAGCACTCTTCAGGAGCCTACGAGGTGAAAGAGGAAAAGGTTACAACGGTAGACTACGGAATCGGATCGGCGGCGGGACTTACAGGGGTTTTACTTTTAGCAAATCGGCAAACATTTTGTGGACACGAATTTCGTTTTGCTCTTAAGATTTTGGCGGGTGGGCGGCGTGCCCAGCGTGCGCACTTCCCGGGGACCTCATGTTCGAATATCTCAACGCACAAGGGGGAAGCGCCGATGGCGCAGTCGCAGCGCGCTACATCATCGTTCCGCAAGCCGCTCCCATATCTTTCACCCGGGCAAATCAAGGAGATCTGCGAAGCGGCCGAAGTGTACATTTCGGAGCAGCGAAGCCGTTTTTGGGGGCGCGGCACAAATTTGCCGTGCGAACAAGTATCCAAGTTATCCGCGTTCTTTCGAACCGCCTTGCTGAAATCGATCCGGTTGTTTGTTCTGGAAGACGAGCGGGTTGTTAACCCACCGTTTTATCCTGTGCTGCGCGCGATGGGCTTTGAAAGCCTGCCCGATTTCGCGCTAATGGAGGCGGTGACCTTCAAAGACATAATCGTCTCGAACAAGCAGTGCTCTGAGGGAGTGCTGTTTCACGAACTGGTGCATGCTGAGCAATATCGGCAGCTGGGGGTCAGCCGTTTCGCGGAAATGTACGTTCGAGGATTTCTTTCCGGCGGAGGCTACGATAGCATCGCGCTGGAGGTGAACGCATACACGCTGGGCACGCGGTTCGAGGATGGCCCCGAGGCGCGCTTTTCCGTCGAGACGGAAGTTTCGTCGTGGATTAGGCGGCGCGCGTTCTAGTAATAAGGAATGAGTGCAGAGCAAGGCGGCAGGCTTTCGCGGCGCGCTCTATGGCAAGATCATTTGGGAAACGGGCCGGCCACGATGGGACCGGAAAGGACAGGCTCCCAGGCCTGCTTGCAGTGGGCACATTGGACTTCGCGCGCGGCTGCCTCATTGGTCCCGGAATGAGTGTCGAGTGCGACGGAGTTTCTCTTGTGACAGCGCGGGCAAGTCAAATCCACCAAAACGTTGAGTGACGCGGGTTGTGTTTGAGCAGGTTGTTCCGGGGATTGCTGAAGGGCATCGGGGACCGGTGGCGCAACCTTGCCGGCGCGCTTTCTGGCGTAGAGGAGCTCATCGGCGCGTGTCAGCATTTGTTCCGGGCGCTCGCCAAGTTCGTACTGTTTCCATCCTACGGAGAAGGTGACCGGAATTATTTGGCCATGCCAGTCCACTTGCAATGAGCCGAGACGTCCCAACACAAGCTGGAGCTGCTGTGTGGTGCATTCCGGAAGGAGAACGAGGAATTCGTCGCCGCCCAGGCGCACCGCCAAGTCGCCTCCCCGAATCACGTTATTCAGGCGGGCGGCAAATTCCTGCAGCACCAGGTCACCGGCGGGATGGCCGTAAGTATCGTTGATCTCCTTAAAATTGTTGAGGTCCAGCGTGAGTACGGTTAGCGGGTGTCCCTTGCGCTCCGAACGAGCCACTTCGGCGGCCAAGCGTTGCTCGGCAAAGCGCCGGTTATACAGCCCGGTCAATGAGTCAACCATGGCGAGGTTGCGGAGAAGGTCCGAATGACCCTGTTTCTCGGCGAGCTGGCGGCGAAGCCTCCTGATGAGAATGGCTTGAGAAACGGCGTAGACGTTAAAGATCACGACTAAAGCGATTAAAGCAAAAACGACGTGGAACATGTCGATCTTGAACATGTTTTCCATGGCGCCGCGTACGGCCGGGAGAAAAAAAACGGCGAGGGCAAAAACGACAAGAAGAAGGACAAAAATCGAATAAGCCCACAACCACCAATCGCGTTTCTGCATTTTCTGAAATTCACGCGCCAACGCCTGATCCGTAGCCGTTGCGGCAGCTGCGATGGGATGCACGCGGGGTTCAGTCATGGGTGGAAATGAGGGCAAACTCCCAATTAGCCAAATTAGCCTGAGCGGGTTTCGCGGTCAATTTTATTCCGTGGCCAGTGTATGAGCTAGTTACCCAGGAAGGTCAGCGCCCAGGGGGAGACACGTACGCTTGGCATCCCTCTAACCTCTTTGGCATAAGTCACTTACGGCCATATTGGAGCTGCACAAAAGTCCTATCTGGGTTGGTACTCGTGCTCCATTGGCTGAGTCGAGGAAGCCTAGGAAACTTACCGTGAGCAAATTATGGTCGCAACTTTCATCCTCGTGTTCGCGAGTTTCGCCCTGGTGAAATTCGGCATCGCGCAATGGCGCGCGATCTGGATAACGACGGCCAGTCAGCCGCTGTCTGACTCGTTGCAACTGACAGCGGGAATTGACGGCGCGGCCATTAGCGGCGGTGATTTCCACACGCTCATGAATTTATGCGACGAAGTGTCCCCTGATTTGAAGAAGAAAAGCCCCTGGCTACGAGAAGTATCGATGTATTACCGCGCGGTTGAGAAACTCGACAACGCTTTCCGCATGAAGCTCCCCGCCATTTCGGCATGGGCAAAGGGTGAAATGCAGATCTGCTCGCGCTACGTGGCAGTGGTCCTCGATCAAAATCTTTCCATGAACATGGATCGGCAGTTCGCCACGCGTAGCAACTGAACGTTACTGAGACACACCTGAGGGCCTCCTGAACGTGGCGCCAATCGCATGCGAGCAAGGGCGGGCATCAGGCTTTAGAAATTGAACACAAGGGGCGGGTAGTTCTATTTTCTGGGCGGGTAGAGTCCCTTATGTTCGAGGGGAAAGGGGAGTATCTATGTCGAACAAGAGGTATGCGCTCGCAGCGTGTCTGGTCTTCGCGGGTGTGTGCGCCGCCAAAGAGCACGCCGACTATCAAAAAGGAACTCTGCTGAGGATGGACTCGACGTCCTGCGGGATGCAGGAAAAGGGATCGAAGTCCGTAGCGGGAGAGTTGCTGGGCACGGACGCGCAGAGCAAGAAAACTCAGGAAGTGCTTTGCCAGGAATATGTGCTGCAGACCGAGCGGGTGGTCTACCGGATTCGCCCGAAGGACGACAAGCACCCGGTGCTGCTGCCGATCGGGGAGGCAGCGCAATTCCGGATTCACAAAGACAAATTGATCCTGAGAGTGGCGGAAGGCGGCGACGATAAGGAGCGGGAGTACATTGTGGTCTCCATGACGCCGCGGCAGGATGCGCCGCAGCAGGCAGCGAGCAAGAACTAATATACATTTCGAAGTGGTTGGAAGAAACGGCGCTCCGATGTAGTCGGGGCGCCGCTTTGTTTTTGCGGGCTGGAGATGGCGGGCGGCGGCGGGAGTGATAAGCTGCGGCCTGCAATTGCATGGAGGTTTGCAGACAATGCGAGTTTCACGGCCAAAGATTCCAAAGGACGTCACTATTGCAGCCATCATAGTTTTGCTTTGCGCGAGCACTTTCGCGGACTTGGGTGGCGCGCAGACGCGGCCAACGATTGATGCGGGCGAACCGCAAAAGATGCTGCTGTGGGAACACGGCGCACCCGGAGCGCTCGGTTCCGATGAAAGCGACAAACCTACGCTGACGTACTACCCGCCGACACGAAACCCTTCGGGAACCGCTGTCGTTATTGCGCCAGGCGGAGGATACACGCACCTGGCGGCGAATCACGAAGGGCGGCAGGTGGCGAACTGGCTGAATTCGATGGGAGTGGCGGCGTTTGTGCTGATTTACCGGCTGGCGCCCAAGTATCACCATCCGATTGAGCTGGGGGATGCGCAGCGCGCGATTCGAATGGTGCGAGCGCGGGCGAAAGAGTTCGACGTGCTGCCGGATCGCATCGGGATCATGGGATTCTCCGCAGGAGGGCACCTGGCTTCAACCGCGGAGACGCACTTCGACGGCGGAAACGCAAGAGCAGAAGACCCGGTAGATCGGGTGAGCTGCCGGCCGGATTTCGCAATTCTGGGTTACGGTGTGATTTCGTTCATGGCGCCGGAACTGCGCGGAAGCTCGGCCAAAGCCCTGCTTGGCGAGAATGCTGATCCGAGGCAACTGGAGGAGCTTTCGAATGAGAAGCACGTGACGGCACAAACGCCGCCGACGTTTCTATTCTCGACGAGCGAAGACAAGAGCGTGCCTTCGGAAAATAGCTTGCTGTTTTACGCCGCACTGCACAAAGCGGGCGTCCCAGCGGAGATGCATATTTTCGAGAAAGGACCGCACGGCGTGGGCCTGGATCTGGGCGATCCTTTCCTGGGAGAGTGGCCGAAGCTGCTGGCGAACTGGTTGAGGAGCCGAGGATTGCTGACGCGGCCCACGCTATGAAAATTCCAGTGGACGGTTTCGCGTTCGAAATTCGCTTGAAGTAATCGCTGAGATCCTTCAGCAATCCTGATCGGATCGCCTCTGGATGACACTGCCCCTCTCTTGGTGCCGTAGAAACAGTCGCTTACGGGGCCTTCGCAGCGGGGACGCCGAGGTCGGCAATGTTGTCGCCTTTTTTGAGAGAAGGGACGGCGTTGACGTGGAGGACAACGGCGGAAACGGGGGCGCGGGGCTCGGCGATGACTTGGCCGATATAGTCGGTGATAGTGCCGAGCTTCATTCCAGCGGAGACGTAGGTGCCGCGCTTGACGAGCGGATACCAGATGCCCGGGCCGTCCGCGAGGACGTCGACTAGTTTTTCGATCCAGACAGGATTTTCGATGATGTGCGGTTGGCCCGGTAGCATTTTTAAGGTACGCATGGTGCTGAGCGTGCCGTTGACGAGCAGCGCGACATCGTCGGACTCGACCGTGCCGGCGTGCCCGGCTTCCACGACGATGGAGGGTTTGCCGCGGGCGGAGGCGGTGTTATCGAGATAGCGCGTGGCGGCGGGATCGGTGGGGCGCTCGCGCCAAATGATGATGTGATCGAGCCCGAAGGCAAGGACCATGTCTTTTGATGTGCGATCCTGGGCTTCGCGGCCAGTGGGGCCCCAGTAGGCGTAGGGGCGGAGGCTCTCGTCGAGGTCGCCGCCGTGGTAGTCGATGAGGTAGTCGCAGCGGTCGACGATTTCCCTGGTGATGAGATAGGAGGCGCGCTCGGTTTGTGTGCCATCGGCTTTGCCGGGATAAAAGCGGTTCATGCTCTTGTTGTCGATGGGATTGACGTGGGGGACTTTCTGTTCGAACGATTGGATGTTGATAAGTGGGACAAGAATGACCGTACCAGTAACTTGCGCGGGGTCGAGAGCGGCGATGAGTTTTTCGATGGCGATGATGGAGACGTATTCAGTGCCGTGAGCGCCGGAGACGAGGGCTAGAACTTTGCCGGGCTTGGAGCCGTTGACGATGACAACGGGGATGCTGGTGGCGGCGTCGACACCAGCAGGAACTTCGAGCGTGCCGGTGGATTTTTCGCCGGGAGCGGCGGAGGCGGTACCTACGGTGAATTTGGATTGCGCCGAAACGGACGCGCAACAAAGCCAGACAAAAAACACAACTCCAAGAACCGAATCACGGAGACGCATCATTCACCTCCCGTTTTTACCGCAGGCGTCGGCGGTTCGGCGGGACGCGGCGGGGTGGAGTCACCCTTGACATAGTGGGCGTACCAGGCGAGGTAGCGCTCGAGGCGGTCCTTGATGTGTGAGGGCGTTGTGAAGCCGTGAAATTCGCCGGGATAGATAACAAGCTCGGTGGTGCGGCCGAGACTCTTTAGCGCCTGATACATCTGCTCGCCACCGATAATGGGAACGTTCCAATCGACGTCACCCCCCATGAAAAGCGTAGGCGTGGTGATATTGTTCACGCGGTAGTAGGGCGAGATCTTTTCCCACCCGGCTTTGTTTTCCCAGGGGCGGCCCAACTCGGAGTCGTAGTCTTTTATGTATTGGTCGTGGCCATAGCCGCTGGTCATCAGCGCAATGCCGGCGCCGGAGATGGCGGCTTTGAAACGCGTGGTCTGCGCGATGATGAAGTCGGTGGACATGCCTCCGTAGGACCAACCACCAACGCCCAGTCTGTCAGGATCGGCAATGCCCTGGGTTAAGGCGAAATCGACCATAGCCATGTCGTCCTGAAAATCCTTGTTGCCCCAATCGGCAAAAATGGCTTCGCAGAATTTCTGGCCGTACCCGGAAGAGCCGCGCGGATTGGGAAGAAGAACGGCGTAGCCGTTAGCGGCGTAGAGCTGTGCGAGATGGTAGAAGGAAGCGGAGTATTGACCGACCGGGCCGCCGTGGGGATTGAGAAGAGCGGGAACTCTTTTGCCGGGAGTATAGTCGACGGGTTTGTAGAGGTAGCCGGCGACGGAAGTGCCGTCCTTGCTTTTGAAATGAAGGTAGTCGGCCTGGGCGAGACGGAGCTGCGAGAGGAGCGCGTCGTTGGTTTTAGTAAGGCGGGTGAGATCCTTTTCATTTGAAAGAAAAATCTCGTCGGGGCCATCGAGGGTGCTGATTTGCGCGGTGATGGCGCCGTCTTTGCTGAGAGAATAATAGGCCACAACGAGGCGGCCGCCGATGGGGCGCGCGACATCGCCGCCGGTGACGGCGATGCGGCAGAGATTTTCCGTGCCATCGTCGTCCGCGATGAAATAGATGGAGCGGCCATCAGAGGAGAAGCGCGGACGGCGGATGCTACGGTCGAATGCGAGAGTCAGGACTTTCGCCGCACCGCCGGAGGAGGGAGCGATGGCGAGATGATGAGTGGCGTAGATCATGGCCTTAACGTCAGTTTGGCTGATGAAGGCGATCCATTTCCCATCGGGAGACCAGGCAGGTGAACGGTCAGGCCCGGGATTGGTGGTGACTTGCGTGAGGTGCGCGCCTTTGTCGGTGGAATCTGCGGCAACGACCCAGATGTCGGAGTTGTAGGTAGCGTCGGGATCGGGGGTGCTGCGGTTGCTGGAGAAGGCAAGGGATTTGCCGTCGGGTGACCACGCGGGCTCGGAGTCGTCGAAATCGCCGGAAGTGATTTGTGTGGCCTTTTTCGAGGCGAGGTCGAAGACGTAGAGATGGGTGCGGCGGCGGTCGAGATAGCCGACGGTGTCACGCTTGAACTGGAGACGATCGATGACGAAAGGCGGCGGAGTTTTCGGCTTGGCAGCGGCGGCGGGCTTGTCCTTGTCTTTGGCGGCTTCCAAGTCTTCGGGCTTGGGATCGCGAAGAATGAGAATCAAGCGGGTGCTGTCCGGAGACCATTCGAAATCGTCAACGCCCTGGGGAATGTCAGTGAGGTGAGCGGCTTCACCTCCGAGGCGGTTGAGCAACCAGACCTGGGTCTTGCCATTGTTTCGGGCGGAGAGGAAAGCGAGATACTTGCCGTCGGGGCTCCAGCGAGGATGCGAGGAGGAGACACCTTCGGCAGTTAAGGGAATAGGATCGCCGCCGTGCGTTGAAATCATCCAGAGGCGCTGCTCGTTCTTGTCTTCCTTGAGCATGCGGGTGCGCACGGCGTAGGCGACCCACTGGCCGTCGGGGCTGATCTCGGGCTGGGAGACATCGCGAATCTGGAAGTAATCGTCAATGGTGATGTTGCGCGGAGCGGCTGGAGCGGGCTTTGGCGCGGATTCCTGAGCGCGGCTGGGCAGCCACAGAACCAAGACAAGAAACGCGAGGGCGAGGCAGCGAATGATTCTCATGCACAAAACTCCTCAAAAGAAAAATGGGGCACAATCCGGGGGCGTAGTGTAGCAGAGGGAGAGACGGAGTATGTTTGAAAAATGCGCCGACCATGGGTGGGCCAAGTAACAAACCCAAAGGAATTTCCTCAGCGGCTATGCTACTTGCGAGGATAGAGATGCTCAGCTATTCATAGCGCAAGGCTGTCAGGGGATCGAGTTTGGAAGCGCGATGGGCGGGCAAAAAACTCGCCAGGGAGGCTACCGCGCTCAGCAGGATGACGGCCATAACGAGTGTCAAGGGATCGCGTGGCTTCAAACCGTAAAGCAGAGATTTGGCAGCTTGAGCCGCGCCGAGGGCCAAGCCAGTGCCAATTATCAAGCCTGCAATCGTGAGCACGCCCGCTTCGCGAAGAATCATTTTCACGACGTCGGCTCGCTTCGCGCCGATGGCCATGCGGATGCCAATTTCGCTGGTGCGCTGCACTACCATGTAAGAAATCACGCCGTAGAGCCCGATGGCGGCTAGAAGGGCAGCTAGGAAACCAAAAAAGCCGGAGAGAGTAGCCATCAATTCGTCTTGTAGCAGCGAATCGTGAATGCGCGTCTTCAAAAGTTTAAAGTCAAGGTCGATGCCGGGATTCACACCGGCAATGGTTTGTTTCAGCGAGCCCATGAGGGTGGTCAAAGGCAGCGAAGAGCGAATGACGATTTGATCGTCCGGGTCGGGTTTTTCCTGCTGCGTGGCCGGGAAATACATGAACGGCAAAAATTCCTCATGCATGTCCTGAAACTTGTTGTCGCCGGTCACTCCGACTATCTCATAGAGAGGGCGCGGCTTTCCCGGCCGTTCGTGAATACGAAACCTCTTGCCCAACGGATCGGCGCCCTTGAAAATCTTGCGCGCAAATGCCTGATTGACGATGACGACTTTGACTGAGGTGGCGGTATCGCGGTCATCGAAGTCCCGTCCTGCGAGGAGCGGAGTTCCGATGGTCTGAAAATAGCCCGGGCCAAGATAATTTTCCCAGACCACGCCAGCGTCTGTGTCAGAGCCTTCGAGGATGACGTTGTCATTCCAGGTGCTGCCTCCAAAGGGGACAAGCATAGCGCTGGCGGCGGATTCCACGCCGGGCATGGCCTGGACATGCTTCAAGATGTCGCGCTTGTATTCGGTAAAGCGTTCCTCGGGGATTTGCAACCGCTGGAAGTCCACGTTGGTGACCAGGATTCCGCTTTGCTGGAAGCCGACATTCAGTGTCGTCAGGTTGCGCAGGCTCCTGACAAAAAGCAGCGCGCCCATTAACAGAACAACGGAGAGCGCCACTTGGGATACAACCAGAATGCGCCGGAGGCTAAAGCGCTCGCGGCCTCCGGACATTCCGCGGCTGCCGGATTGCAGCAAGGTGGCAGGCTCTGCCCGCGTGGCACGGACGGCCGGCGCCAATCCGAAGGAGACGGTGGTCAGCACGGCGAGCGCGGTGGTGAAAGCAAGCAGGCGCCAATCCATCCCGAGATCCAGGAAGATTTGACTTTGCGGCGTGCTGATGAAAGCCACAAGCATCCGGCTAATGGCGAACGCCAGAAACAGTCCGCAAACCGTGCCAGCCACCGCGAGCAGAAGGCTTTCGGAAAGCAGATCGCGAATCATTCGCCAACGAGATGCGCCAAGGGCTCGGCGGATGGTGATCTGGCGCTCGCGAGCACCTGCGCGGGCGAGCATCAGATTCGCCAGGTTGGCGCAGGCAATGAGCAGGACAAGTCCGGAAATTCCGAGGAGCAACCAAAGAGACGTCTCCGAATCCCTGCGGAGATCCGAAAATCCGGTGCTCGCGGAAAAAGCACCGAGTTTGTATTCGAGATATTTTTTAACGCCGGCGGCGTCGTAAACGGGGGGAATGGTTTCCTGCAAAATCGCGGGCGTGACGGCGTTCATCTGCGCGTTGGCGCGCGCAATCGTCCATCCAGGTTTCAAGCGGCCGACGGAGGCGAGCCACCAGGCGTGACGGAGGGTCAGCCGGTTGTTGCGCGGGCTGAGTATGGGCTCGACGCAAATGGGCACAGCCACGTCAAAGGTATCGCCGACAGAGATGCCATTGAAACCAGGAGGAGTGATGCCGAGAACCTCGAACACATTGCCATCGAGCGTCAGGCGCTTTCCAATCACGGAGGGATCACCGGCAAAATTCCGCTGCCAGAACGAATAGCTGATGTTTGCTCCCAAGGCACCGCAACCGGGCTGGTCATCCTCAGGACTAAGAAGCCGGCCGAGAATCGGCTCGACGCCCAGAACGTGAAAAAAATCGCCACTGACGCGGATGCCTTTTGCTTTGCGGACTTCGCCGCCGGTGGCCAAATTGAATCGCTGGTCGGACCAGACGGCCATTTCGGCGAACCCCTCCTGGCGGTTGCGGATCTGCTCCCACATGGGATAGGTGAGCTGGGAGTATTGGCTCGAAAACTGTCCGGAACCCCATTTGCGGTCGGCGATGCGGATGGTGCCTAGTTCCCGAGGATTCTTGACCGGAATGGCGCGGAGGCGAACGGAGTCTATGAGCTGGAAGATGGCGGTATTGGCGCCGATGCCGAGGGCCAGGGTGAGAACGGAGATGATGGTAAAGCCGGGACTGAGACGAAGTAGACGAAAGGCATGGCGAAGGCTTTGCCAGAATGAGGCCATCGGACCCCCTTGGGAGTATAAGACGACGAGGGAGCGGGAATGTCACGTTGAATCAGGGAAAAAGGGCGTGCTGAAGCCCGCCCGCCCCCACAGTAGTCTCTTAAGGTTGAGGACGCGCTGGCTGCGGTTTGGGCAGAGGCTTGCGCGGGATCATTTCGTCGCGGTTGGCGGTCAGGTAGACGAAGGACGCGACGATCACGGCCATTTGCTTCATGTCCGGCTCCTGAATGCGCTCGTAGACGTCCATGTTGGAGTGATGCGTGCGCGTGTCGTAGTCCAGAGGATCCTGGATGAATTGAAAGCCAGGCAGGCCGACCGCATTGAAAGCAAGGTGATCGGTGCCGCCGGTGTTGCGGATGGTGAGCGTGTTCATGCCGAGGTCGTGGAACGGTTCCATCCAGGCGGAGAAGATGGGGGCGACCATTTCATTGCCTTGCAGATAGACGCCGCGGATCTTGCCGGTACCGTTGTCAACGTTGTAGTAGGCGTCGAGCTTGGCGTGCTCAGGAGAGAGCTTCATCACTTCGGGATCGGCGAAATGCTGTTTGACGTAAGCGCGGGAGCCAAGCAAGCCCTGTTCTTCGCCGGTCCAGAGGCCGATGCGGACGGTGCGCCGCATCTTCAGGCCGGTGGTCTTGAGAATGCGGATGGCTTCAAGCATCACGGCGGAGCCTGAGCCATTGTCGGTGGCACCGGTGCCACCATGCCAAGAATCGAAGTGCGCGCCGAGCATGACGACTTCGTCGGCTTTGCTTTTGTCGGTGCCGGGGATTTCGCCGATGATGTTGAAGGAATTGAGATCGTCGTCGTAGAACTTGCTTTCGATATCAAGTTGCAAAGTGACAGGCACTTTCTTATCGAGCATTCGATAGATGCGGCCGTAATTTTCACTGGCAACAGCAACGCGCGAGGGAGCGGGCGGGTCTTTCTCCTTATCGCGGCCGCCTCCCTGCTGGACGAATACGGTTCCGTCATCGCCGCGGGAAGGCTCGATCCAAGCGGCGACGCCTTCATCAAAGAGAAACTTCTGTATCTTGAGAGTTAATTCGCGCTGGGCGCGGAATTGGGCGGCACGATCCTCGGCGTTCGCTACGGGGACCGGCTGAGTGGCAAGCTCGGCCAACTCCGCATCCGTGTAGCGGTGCGCCTGTGGCTCGAAGCGCTCGGGATTCTCGGGGATGGCGGCGGTCAGGACAAACTTCCCTTTGAGCTGGCCTCGGTACTTTGCAATGTCTTCTTCTTTCAGGATTGGCGCAAGGACAGCAGCGGCGGTTATCGGACCGTTGGTGCCGGGCGTCCAGGCCTTTGGATAGGCAACCAAAGGAAAAGGTCGCGGCGAGACAACCTGTGCCGAGAATCGTTCGTTGGACCAGCCGCGGCCAAACGGTCCCCAAGGCTCGAGATGGACGTTGGCGAGCTGCCATTCCTTCATTTTGCCGGTAGTCCAATTGGCTGCTTCCCTGATGCCCGGGGAATTCGTCAAGCGCGGGCCGAAGACGTCGGTCAGGTAGCTCATGATTTCCATTACTCTGGAGTTGTTGAAGCCTTCGTCCTTGATCTGATGGATCGCGGACAATTCCGACTGGCTTGGCGCTTGCGCGGCCAAAGGCAAAACCAAGAAAAAGACTACGAATACCGCTAACGCACTCGCGTACTTTCGCACTATCGTCCTCCGACCGTCGTATTTACTTTCTCGCTTGTCAGGAAATCACCCTGGGGAAGCAATCGCTTGCAATGTGACGACATTGAACACGAATCGGTTTCATTTGCAATGAAACTAAATATGGAAAAGCAAGGCCAGTCCCCATCACGAATAGCACGGATATACGATCAGTGAGACAAATAATGTTTTGCTGAGCCGCATTTTTTCCTTGCATGCAGGGACGACTCTTGTATGCTGCGAATGCGAACTCGCTTTTTTTTTGGAAGTGACCGCGAAAACGCAACGGCAAAGAGCGAGTTCCTTTAGGAGGACGAGAGCAAAAATTGAGTTCTTTAACGGTTCCCTCCCGGCTGCCCACCCATGCAATTCCAACAGCAAGAACTAGAACCGCTAAGCTTACGCTCTGGCCGCTTGTGGCAGCCACGTTTTTCATGGTGTCTGGTGGCACTTACGGGACGGAAGAGATCATCCATGGGGCGGGTTATGGCCGCGGGATATTGGTTTTGCTGTTCCTGCCGGTGCTGTGGTGCTTGCCGACTGCGTTCATGATCGGGGAGCTATCGAGCGCGCTGCCGCAAGAAGGCGGCTACTACGCATGGGTGCGGCGCGGGTTGGGAAACTTCTGGGGCTTTCAGGAAGCGTGGCTTTCGCTGACCGCAAGCATTTTTGACATGGCGATCTACCCGACGCTGTTTGTTTTCTATTTGAAGCAAATGTCGCCGTGGTTTGGACTTGGGAATCACGGAGTCTACGCCGGGGTTTTTGTGATTGCCATTTGCGCGGCGCTGAATCTTGCGGGAATTCGCGTGGTAGGAATCACTTCGCTGTGGCTTTTCTTCCTGCTGTCGGCGCCGTTCGCCCTGATTGTAGTGCTGTCGCCGCTGAAAATGGGAGCACTGGCGGGAGCTCATGCCGCACCGGCGGCTACGGGGCTGAGCTTGCTCGGCGCCGTGCTAGTGGCCATGTGGAATTACATGGGCTGGGATAACGCGTCGACGATTGCGCGGGAAGTCGAGCGACCGCAGAAAACTTATCCGAAGGCCATGATTGTTGCAGTCGCCTTGGTGGCGCTGTCCTACCTGCTGCCGTTTGCCGCGGTGTATTTGACGGGAGTTCCTTCTTCGACTTTTGGAGGCGACGGCTCGTGGGCCCCGGTGGCAGGAGCGATTGGCGGAAAGTTCCTGGGATTCGAATGGCTGAGATTCCTGATCATTCTTGGCGGGATGATGAGCGCGTTTGGGATGTTCAACGCGCTGGTGATGAGCTATTCCCGGCTGCCGCTGGCGATGGCGTATGACGGAATGCTGCCGAAGCTCTTTGGGAAGACGAGCGCCCAGGCTCGGGTGCCGTGGGTAGCCATTCTTTTTTGCGCGACGTGCTGGGCGCTGTGCCTCGGGCTGGGTTTCAAACGGCTCGTGACGCTGGACATTATGCTTTACGGGGCCAGCCTGATGCTGGAGTTCGTGACGCTGGTGGCGCTGCGCATCCGTGAGCCGGAGTTGAAGCGCGGATTCTGGGTTCCGGGGGGGATGCCCGGCGCTGTTCTCGCTGGCGTGTTTCCGCTGGGGCTGCTGAGCCTGGCAATGGTCGAGAGTAACCACGAAACCGTCCTGGGAATGAACGGGCTGCTGTTCGGAGTGCTCATTATCATGGCCGGGTTCTTGATTTATTTTGTCACCGGCAAATTGAAGATTCGGAAGTCGAAACCAGTGGAGGTGAAAAGCATCGAGGAGCTGGAAACAGCCTAGGCAATTCCCCAACCTGACGATTCCCTGCCGCACGGTTCGAAAGAGCCGGGCGGTTTTGTTATGCGGCTGAGATATACTCAACAATCTTTGGAATAAGCTGCTTTTGCCAGGAGATTGCTGACGTGAGACTGCGCCGCATCGTTCTCGCAATTCTATCTGCTCTGTTCGTGCTTAGCGCTTCGGTTCGGCTGTTTGCCGGACCTGAGGCGCCAAAGAAGTATGACCCGAAATTATTTCAAGAGCTGCGCTGGCGGCTGATTGGGCCGTCACGCGGAGGGCGAGCGCTGGCCGTAACAGGCGTGCGCGGGCAGCCGGAGATTTTCTATTTTGGGAGCGTGGGTGGGGGCGTCTGGAAAACGAATGATGCGGGGCGGACGTGGAAGCCGATTTTCGATTCGCAGGCGATTGCTTCGATTGGGGCGATCGCGGTGGCGCCGTCGGATTCAAACGTGATTTACGTCGGCTCCGGCGAAGCTGACATGCGCTCCTCGATTTCGTACGGGAACGGGATGTACAAGTCTACGGACGGCGGTAAGACGTGGACGCACATCGGGCTGGAGGATTCGCGGCAGATTGGTCGGATCATCGTGGATCCGCGAGATGCAAACAGGGTCTTCGTCGCGGCGCTGGGACATGCTTACGGGCCGAACCAAGTGCGAGGGGTGTTCCGTTCGAAAGATGGCGGAAAGAGCTGGCAAAAGATTTTGTTTCATGACGAGAACACCGGCGCGATTGATTTGGCGTTCGAACCGGGGAATACAAGAACAATTTACGCTTCGCTATGGCAAACGCGGAGGCCGCCGTGGAGCGTCTACCCTCCTTCAAACGGACCGGGAAGCGGGCTGTATCGCTCAAATGACGGGGGCGATCGTTGGGAACACGTGGGCGGGCAAGGATTGCCACCGGAAGGACTCGGACGGATCGGCATAGCGTTTGCGGCAAGCAATCCGCGGCGCATTTATTTGATTGTGGATGCCAAGGAAGGCGGGCTGTTTCGTTCGGATAACTCTGGACAAAGCTGGCAGCGTGTTTCAAATGACCGGCGCATCTGGCAGCGCGGGTGGTACTTCGGGGAAGTCAGCGTCGATCCTAAAGACCCTGACACGGTCTACGTTCCGAACACCGCAACCTATCAATCGCATGATGGAGGGAAAACGTTCACGGCGTTCAGGGGAGCACCAGGCGGCGACGACTACCACGAACTCTGGATTGATCCCGATGAGCCACGGCGGATGATTCTGAGCAGCGACCAAGGCGCGATTGTGACGCGTAACGGCGGAGAGACATGGAGTTCGTGGTTCAACCAGCCAACGGGGCAGTTCTATCATGTGGTAACGGATAACCAGTTTCCTTACTGGGTGTATGGAGCGCAGCAGGACAGCAATGCGGTGGCAACACCAAGTCGCAGCAGGTACCGCTCGTTGAATTTTCATGATTGGCGACCAATCGACGCGGGCGACGAGAACGGTTACATTGCGCCGGACCCGCTGAATCCTGGCATCGTTTTCGGCGGGTTTGTCGCACGCCAGGATTTGAGCGACGAACAGCTCCAACAGATGCCACCAACGCTGGCGCATCCCGGCGAGTACCGGCGCACCTGGACTCTGCCGCTCGTATTCTCGCCGATGGATCCGCACGTGCTGTACTTCGGGTCACAAGTTTTGTTTCGCACGTCGGACGGAGGAAACTCGTGGCAGGCGATTAGTCCCGACCTTACACGCGAAGATCCCGGCGTGCCGCCGAACCTGGATGCGGCGACGGCTGCGGATGTATCCAACGGCAAACGCCACGGCGTGATTTACACGATTGGGCCATCGTATGTGAGGGCTGGAGAAATTTGGGCGGGAACGGACGACGGGCAAATCCAACTGACGCAAGACGAAGGGAAAACTTGGGAAAACGTTACACCACCGGAATTGACGCCCTGGAGCAAGGTGACGCACATCGAAGCGTCGCATTCCGAAGTGGGGACGGCGTACGTCGCAGTGGACCGGCATCGTCTGGATGATTATCAAGCGCATCTCTATCGCACGCGCGATTTCGGAAAGAGCTGGCAACGCGTTTCAAACGGAATCCCAGATGGCAGCTTTCTGAACTGCGTGCGAGACGATCCGGCTCGCAAAGGACTTCTGTACGCTTGCACGGAAAAGGGCGTCTACGTTTCTTTCAATGACGGGGACGATTGGCAGTCTTTGCAACTGAATTTGCCAGTGACCTCGGTGCGTGACCTGGTCGTGCACGAAAGCGACTTGGTGGTTGCCACCTTTGGCCGATCGTTTTGGATTTTGGATGATGTGACGCCGCTGCGGCAGATGGACGGGCATGTTGCGGCGGCCGATGCATGGCTCTTCCGACCCGAGGCTGCAATTCGCATGCGGACCGGATCGGACCAAGGCACGCCGGTGCCAATGGATGAGTTTTTGGCCGCGAACCCGCCCGAAGGCGCAATGCTGGATTATTACTTGAAGCAGAAAGCCTCAACGCCGATTCAACTGGAAATCTTCGACTCGGAAGGAAAGCTGGTGCGGAGATTTGCGAGCGATGACGTCTTGCGCAAGACAATTCCGGGCGACGTGCCAATTCAAATGGAGTGGGTGCGCGACCCGGAGCCTCTGTTGGCGGACGCGGGGATGCACCGATTCGTGTGGGACCTTCGCTACGCCTTGCCGAGGGGCGTTCGGAGATCGTTCTGGGGCCCGGCAGGACCGTTGGCGGTGCCTGGCAATTACACCGTGAAACTTACGGCGAACGGCAACAGCAGCACGCAGCCGCTGACCATCAAGCTGGACCCACGAGTGAAAACGCAGCCTGATGCGCTGACGAGGCAGTTCAGCATGGCGTCGAAGCTTGCAGCAAGATTGGGTGAAGTCGCGATAGCGGTGCAACAAATCGGCGATCTACGAAAGCAAATGGACGCACGGAAGAAGGATGGCAGCGGCAACAGCGAGCTTCTGACAGCATTACAGGAACTGGAAAAGAAAGTGGAAGCAGCGGCAGAGCCTGATAGCAATGGAGACTTTGGTTTGTTTGGGCAAGCTTTGCCCGGCAAGGAGCACGAGTCTCTCCCACAAGTTCAGGGGGCGCTTACGCGGCTATTGATCATCGTAGACAGCTCCGAACTGGGGCCCACGGCTGATGCCGCGACCGCCAGCGTAAAATGGGAAGAAGCTGCACAGGATACGCTGGCGCGTTGGGCTGCGTTCCAAAAGGAAGATCTGACGAGAGCGAATTCCGCAGTCGAAAAAGCGAAACTGAAACCGCTGGTCGTTGCTCCGACGAACCCTTGAGAGCGGCAGATTTGGTATGCTGCTGGAAGTGAAAAGCATCTTCCAAATCAAGTTCGCTTCCATGATTGGGCTGCTATACGTGGCACTTCTTGCCGGGACTATGGTCTCGCCATCGCTAACTCCTTCGCAAGCACAACAGCCTGCGCCGGGCGCGCCCACGACGAATCCCAAGGCCCCTCCCGCGAGCGGAGGAGCGGCGGGACCGGCGACTTCCGCGTTTGCCACGCAAGGACAACAATCCGGCCTAAACGTCGTCGTGCTCGATCCAGCGCATGGCGGGACGGACCCTGGCGCGCGCGGAACAGGAGGCATCCGCGAGAGTGAGATCGTTCTGGATTTCGCGGTTCAGGTTCGGCGCGCGCTCGAGCTGCAGGGCTTTCAAGTGGTGCAGACGCGGCAAGGGAACGAGAATCCCTCCTTTGACGATCGTTCTGCAACCGCCAATGCGCAGCGCGGAGCGGTATTCGTAACGCTGCATATCTCGTCGACGGGATTGCCGGGCACGGCGCGAGTCTATGTAAGTTCGGATTTGCCGCCGGTTGCAAATGCCGGTGGCTTGATTCCCTGGGACCGCGCGCAGGCGCCGTTTCTTGGGCTGAGCAAGGCGTTCGGCGATCTCGTGCAGGGATTCCTCGCGCAGCGCTTCAAGGGTTCGCCCGATACTGCGCAACCCGCCAGCGTGCGGCAGCTTCGAACCACAGCGGAGCCTGCCATTGCGGTGGAAGTTTCCAGTGTGACGGTGGAGGATCGCTCCGATTTGGATCGCATGGCACCGGGCGTGGCGGATGCCGTCGCACGCGGCGCCGCAGCGTTTAAGCCGTCTTACGTCGTTCCAAGCATGCCGGGAGCACTGCCGTGACGCCAAGCTGGAAATACTGGCTGATTGGTGGACTAGTGATCGCCGTGGTTGCCGCCGCGACCTATTTTCCAATCCTCCGAAAACGCGTGAAGCGAGCCGCGAGGCTGCAGCAGCAGAGCGAAGAGCAGGCGCGGCGCGAATTGACGCAAACGATCCCAATCAATCCAAGCGATCCTCGCGTGAAGGCTAAACTCTTCTGGGTTTCGGATACGATCGATTCCACACTGGCGCCCGTAACGGTCGAACTGCCGCTATCGAATGATCCCGTGCTGCGATCGAAGCAGGTTCTGAACACGCTGCTTGCGGGTCCCGTGGATGCGGAATCGCGTACGCTGCCGCCGGACGCCTCACTGCTAGCGTTTTATCTCTTGCCGGATGGAACGGCGATTGCGGATTTCTCAGAGGCGCTGGCGACTTCCATTCCTTCCGGGATCGTGAGCGAGCAATTGGCCGTGAATTCCATCGCGCGGACGCTGGAAGCCAATGTGGCTCAGGTGCAGCGGCTGAAAATCCTGATTCACGGGCAGGAAGTGGAAACGCTCGCGGGGCATTTGGACTTGACGGGGACATTTGTGGTGAACACCAAGGTGGCGCAAGACCCAGTGAAGGCGGTGTCGCCTGCGGCGGCCGAAAAGACACCAACTGCAGTTCGGGGCACGTTGACAGCCGATAGAGCGCCCGGCAAACTGGGTCAAACTAAGAGCAGACCGTTAGAATTCTGGGACACGGAAACGACGACGCGGGAGGAAGAGTGAGAGCCGACGGCCGGACCGCGGACCAGATGCGCCCCTTGAAAATCACGCCGGACTTTATCTCGACGGCTGAAGGCAGTGTGCTAATTGAGTTGGGGAACACGCGAGTGATTTGCACGGCCACGGTCGATGACGGCGTGCCCAGTTTTCTGAAGGGCAGCGGCAAAGGCTGGGTCACCAGTGAATACGGAATGCTGCCGCGCGCCACTGAAGAACGCACGCCGCGCGAAGCAACGCGCGGGAAACAGTCCGGGCGGACGCTGGAGATCCAGAGATTGATCGGCCGTTCGTTGCGCGCGGTGACGGATCAGGAAGCGCTCGGCGAACGAACGGTATGGCTCGATTGCGACGTGATTCAGGCGGATGGCGGAACGCGAACCGCATCCATTACGGGAGCGTTAGTGGCGCTGGCGCTGGCATTTGAACGACTGACCGCTGCGGGAATCTTGAAGAGGTCTCCGCTAATTGACACCGTGGCGGCTACGAGCGTCGGCATTGTGGACGACCGCGCGCTGCTCGATCTCGCTTATGAAGAAGATTCTCGCGCGGAAGTGGATATGAATGTGGTGATGACAGGCAACGGGCACTTTGTCGAAATCCAGGCGACGGCGGAGGGACGCGCGTTTTCCGGGAGCGAGATGCAGGACTTGCTGGCGCTGGCGGCAGCGGGGATTCGCCGGCTGACGGAAGAACAACGCGCACTCCTGCCCCTAAAATTCAGTGCACGCGCCCGCTAAGCTTTTTCTCGCTTCATCAAACGCAGGGAAGCTCGGCGAGTACCGTGAGCTCGCATCGTCGTCCGCATCCTTGTTTGTCGTTGAATTGGCACTCCTGCCGGAATTTGAGATGCTTCCCGTGTTTGAAGAAAAGGCTCCAACGTTTGCGGAAAATGGAGCGGGCAAAGCGTTGCATTACTCGCGACATTGTGACGGGCTGGTCTTAGCCGACGATTCCGGGTTGGTCGTGCCTGCAATCGGCGGCGACCCGGGAGTTCATTCTGCAAGGTACGCAGGGCGGCAAGCGACGAATTCGCAGAGGATCGAGAAGCTGCTGGGAGAGTTACGCGGCAAAACGAGGGAAGAACGTGCGGCGTATTTCGTTTGCGCGATAGCGCTGGCGAAACGCGGGCGTGCTCTGGCGATCGTGACGGACCGCGTTGACGGAGAAATCTTGGAAGAGCCCCGGGGTTCGAGCGGATTTGGGTACGATCCGGTGTTCTACTTCCCTGCCCTCGGAAAAAGTTTCGCGGAGATTGATGCGGCAGAAAAAAATCTGCGCAGTCACCGGGGAAAGGCGTTCCACAGATTGCTTGCGGCACTTTCCTCCATGCTATAGTTTTGGCTCTTATGGCCACGAAATCCGGAAAAAAACGGGCAAAAAAGAAACCGGCTTCAGCAAAATCGAAAACAAGGGAAGCCGCGAAATCGGCGAAGACTGCCAAGACGAGGCGCGCGGCGGGAACAGACCCCGAGCGCGTGTCGGCGATTCTCGCGAAGCTGGACGAAGCGTACCCGAACGCGACTTGCGAACTGAAGCACGAGAACGCGTTTCAATTGTTGATCTCCACGATTCTTTCCGCCCAGTGCACGGACGTGCGCGTGAATCAGGTCGCAGAAACCCTTTATAAGAAATATCCAGATGCAAGGGCATTCGCGTATGCCACGCCAAGCGAATTGGAGCAGCACATTCGGCCGACGGGATTTTTCAGGAACAAAACCAAGTCCGTGATGGGCGCAAGCAAAGCGATCCTCGAAAAGTTTGCCGGTCAGGTGCCGCGCACGATGGAAGAAATACTGACGCTTCCCGGCGTGGCGCGAAAAACCGGCAACGTCGTGCTCGGTACGGCGTACGGGATTCCCAGCGGCGTGGTCGTGGATACGCACGTCCTGCGTCTCTCAAAGCGCCTGGATTTGTCGCGAAATGACGATCCCAAAAAGGTCGAGCAGGATTTGATGAAGATCGTTCCGCAAGAGAAATGGATCCAGTTTTCACACCAACTGATCTGGCATGGACGCCGGGTTTGCTACGCGCGCAAACCGAAATGCATCGAGTGCAACATGGAATCCCTGTGTTACTCGAAAGATAAGACGATCTGAAGGCTCTAGTAGCAAAGTCCGCAGATCTATCCGGGCTTCTTAACAGGGGTTTTTTCCTGGGCGTTCGGCGGTGAACCCGGTTGTTGCGAATTGATGGGCGGATGGCCAGGCGGGAGAGTGCCCTGGGGAGTGGCCCCTGCAGGGTTCACAATGTCGCTAAAATTCGGCAGACTTCCGGAATGCACGTCCGGATTTTGATGCGGATTCTTGTTCGGATCCGGATGCTGGATCATCCCGCCGACCGGTTGCGATTTTTGGACCACCCACGAGCCATCGCGTTTCTCCAAATTGTAGGCGACCCGCATCCCCACTCCCGGCAGTGCGCCGGTCTTCGGCCGGAACACTACCTCGGCGCGCGCCTGATTCCCGTTGACGGAGACGCTTTGCATATCCATTTCCATGGCGCTTACATTGAGAGTGCCCACAGCGGTGAGGTGGCGCAGGATGCCGGCGCGAACGGCGTCATTGTCGCTCTGCTGCTTTTTGCAACCGCACGAAACGAAGAGAGTGGCAGATAGCCCCAGTGCGACGACAAAACGATCCATCCAGGAAGCCTTTCCGAATCCAGAAAGATACGTTTATCAATCTTACGCGGACCGAAGGCCGTTGGGAATCATTGGCAAGTTGTTGAGTCGAACACCGGTGGCGTCAAAAATGGCATTGCCGATGGCAGGCGCAACGGCCATGATCGGAGTTTCACCGGCCCCCGCTGAAGGCATATCTTTTCGATCGAGCAGTACAGCTTCGATTTCAGGTACGTCGCGGAAGCGTGGCACGCGGTAGCTCGAGAAACGCGAATTCTTGATGCGCCCGTTCTCGAACCCGATCGCTTCGAAGAGCGCGCCCCCCAGCCCCTGAATCATCGCACCGACAACCTGGTTGCGGAGCCCGTCGGGATTGACGATGGCCCCGCATTCGAACGCCTCGACCAGCCGCACCACTCGAACGGCCCCGGAGATGCGATCCGCGGAGACTTCTGCGCAGGTTGCGACATAGCTGCCCTTTTCTGCGCCACACGCGATTCCGAATCCTTGACCCTCTCGCGTTTTCTTGCGCGGCCAGCCAAAGGACTTGGCCGCGGCCTCCAACACCCCTCGCATTCGTGCGTCCGAAAGATTCTTCATGCGGAAATCGAGGGAGTCCATCTTCGCAGCGTTCGCCAGCGCATCCATATGCACTTCACGCGCGAAATGATTGGCAGTGGCCGCAAGCCCTCGATAGGAACCGCTGCGCAAAATCAGAGGAACCTGATGGTATTCCGTCCGCTGGTTCGCAACGACGTAGGGAGTTTCGATCCCTGACGCACCGGAATGGTAGTTGTGAAATTCCCATGCCGTTAGCGCGCCATCACCAGCGATGCCGCTCCTGATCTCGATCACGCCCGCTGGGCGGAAATATGCCCAAGTGAACTCTTCCTCGCGCGTCCAAACTACTTTCACTGGACGGCCCGCCGCGCGTGCCAGTCGAGCAGCTTCAATCGCCGCGTCGCTCGTGTGCTTTCCTCCATAGGCAGAGCCGGTGTCAGGTACAATCACGCGCACGCTGCTCTCCGGCAGGTGGAATACGGCCGCCAGCTCATCGCGGTTGGCGAAAGGCCGCTGCGTGCCAGTCCACACGGTGAGCTTTCCATCAGTCCACTCAGCCAGGGCCGCGCGCGGTTCGAGCGGAGCATGCGCGATGTACGCAACGGTATAGGTGGCGTCGAGCCGATGCGCGGCGTTCGCCAACCCCTCTTCAATCGAGCCTTTCTGCTTGTGAAAGCGGCCCTCGGCCTTCGTCGCGCCGTTTTGCTTAAGGTAGGCAAAGAGTTCTTTATTGGAGATCTGCGGAACTTCCTTCCATTCCGCTTTCACGGAGTCCAGCGCCGCCTGTGCCTCGCGCTCTGTGGGCGCTGCCGCACCGACGAAATCTCCGTCCCGCACGACGAATACTCCGGGCATCGCTTTCGTTTCGTCTTGTCGGAAGGATGTCAATGTTGCGCCAAAAGAAGGCGCCCGCAGCACTTTCCCGTAGAGCATGCCCGCAGGCCGCAAATCCGTCGTGTACTGGTGGCGGCCGGTAACAAACGCGCGGCCGTCCACTTTCTGAATTGCTTTTCCTGCAATCGTCCATTCGGTCGGGGGCGTGATGGGATCTTCGGCTGGGAGATTCTGCGCGAGCGTCTTGCCGCGTGCGAGTTCCGCATACTTAAGCGACCGGCCCGATGCGGGATCGCTGACTTTCGCGTCGGCTGCAACCAGTCCCGCTGGTGGGACATTCCACTCCTTCGCCGCGGCCTCCACAAGAATGTCCCTGGCCGCGGCCGACACGCGCCGCAACTGCGGCGTCATTGTAGGAGTCGTTCTGCTGCCAAAAGTTCCCGCATCAAACGGAGTTAACGCGGTGTCCGCCATCACCATGCGAACGCTTTCAAACGGCACGCGCAATTCGTCCGCAATCGTTTGCGCCAGCTCTGTCCGAATGTTTTGCCCAATTTCCGCTTTGCCCGTGAATCCCGTTACCCTGCCGTCTTCCCCGACGTGCAGCCACGCGCTGATGTCCTTTGGGAGTTCCTCATTGTGGAAACTCCCATGCCCAGGAGCGGTCTCCTGCGAGGCAGGGGCATCTTTCGCAACCGCGAAAACGGCGATTCCCGCGCCAAGAATCTTGAAAAAGTCACGGCGCGCCAATTCGAATTGATGGAGTGAAGCGGCGGTGAATTCGTAGCGCTCTGGCTCGACAGAAACTCTTCCTTTGACGTCATTCATCGTCCCTGCTCCTGAATCATCTTGGCTGCCTGGCGGACCGCATCGATGATGCGCGGGTGGGTCCCGCAGCGGCACACATTGCCCTGCAAGAATTGAACGATATCCGCCTGACTAGGATTCGGATTGGTTTGCAACAGGCCCACACTGCTCATAATCATTCCCGAAGTGCAGTAGGCGCACTGAAAAGCGCCAGCATCCAGAAACGCCTGCTGGACAGGATGCAAGCGCCCGTCTTTTTCCAGGCCCTCGATGGTCACCACGGGTTTGCCCACGGCCGCGCTCGCAGGAATCTGGCAAGATCGCCGCGGCGCTCCGCCAATCAATACCGTGCAAGCGCCGCATTGCCCTTCGCCACAGCCGTACTTGCTGCCGGCCAGGCCGAGCTCATCGCGCAGAACGTATAGAAGCGGCGTATCCGGAGGGTAGTTGACCGGATAACGCTTGCCGTTGACTTCCAGTTCAGTCTTCGCCATGGTTTCCCCCCGGAAAATTTAGCGCCGAATCGGCGCTTGTAGCAAGAGTGGCAGGCGGTCCGGAAAAGATCCAAAAGGAAAAGTCATATTCAGGGAGTTCCCCATGACTGGCTTGCGGGATTTCCCATCGGTGGTTGGTAGTCTGACCTGATTTACGGCTGCGCGGAACCCTGTTAAAAGCCACTGGGTCGCGGCTAGGCAAGCGCGCAGGAGGATTTTCATGCAGCAGAAGGTTGTCAAGATCCTGACAGCTCTAACGTTCGTATTCGCAATTCTCACGGTTGGCGCGAGACCTGCTTCAGCCAACCAGATCAATTCGGCAAGCGTAACGCCACAGTGCAACGGTTACACGATTACTGTAAGCGGACAAAACCTGGATATCGCGGGGGTCACATGGTCGGTCAACTACACAATCTTGGTTACGGCCAGCGATGGGTCCACGTTCAGCATCAACGATTCCATCCCCTTATTTCCAGATGCGAACCTCAATTTTAGCGCGACTGTAACAAAGGCCGCTGGACCTGCTACCACGTCCATCAGCTTTTCGGGTACCGCCACGTTGGTGGACAGCAACGGGGATACCTTTAACACTGTAGACATCGTTTTCACACCCGCCAATCTGAACTGCGGCCCCCAAGGTCCCCCTCCCCCGTGCGCGGCACAGTCCAGCAATACCTCTAACTTCAACGGTACAGCCATCAACGGCGGTACCTTTATCTGGTTCAATGCAAACTTCACCGCCAGCGGAGTACCCAGCAGCGGCGCCACGGTGAATTTCACCAATTCGACCATCCAATTCACGGCGGATCAATCATACAATCTGGCAGTTCCCAACGCTCAGATCACTTTCTCTCCGTCGGCCAGTTGTGCGACGACTTCCTTCGATTCCATCACCAATACCTGGATGACCACGGTGCCGGTTTCTGGCAGCGATGAGATTTTCCTAAGCGGCCTGGCATTCCCCGTGCCTGCTGGCTTCGGGAAGGTTAATGGGAACGCCGTCTGGTCAGGAACATTTAGCAGCAGCACCAACGGCATTTCCATGCAATGGAAATGGGGCGCCGCTGTCTATACGACGTTCACGACGGACTATAACGGTCTCAACGTGAAGCCGACCCACAGCAACTCCTGCTCGTTCAATAACTCCGACCACGCGGGGACTCCCGAAGGCACGGATTCCGGCAGCGGCAAGTTGTTCAAAGCATTTGTTATTGGCGGCGCGAGAGGCGGAGGTGGCTCCAACTTCACCGGATCGTGGAGCGGCACTGTTTCTGTGTCGCCGGCTTGCCCCACTTCTGCAATCTTCAGAAAACCCCGAAATGCTCACAAGGTTTGAAGGGCAACGGGAGAACTTGCGCTGCAAACCGCTAGCTGCGACAGCCAGCAGGGCAAAGTCGCCCGCAGTAACGTTCGAGCCAGGCCGGAAGAGTGCCTTGCTGCACTCTTCCGGCTTCGGCACGAACGGATTTGTGCCACTCCCCCGCGCAGCACGGTAGAAAAGCCGCAGAAATTGTGACTTCCGGAATTTGTCCCTCTCATTCTCAATTTGACTCAGTACGAACTCATCGATGGTCCCCGGTAGCACTCCGTGGCGCCTTTCCAACAGGATTCGGCAACTTTTTTGCCGTAACGCCGTCGAACTAATCTACGCGAGGGTGCGTAGCTATGAGAGACGTTGACGGAACAGGGGGCGACCATGGAAACGCTGGGGCAGGATGTCCGATACGCGTTAAGGAACCTTCGCAAGACGCCAGGATTTGCAGCCGTAGCGGTGATCACGCTGGCGTTGGGAATTGGGGCGTCGACGGCGATATTCAGCGTGATCGACAACATCTTGATGGAGCCCTTTCCTTACCCGGATGCGCAGCGGTTCTATTCAGTGTTCATCCATGACACGGAGCGGAGCGAGCCCGGGGGGCGGCCCGCGTTCATCGGCCCGGAACTCTTGGATTACATGGAGCAGAATCATGTGTTCGACCGGGCGATCGCGAATGACCAGACGGACGTGCTGTACCGGTCTGGAGAGGGGACGCAGCGGTTTGACGGGAACTTCGTGACTCCGGGGACGTTTGAGTTCTTGGGGATGCCGGCACTGTACGGGAGGGTGATGCAGCGGGCCGATTTCGAGCCGTGGGCCCAGCCGGTGTTTCTGTTGCGCTACAAGACGTGGGTGAAGAGCTTTGCCGCCGACCCGGGAATCGTGAACAAGACGTTTGTTCTGAACGGCGTACAGAGGACGCTGATTGGGATTATGCCGCCGCGGTTTGGGTGGGGGAATGCGGACTTGTGGATTCCGGCGAAGCCGAGCCGGGCGACGACAGGGAAAGTGATTGCCGGGGCGTTTCAGCAGCACTGGTGGATGTTGGGGCACTTGAAGCCGGGAGTCACCGTGAAAGAGGCGGAAGCCGACTTTACGGTGATCGCAAAGCGTCTGGCCGCGGTTTACCCGACGGAATACCCGAAACATTTTACCGTGCACCTGGATTCATTGACGAATATGGTGGTGGGGAGGTTTAAGACGACTCTTCTCATTGTGCTGGCGGCGGTTGGGCTGTTGCTGCTAATTGGGTGCGGGAATGTGGCGAATCTGCTGCTGGCAAGGGCGACTACACGGGAGAAGGAGTTTGCCATCAGGTCAGCGATGGGAGCAAACCGCTGGAGACTGATCCGTCAACTTCTTGTGGAGAGCTTGATGCTTGCGACCGGCGGAGCAGTCGTAGGGATACTGCTGGCCTGGGGAGGCCTGAAGTCGCTGGTGGCATTGATGCCGCAGGAGATCATCCCAGCCGAGTCGGTGATCCGGCTAAACACTCCGGTGCTTGCGTTCACGCTGGGAGTAGCGGTTCTGACTGCGCTGGTGTTCGGGCTGGTACCAGCGCTAAAGACGGCGCGGAAGGACTTGAACGAACCGCTGCGAGACAGTGGCAAAGGGATTAGCGGCGGATTCCGGCATGGGAGGCTGCGTGACACGGTCGTGGTGCTGGAAGTGGGACTTTCGCTGATGCTGCTGGTGGCGGCGGGATTGTTGATGAGAAGTTTTGTGGCGCTTCGAGATGTGAAGCTGGGGTTGCAACCGGATCATATATTCGTGGCGAGGCTTCCGCTGCCCGTGGATCGCTACAAAACGGCAGACCAGGTGGCGGGATTCTACCGGCCGCTCCTCCAAAGGCTGAAGGCTCTGCCAGGCGTCCTCGAAGCGACGGAAACGAGCACCCTGCCTCCGTATGGCGGAATCCCGAGCGACATCGAGATTCCCGGAAAAACGCACGCTGAAAAGTGGAATGCGATGTTCCAACTGGTTAGCGAGGGATATTTCCCGGTGCTAAAAATCCAGTTCTTGGACGGAAGAAGTTTCACGGAAGCGGAAGTGACCGGAGCGCGCAAACTGGCCGTAGTGAACAAGACATTTGTGAAGAAATATTTGGGAACTGAGAATCCCATCGGAAGACAAGTAAGAATCGCGCAGCTTGCGGAGTTTGATGACGCGGTGAAAGAGCCGACGTTTGAAATTATCGGTCTGGTAGCAGACGCAAAGAACCGTGGATTGCAGGATTCGCCCGAGCCGGAAATTTGGGTGCCTTTTACCGTGACAGGTTCGGCGTTCCGCGGAATCCTGGTCCGGACGGCAAAAGAACCCATGACGATGATGAACGCAGTGGAACACGAAATCTGGGCCACCGATGCCAACGTAGCGCTGACGTTCACAGGAACACTTGAGGGGTACATCAGCCAGTTTTCCTACGCCGGGCCGCGGTTTGGGTTTTTCTTGATGACCATTTTTGGCTCGATTGGGCTGCTGCTCGTAACGATCGGCGTTTATAGCGTGCTCGCATACACCACCGCGCGAAGAACGCATGAGATCGGAATACGAATGGCGCTGGGCGCGGAAGGATCGGACGTTCAGGGAATGGTCATTCGCATGGGATTGCGACTCGTGGGAATCGGCGTGGCCATTGGGCTGATTGTAAGCTTGGCGATTGGGCGAGTCATCGCGACACAGTTGTGGGGAGTGTCGGCATACGACCCATGGACGCTGGTGTGCGTGCCTGCGTTGTTATTGATCACCGGGATCGTGGCCTGCTGGCTGCCGGCGCGGCGAGCGGCGAGCGTGGATCCACTCGTCGCTCTGCGTTACGAATGAACTCAGCGTTGCCGGGCTAGGCCCAGGAGTATCCGTGTTTCAAGAGGGGCAGCGACCGAACGCGCTCGCCAGTGGCTGCGAAGATGGCGTTGCAGAGAGCCGGGAGAACCGGCGGAAGCGCTGGCTCGCCGAGACCGGTAGGCGAATTGTCCGTCTTGAGGAAATGAACTTCGATTTCGGCCGGCACTTGGTTCATGCGAATAGGCGGATATTCGTGGAAATTGCTTTGGACCGCGCGGCCACCATCAATCGTAATTTCGTAGGACATGACGGAACTTAGCCCTTCGACGACTGCCCCACGTACCTGATTTTCCGCGTTGATCGGATTGATGATCTGGCTGCCAACGTCGCCAGCGACCCAGATTTTATTGACCTTGATTTTCTTCTTGGGGTCTACGCTGAGCTCGACAACTTCAGCAAAATATCCACGATGCGCAAATTGGAAGGCAACGCCCATAGCGGTGCCCTTGGGCAGCTTTCTTGTGCCCCATCCGGATTTTTCCGCCACAAGTTTCAACACACCCTGCATGCGAGCAGCGTCCAGATCAACGTCCCCGGGATTCGAAGAAGGCGATGCGCTGGGAACGCGCGTGGCGCTGAGAAGATCCAGCCGGAACTGGACGGGGTCTTTTCCAGCGGCATGCGCGAGCTCGTCGGTGAACGATTGAAACACCCATGAGTAGGCATTTGTCCCTGGAGCGCGCAGCGCATACGTTGGAATGCCAAGCGGTATGAGCGAGGCACCAAAGAAAAAGTCCGGAAGAAACGTGCCGGGGAACTGATTGCCAGCGATGGCTGCGGAGGGAGCAAACTTATCACCTTCGCCGAAGCTGACGAAATGATTTCGCCAGGCTACCAGCTTGCCGGAGGAATCTAGACCGCCCTTGAGGAAATGATAGCCAGCGGGGCGATAGTGATCGTGGTGAAAATCGTCTTCGCGGGTCCAAAGGAGCTTGACGGGGACGCCCACCCGTTTGGCGATGGCGCCGGCTTCGAGCATGTAGTCATTGGTAAGTCGGCGGCCAAATCCGCCTCCAGCACGCTTTAAGTGAACGATGATGTCGTCGTGAGGGATGTTCAGAACTTTGGAGACGAGCAAGCGGCCATTCTCCGGCGTCTGGCTGGGCGACCAAAATTCAAGCTTGCCGTCGTGGTAATGGGCAAGGCAGTTTTCAGGCTCCATGGGAGCATGCGCGAGGAACGGATACGAATACGAGGCCTCAACGGTCTTTGCGGCGGACTGGAAGGCTTTGTCGGCGTCTCCATCCTTGCGAAGGGTGATGGCCGGGGGCTGCTTGGAAAGTTCCTCCGCGCGGCGGGCGAAACCTTCACTGCTCTGCTGAGAAGTTGCGCCTTCGTTCCATTTTGCCTGCAACTTTTTGCGGGCGGAGTTCGCCTGCCACCAAGTGTCGGCGACTACGGCGATGCCCCAATGCAGGCCAAGCAGATCCTGCGTGCCCTCCACCTCAAAGGCGTGGCGCACGCCTGGCATGGCCCTGATCTCGTCAAGGTTGGCGCCAACACACTTCCCCGCGTAGACGGGACACTTGTCATAGACGGCGTACAACATTCCCGGAACCTTGAAGTCAATACTGTAAAGGTTTTTGCCGGTGACGATGGAGGGATTGTCCACGCTGTGCGTGGAGTGGCCGATGATGTTGTAATCCTTAGGATCCTTGAGCTTCACGGATTTGAGATCGGGCGCGGGCAGCGCCGCGGCCTTCTGGGCGAGCGCTCCGTATGTGAGGGTGCGCTTTGTCGGGAGGTGCGTGACGCGGCCGGAGGACGTCTGGCACTCGGACTCGGGGACAGACCAGGTTTGTGCAGCGGCAGTGACAAACATCTGGCGGCATGCAGCGCCAACGCGGCGCAGCGGATCCCAATTGGTGGGAGTTGACGTGCTGCCGCCGGCGCGCTGCGGACCGAATTTCGTTTCGTCGAGATCGGCTTGTTCGATGCGGACGTCTTTCCAGTCAACGTCGAGTTCGTCGGCAATGAGCATAGGGAGATGAGTCTTCACGCCTTGGCCGACCTCGGGATTCTTGCTCATGATGGTCACGATGCCATCGGCAGCTACGCGCAGAAATGCCGTGGGCTCGAAAGCAGCGGGCGGCGCCTGCGGCGCTTGCGCCAAGACTTCGCCGACAGGATCGAAATGGAGGGCGACAAGAATTCCTCCTCCGGCGACAGCGGATACGCGGAGAAAACTGCGGCGATCGAGGAGTGTGGGTTGCACCGGACCTCCTTATTGCGTGCACTTGTTGAGTGCAAGATTTGTTGCGCCGGGCGAGGTGGCCAGCATAACCGGTATTGTAACGCCATTCGAGGCAATTTGGTTTCACTCTCCACGAGGGGAACGGACTTGGGTCATATGGCCGGCATCCCGTACGGGTGATTCAAGCGCCAGGGAAACTGCGAAGTGCTCTATAATGGAGAAGCACTTTATGTCGGGGCGTAGCGCAGCCTGGTAGCGCGCCTGCCTTGGGCGCAGGAGGTCCCCGGTTCAAATCCGGGCGCCCCGACCACCTACTTCTGGTCCGGCCCGGAGACATGGGTGACACTCCGTACCTAAGACATAGGTAACACTTTTGGGCCGAACGGATTATCGAGCGGTTCGAGCACTCGCGTCTCC
>Ga0207665_10000091_pt1 | contig 58755 bp, 44 predicted proteins | sample LARL112metaG_FD_184351 | JGI IMG/M metagenome (GOLD analysis project Ga0207665, IMG submission 184351) | Corn, switchgrass and miscanthus rhizosphere microbial communities from Kellogg Biological Station, Michigan, USA - LAR L11-2 metaG... | ecosystem: Host-associated > Plants > Roots >... | reverse complement strand
GTGAAATCCTTGACGATATCGAACGACGCCGTCTTGTTCTGGATGAGGTCGATGGTCTGCGCGAGCGAGATCACGACGCCGATGGTGGTGCCGTCGGGCGCCGCGCGCTTGAGCATGTTCATGCCGATTGAGCCCGACGCACCCGCTTGGTTTTCAACGACAATCAGAAACGGAGATGGCACGAGACGATGCGATCTCCAAGCGTCCCAGCAAGGTTCGGCCCTAACGCAGGTTCATTACCATGAGTTTGGGTTCGGTCATTTCCTCGATCGCGTACCGCAATCCTTCGCGGCCGATCCCGGAATCCTTGATGCCCCCGTAAGGCATGTGGTCGATACGGAACGTAGGCACGTCCCCGGCCAGCAGTCCGCCCACTTCGAGTTCTTCAAATGCCTGGAACATCAGCTTCGCGTCGCGGGTGAAGATCCCCGCCTGCAAACCGTACGGGGAACTGTTGATCAGCCGGATGGCCTCGTCGAATTCGACGTAGGGTTCCACCGTAACTACCGGCGCAAAAATCTCCTGGCAGTTCACCTTCATGTCGGGTCGCGTACCCGTCAGAACCGTCGGCTCCAGCAGCGAGCCTTTGCGGCCGCCCCCGCACAGCACGCGCGCGCCACCACGCACCGCTTCCTGGACCCATTCCGTCGCGCGTACGGCATCGCTCTCTCGAATCAGCGGGCCGACATCGGTCGATTCGTCCAGCGGATCGCCGCACCGCAATTCCTTCACGCCCGCCAGAAACAGATCCACGAATTTTCCATACGCCGACTGCTGCACCAGCACTCGCTGCACCGAGATGCACGTCTGCCCGGCGTACCCGAAGGCCCCGGCCACGCATCTGCCGGCAGCATAGTCGAGGTCGGCATCGCTATGAATGATGACGCCGGCGTTGCCGCCCAGTTCGAGGATGACTTTCTTCTTGCCGGAATTCTTCTTGATCTGCCACCCGACAGCGGCACTCCCCGTAAAACTGATCAGCTTGATGCGGTCGTCGGTGACCAGCACACTCGCGTCGTCATTCGAGAGCGGCAGCACGTTGAGTCCGCCATCGGGCCATCCTGTTTGCTGCACCACTTCGGCCATGAGCAGCGAGGAAAGCGGCGTTTGCGGAGCTGGTTTCAACACCATCGGACACCCCGCAGCGATCGCCGGCGCCACTTTGTGCACTACAAGATTCAGAGGGAAATTAAATGGAGTGATCCCAGCGATGGGCCCCAGCGGAAAACGCTTCACGATACCCCACCGCCCGGCGGTGTACTCCTGCCAGTCGAGCGGGAGATACTCACCGTAAATGCGAGTGCTCTCCTCTGCGGCAACCGTGAAGGTGAAGATCGCGCGGTCCACCTCGGTGCGCGCCGCCTTGATGGGCTTGCCCGCTTCCTGGCACAGGGTACGGGCGAATTCTTCTTTCCTTTTGCTGATTCCCTCGGCGACCTGGCGCAGGACACGCTGCCGCTCGAAGGCTGGTAAACGGCGGGTGGTACCGAAGGCTTTTACCGCCGCAGCAATGGCGGCTTCCGCATGCGCGCGCCGGCCCTGAAACACCCGGCCCACCACCGCACCGTCGTAAGGAGATTTCACCTCAACGGTGTCGCCGTCCTCAATCCATTTCCCATCGACCAAAAATCCATGGGTCGCAATATCCGCGAGGGTCATTTGTGACATGGGACGATTGTGGACCTCCACCCCGGAGCGCCGCGATTTTTGATTATAGGCTCACGTCCCGCGTCTTGGCGCGCAACTCCACGATAATATTCTGTGCGATGCCGAACTCCGTTCCAGTTACGATTCTCGAACTCGCCGAAGCGCTACGAGCACGCAAGCTCTCACCAGTTGAACTCACCCGCGCGTGCCTGCAAAAGATCGAGGAACTGAACCCGGTGCTGAACGCCTTCATAACCGTGACCGCCGATCAGGCGCTCGCGCAGGCCCGCGCGGCCGAAACAGAAATTCTTCGAGGTGACTGGCGTGGACCACTGCACGGCATCCCCATTGGCTTGAAGGACCTGATCGATACGGCAGGAATTCCGACAACGGCCGCGAGCAAAGTCTATAAGAGTCGCATTCCGACACAAAACGCAGAGGTCGTGCAGAGACTCGAGCGCGCCGGTGCAATCTTTCTCGGCAAGCAGAACCTGCACGAGTTCGCCTACGGCGGCAGCTCGATGATCAGCTGCTTCGGCGAAGTTCACAACCCGTGGAATCCCGAAGTCATCGCCGGTGGTTCATCGGGAGGATCCGCAGCCGCAGTCGCAGCCGGGCTAGGCCACGCAGCCATCGGCACTGATACGGCAGGCTCCATCCGCGAACCCGCGGCCCTGTGCGGTGTCGTCGGATTGAAGCCCACCTACAGGCGCGTAAGCGCCCATGGCGTGATTCCTTTGTCAGAATCGCTCGACCATGTCGGCCCAATCGCTGCCACTGTGGCGGACGCAACCGAGGTTTTCCGTGCGCTGGCCGACGGCCAAGGCGTCCCATCCGCAAATTTCCTGGAAGAATGGTCGCAAACCAGCCGTCCACTCCGCGTAGGAATTCCCCGCGCTTTTTTCTACGACGATCTACATCCGGAGGTCGCCGAGGCGGTCGAGTCAGCTCTCGAAAGCATGAAGCCACTCGCCTCGGAGATCCGCGACATCGCCCTCACTCCCGACAACGACCGCACCGTGCAGGCCGCCGAGTCCTACGCCTTCCACGCCGAAGCAGCTGCGAAGTCGCCCGAGCTTTATCAGCCCGAAACTCTGCGCCGCATCAAAACAGGCGAGCATATTTCCAGAGAGGACTATCAGAAGCAGCACGCAGTTCTGGAGAAGATGCGCGCGGACATCCACCGCGTGTTCGAGTCAGTCGACGTCATCGTCACGCCCACCACTCCTATCCCCGCCCCAAAGATTGCAGACTTGAAACAAAAACCCGAACTGCTGCGCCCACACGAACTGATACTTCTCAGGAACACACGTCCCTTCAACGTCTGGGGCGTGCCGACCATCTCCATTCCCTGCGGGCTCACCAGCGACGGTCTGCCCATCGGCCTGCAAATCGCCGCTGCCCCGCAGCGCGAGGATCTCCTCCTGCAGTTTGCCTACGCGTGCGAACAGACACTTCGATGGAGAGAAAAGACGCAAGCCCTGAGACCAAGCTTACGAATCTAGCGAGCCCTTCTTTGCGTCCTTTGCGAATCCTTGGCGAACTTTGCGGTTAAAGGCTTTTGCTCGGGCCTAATAAGATCGAAGACCCTTGAGGCTATAACTTTGCACCTAGTTCACAGTCCTCACATCGTCCGGCAGCATCAGCACGAACGTGCAGCTCCCGGCTTCCTGCGTGCACGAGAGCGCTCCCCGCCGCAGAATCTTAGCTGGCGTGTCATCGGGGAAATTAATGCTGTACTTCAAATGCTGCAGCGCGCCTTCCAGCACGCGCAGTTTCTCTTCCCCGCTGATGAATTTCACTTTGTCGACCTCTGCCCCGTTGCTGTTGGTCCCCAACAGCACCCAGAACTCCGCGCTGCCCGAAGCCGGCGGTTTATCGTTCAGCTTTGTGGTCCGCATCTGCTGCAGTTCGTCGTGATATTTCTTCACCACCGGGTCAACCTTGTCCTCTCCGCCCAGCAGTCCGCCAAGACGCCCGCGCGTCTCCGGAATCGGCCGCAGCCCGCTCAACGCCAACGCGTACGTGCGAATCGCCTTCTCCTTGTCGCCGCGCTTCTCGTAGATCTGCCCGAGGTGGTCACCCACTTCCCCGTGATGGCCCAGGCTCCAGGCGGCAGAAACGTATTTCTCAGCTTTCGCGAGATTGCCCTCGGCGTAATACACCCATCCCAGCGTGTCCCAGTACGCAATCAACGAAGGCACCAGAGCCAGATCCCGCTGGTTCAGCTGGTCGAGTGAAAGATTCCGCAACCCTGCCGCTGTCGATGCCACCGCCGACTCCGCATACTGCTGCGCTTTATCGAGATGCGTGTTCTTCAGCGACAGCTGATACGCGATGTTGTTCCACACCAGCGGCGACGCCGAAATATCCACCGCGTGATCGAACGCCGCCAGCGCCTTGTCATCCTGCCCAAGATTCAGATACGCATCGCCCAGGCTGACCTGCAACCCGGCATCATCCGGCGTGAGCGAAGCCGCTTTCTCCAGTTCGGGCGCCGCGAGGTCATACTTGTGCCACTCGGCATACATCGCGCCGAGGTTCGCGTGCGCAAACTTGTCCAGCGGATTGTTTTCCAGCTGCTTGTGGAAAGCGTTGGCCGCGTCGTCGTACTTGCGGTCTTGCCAGTACGCGCGTCCCAGGTTGTTGTAGGCAAATTCGTCGTACGGATTCACCTCGAGCGCCTTCTGGAACGAGGCTACCGCCTCCGGGCTCTGCCGTATCGAGAGATAGCAAAGGCCGAGATTGTTCCAGGCGTATTTGTTTTTGGGCTCGACCTCGACCGCGCGCTTCAGCAGCTGAATCGCCAGTGGAAAATTCCCGCTCTGCATGGCGGTGCGCGCGCTTTCGTTCAAGTCGTCGGCCTTCATGTCCGCAGGCGGCGCCAGCGATCCGGCCGCGCTGTTCTCCACGGCCAGATGTTGGCCCAGATCAGACAGCACCGCGCGGCGGAACGACAGGTATTCGCTCGCCCGCGTCGCCGGCAGTTCCCGTTCGCGCATTAGCATCCGGCGTTCCGCGGTAAATACTGTTCCGTCCAGCTTGTAACTGGCCGAGTACTCTCCGTAATCGCGCTTCAACGCGAACGGCAGAGGCGGGTGCCCGCTGTACTTCGCTGGCAGAGTCAGCTTGATGCGATACACGAATTCGCCGGGAGGCCCAAACTTGATCGGCTCCGCATCAGCGCCCGTGTCATCGTCGTCGGCATCGGCCAGCGTGAACTGCGACAGCGGCAAATCGATGTCCGACTTCTTTTTCGACCAGTCCAGAAAATTCGCCTTCGACACATCGTAGGAAAACTGGAAGGGTTCCTTTGTCGCCGCTGGATCGCCTACTTTCAGGTTCGTAATATCGCCGTCCAAGCCTCCCATCGAGTTGATGTTCTCCACCAACCGCTCCCACTGCGCGCTGGGCACGCGGCGGAAGATGATGCGCATCAGCAACTCGGTGTCGCCGCGCACTACATAGCTCACCTTCGCATTCAGTTTGCCAAGTTCATTGATGGAGCCATCAATGGTCTGCAGCTGCGTGTTTGCCATCGGCGGATCGGCCGGAGTCTCTTCCAGGTGTGCCACCCCGTTCACAGGAATCACCAGCCCCTGTTTTTTGCGGATGTTGAACGACAGCAGCCGGAACGGCGCGACCTCGGTGGTCGTGTCCATCCAGACTTCTTCCTTGCCCATCGGCAGCAGCGTGATGACGTGATCGAACTGCGAGGGCGACGGAATGTCGGGATCGAGTTTTCGGCTGGAATTAATTAGCACCGACGAGGCATGCATCCCTTGAGCTTCAAGTAGCGACGAAAGCAGCGTGTGCTTGTCTTTGCAATCGCCGTACTGGTTATGCAGCACGTCCGACGCGGCATGCGGCTGATACCGGCCCAGCCCCAGCGACAAACTCACATACCGGAAGTTTTTGGCGACGTAGTCATAGAGCGCCTCAACTTTGTCGAGATCCGTGCTTGCGCCCTTGGTGAGTTCCTCGGCCTTGGCGCGAATGTCGGCCGTGGGCTGGCGCCGGTCGTGATCGAGCCCGGCATACCACTTCCCGACTTCTTCCCATGATCCGAACGTCGTCAACTGCACCGCGGGCACTTCGTCTTCCGGCTTTTTCTTCTTCCTCTTCTTCTTGTCCTTGTCTTTATCTTTATCTTTGTCTTTGTCGTCGTCCTCGCGCTCCAGGTGCGAACTTGTCCAGCGATAGATGCGCCGCCCGTTTTCCTCCGCAACCTTCGGCTCGAAGCCGGGCTTGTTCTTCAGCTTAATGGTGCGGTCCTTGGGAATGTTGACTTCGAGCTGTTCGTCGAGCGTGATGTTGTTTTTGTCGAAGTCATACTCGGTCCAAAACTGGTTGGGCGCCAGCGGGGTGTGGATGATAGTGGCGACGTCGTATTCCAGCACTTCTCCCGGACGCAGCCCAGGTACCGTAATGTGTTTTTGCCGGTAGTCGGTATAGACCGGCGCTTCGCGGGCCACAGGCGCGCTCAGGTCCTGCACCGCATCGGCGGGAGCCGTAACCACGGTGCCATCTTTCTTCAGAACGCGAACATAAGGAATTTCCACGCGCTCGTTCGCCGAACTGTACCCGATGACCACCTGGCCCCACTGCTCCACGCCCGCTTCGCTCTGCACGCGCACGCGCGCGATGGTTTCCTTTCGTCCCGTACCGTCGCTTTCAAAACGGAACAGCGTGCGCACCCGCTCGATGACAAAGCCTTCCTGCGAATAATCCTTCTGATCTTTGTTCTGATCGCCAGCCTTCGCGTTCTCGTCCGCAGGCTTCGAGTCCTTTTCTGTTCCAGCGGGCCTTGGGGCTTTCTCCTGCGCGGGCGTTTGCGCCACAGTCTTTGTGGGTGTTTGCTGAGCGGCCAGGGCGTAAATCAGGCTGGAAAGAAGAAAGGCGGGAACTGCTAAACGGCGCATAGATTAGGTCCTTGGGCGTTTGTACCGTATGCGGGGGGCGGGCGCAAGGGGACGGCGATTGGCCTCGCTATCTATAGTAATCCAAGAAACCTGCGCCCTAGTGTTGGTCGGACACTCTTGTCCGACAAGGGTCGGGGTTCTCTCACGGCCGGGTGGACAGCAGTGTCCGCCCCACACCTAGGCCTGTGACCTGTCACCCGTCACCTGTCGTTTATTATGGTTCCGTGCCAACCCGGGCTCCCACAAAATCACAAATCAAAATCCTCCAGGCGGAACACTTCGAGAAACATCCCTGGCTGATTCACGGCTTCTCGACTCGCGAGGGTGGATATTCCCGCGTCTACGGAGGCTACGCACTCAACCTCGGCTTCACGAAGACCGATTCTTGGCCGGCCGTCGAGCGCAATCGCGCCGCGTTCCTCACCACACTCCGGGCCAATGGCCGACATGCCTGGCCGCTCGTGACGATGCGCCAGGTTCATTCCGACATCATTCATCGCATCATCGACCCACCCGCAACTCCGGTAGTTGGCGACGGCATCGTCACGAACACTAGCGGCATCGTTCTCGCGATTCAAACCGCCGACTGCCTGCCAGTCATTCTGGTCGATTCGAAAAAACGTGCTGTCGGAGTCTTCCACGCCGGCTGGCGCGGCACCGTGAAGCGCATAGTCGAGAAGGGTGTGGGCGTAATGCAGCTTCATTTCAACAGCCGCCCCGGCGATCTCGAAGCTGCCATCGGCCCCGGCGTGCACAACTGCTGCTACACGGTGGGAGAGGAAGTCCGCGACCAGTTCAGCTCGCAGTTCGCATACGGCGACCGCCTGTTTCACGAAATCAAAGAGTCCGACCCCGTGCGCGAAAAATATCCCATGCTGTTCCTGACCGCGCGTGCTCCGGGCCACAGCAACCTGCCCGTGAACATCTTCCTCGATCTGGTGGAAGCCAATCGCCGCCAGTTGCTCGATGCCGGCGTCTCCGCCCGTCGCATCAAAACGATCCCGTTCTGCTCGGCGTGCCACACCGACTTGCTATTCTCCCATCGCGCCGAAAGGGGCAACACCGGCCGCATGATGGGAGTGGCCGCCATCCGTCCACAGGCCGCCCGCGGAGGAAAGAAATGAAGCGAACTCGCTGCGCTGCTCTGCTTGTCTTCATGTTGGCGCTGCCGCAATTTCTATTCGGCGCGGACCGCGATCGGGCCGCGCAGACCGCCGCCCTTTTCGCCTCGATTCTTCCTTCTACGCCCGGCGCCGCCGTCGAAGTCATCCGAAATGGGAAGATTGTTTTTCAACACGGCTATGGCGTCACCGACCTGCGAACGAACAGCAAAATCGACGAGCAGACCAACTTCCGACTCGCCTCGCTTACCAAACAATTCACTGCGATGGCCATCATGCTGCTCGCGCACGACGGCAGACTGCGCTACGACGAATCCCTGACCGAAGTCTTCCCGGAATTCCCGGGGTACGGAAAGAACATCACTTTCCGCGAAATCCTGAACCACACCTCGGGCCTGCTCGACTATGAGGACCTCATGGCAAAGCAGTACGGCAACACGCCCGACGACCAGATTCCGCAGATCAGCGACGCGGGCGTGCTCGCGCTCATGGAAAAGGCCTCTACCACCCAGTTCCCTCCCGGCAGCAAGTGGCAGTACAGCAACTCGGGATACTGCGTGCTCGCCCTGGTCATCGAGAAGGTCTCTGGCAAGAGCTACACGGACTTTCTGCACGAGCGCATCTTCGCGCCCCTTCAGATGACGAACTCGGTCGCCTATGTGAAAGGTAAAAACGAAATTCCGAACCGGGCGTATGGCCATACTGGAGACGGAACGACCTTCCGCGAGACCGATCAGAGTTCAACCTCGGCCACGCTCGGCGATGGCGGCGTCTACACATCGCTCGCGGATCTCGCGAAATGGGACGCGGCCCTCGCCGCCCACACTCTGCTCAGCGAAGCCGAAATGCGGCCCGCTCTCACCCAGGTTCATCCCTCAGCCAGCCCCGCGCAGGAAAATGGCCACTCCGTCAGCTACGGCTTCGGGTGGTTTCTGGAGCCCTACCACGGCCACGAGCGCATGTGGCATTACGGCGAAACCATCGGCTTCCGCACGTCCATCCAGCGCTTTCCAAAAGACCATCTGACAGTGATCGTGCTGTGCAATCGCGCCGACCTGAGCGCAATCGATCTGGCCCTGAAGACGGCGGATTTGTATCTGAAGTGAAAGGCAGGTCACAGGTCATAAATTCAGGCCTCAGGTGTTGGGTCTTCGGCCTTCAGGCCTAGGTCCTCGGCAACCCAGTGGTCGAGGGTCAATCGAGCGAGGCAGACACGTTGGAAACCCAGAGCAGAACGAAAAGCGGTTGCCTGACACCCAAGGCCTGACACCTGACACCCGGTCTTTCCCAAGAGCTAAGTCATTGAAAACCCATTCGAGCCCCCTCCACGCCTGAAAAACACCTCGCGACCATCACGCGGAATGCCATTTAATTGCGCTCCTGAGGCCGTGGAGCTGCAAACGGGCGCCTTGGTGATGCCCTGAAGTCATCTCGACGCCCAACTGTGCCCCAGAAGGCTTCGTATGCGAATTATTGCCTTAAAGTTAACACGATCCAAACGGTCACCTTCCCAAATCACCGAAAAGTCGACCCGTGATGATTTTGGCCTGCCACGATCGCGGCCACGAAATCTTGGGAGTCAGCCACCGACCAACGACCGCCTTAAAACTGTTGTCCTTGCGCCTTCGCCAGAAACCTCATCAGCGGTGCCATCTTCTTTGCGGCGCCCGTGACTTCCTGCAGAAACCGCGGGCTGCACACTTGCGCATTCGAGAAGCGCACGCTCACTACGAAGTCCTGACGTTTCAGGTCTTCGATCAACGGATGATTCTCCGTATAGCCGCGCGGTGCGCGCGTCAGGCTCGCGCCTTCCAGAGTCCAACCACGCTTTGCCCTCTTCCATTCGTCCGCCTTCCACGCAATCGCGTCGCGAATCTTCGCGAGCGATCGGCGGTCGGGCTGCCATGTGCCTCCGTACAACGCACTTTCGCCCGGTTCGAGTTGCAGGTAGTAGCCGACGGAGCGCACATCTTCATCGCGCCCGGCATGCGGAAACGTCATGCCCACCCACGTTTTATAGGGACGCCGGTCGGGCGAGAAGCGCAGATCGCGGTAAACGCGCTGCAGTGATCCGCTCATCGGCTTGGGGTTCACCACGATCCACGGGCTGACGTCTTTCATGCGGAAGCTGAAGTCGAGCACGAAGCGCAGGCCGGGCTGCCGCGCAACTTCTTCATAGCGCTCACGATTCTTCAAAAACCACGTACGGCGGTTGTTGCGTTTGATCTGTTGCAGAAACAAAAACAGTTCTGGACTGAAATAGGCCTTACTCATGATTCACCAATCTGAAGAGTGCTGGAAAAAAGAAAGGCGCGCACGAGGCGCGCCCTGAAGACGTTCGCCGAAGTTATTGCGCGGGAGCGGGTGGTGCGGGAGGGGCTGCGGCGGCTGCCTGTGCGCCTTCTCCGTGGTTGACCAGATCCTTCAACTCCTTGCTGGGCTTGAAGAAAGGTATCTTTTTCGCGGGAACTTCGACCCGGTCGCCAGTCTTCGGATTGCGTCCCACGCGCGGCTTGCGCTGCCGCGTGCGAAAGCTCCCGAAGCCGCGGATCTCGATCTTGTCGCCCACGCGCAGCGAGCGCACGATGCTGTCAAAGATCGTCTCTACAATGACTTCGCTGTCTTTCCGCGTAAGCTCCGCCAGACGCGAGACCTCGTCAATCAGATCCGCTTTTGTCATACGCCTCTAGGCTCCGTGATGAATTTTGCGTGGGGCCGCTCGGCCAAGCAGCCTGGCCCTCTGTCGGGGCCTACATAACTCTCTCAGATTCAGAGACTTCGCGCAAGTTGTTGTAAAGGCGCGGAGCTTGGGCTCTGGGCGCTGGGCCTTAGGCTCTGGGCGTCCAAGAACTGCCCGGCCCTGGCGGAGTCCCCAGAGCCCAAAGCTTAGAGCCCAGAGCCTGAGGGCCATGCCTCTCACTTCCACATGTAATAGAACCCAACATGCTGATCCATCAGCTTTTCGCGCGTGGGGATCCACTCCGAGACATCGCCAAACAACAGATCGCCAAGGGTCTTGCGGTCTCTTTCCGGGCGCACCAGCACCGGTTCGCCCCGGATGCCGACAGCTTTCGCGGTGTCGTCGACGGCGGACTGGAAGTCGGCGACCTGATCGACCAGTTTCATGGGCAGCGCCTGCTGCCCGGTCCACACTTTGCCGTTGGCGATCGACTTTACATCCTCGAATTTCATGTTGCGGCCGTCGGCAACGGCCTTGATGAACTGGCCATGCATGTTATCGATCATGCCCTGCAGGTATTCGCGCTCCGCGGGCGTCATGTCGCGCGTGGGCGAGCCCGTGTCTTTGAACTCGCCGGCCTTCATGGTGATGTCCTTGAGTTTGGCCCACTGCAACAATTCGGCGTAGTTCACCCACTGCGCGATAACGCCGATCGACCCCACGATGCTTCCGTTGTCGGCGTAAATCTTGTTGGTGGCGGAGGAAACATAGTACGCGCCGCTCGCACCCACGGTCTCGATCGACGCGACGATGCGTTTCTTCTTGTCATCGCGGATGCGTTTCACTTCGCGATAGATTTCTTCCGACGCGGCCACACCGCCCCCCGGAGAATTCACGTGCAGGATGATGGCCTTGATGGAATCGTCATCGGCAAACTTCTTGAGCTGCTGCACGACCGGATTGGGGCTCAAGATGACGCCTTCGAGATCGACGACCGCGATCTTGTCGCCAAAGGCCAGCGAACTATCCTTACCAGCGTGCAACGTCACGTAGACAAGGGCGAATACCGCCAGCACAAACAGGAAAAACGCGCCCCCGCCGATCACAATCCACAGAAATGCCCGCGAACGCTTTTCTTCAGTCATAACTTTATAGCCACCGATTTTCCACCGACGGCTGGGCTAGTTTAGCACTGTGGGCGCGACCGGATGAGAGGCCGCGCCTCAGTGCATAATGGCAGGATGCGTCATGCAATCCTTGGTTCCGGCGGAGTCGGCGGAGTTTTGGGCGCCTCCCTAGCCAGAGTGGGCGAAGCGGTCACGATGGTAGTGCGCGCAACGGCGCTCGCGGAGTTCCCAGGCCAGCTGCATCTCGAGAGCCCGCTGGTCGGCAACTTCACCGTGCCGGTGGAGAAATCCGAGACCGTGCCTTCTGCCGACGTCCTCTGGATCGCGGTCAAGACAACGCAACTCGAATCTGCACTACGCTCGGTTCCCGAGTCGGCGCAAATCGGCGCCGTCGTGCCGCTGCAGAACGGAATCGACCACGTAGCTCGTTTGCGCGAACGATTCGGTTACGATCGCGTGATCGCTGCGACGATTGCCGGAGAAATGGAGCGGATCGCTCCCGGACGCATGGTGCATCCGTCGCCCTTCCTGATGCTGAACGTCGCCAGCAGCGGACGCGAGTTGCTGGGAGGTGTCGCCGCGAGCCTCGACACACTGCACTGGTCGTGCCGCTTCGTCGACGACGAGGCGACCCTGCTATGGATCAAATTGGTCTTCCTGGGACCGTTCGCCCTGGCAACGTCAGCGGCAGGTATACCGATTGGCGGAGTCCTCGCCGACGCGCACTGGCGCCAGCAACTCGAGAATTCCGTGCGTGAATTCTGCGTGGTGGGGATGGCCGAGGGAGCGCAAATCAATGTCGACAAAGTGCTGGCGGCGTTTTCCATTGTGCCGAAAGAAATGCGCAGTTCCATGCAGAAAGACGTCGATCGCGGTAATCCGCCCGAACTCGACGCAATCGGCGGCCCCGTCCTGCGCGGAGGCGAGCGGCATGGGATTCCGGTGCCGGTCACGCGCGGTTTGATTGAGGCCGTGGAGAAGAGAACGGAAGTTGCCCGAAGACGAGCCTAACGACCGCAATATTTCGCAGTGGTACGGGTCGTAAGCAAAATCGCCTCGATTGCATTCAATCATCGCCCGTAGTGCAATCGCCTGCGTCGGCGGCGACACACTTCAACCCTCTTACTCTGTACCCGCGTAAGCCTCGGCAAACCAGTCCCGGTTGATCTGGATAAAATGTTTCCACTTTTCCGGAAGTTCTTCCTCCGCGAAGATAGCCCCTGCCGGACAGACCGGAACACATGCCCCACAGCAGATACACTCGTCCGCTTGAATGTAAAGTTGGCGCGTTACCACTCCGCCCCGTTTCCCATTTGGGTAGATGGCATCTACCGGACACGCAGCGAGACACGCGGTGTCTTTTTTGCCGACGCACGGTTCAGCAATCACATAAGCCATAGAGTTTCCCCTTCAAGCAATGAGCAGTTTCTAAACTCCTCATGATCTTAGGGAGTGCAGCGATTGCCTGCGATGACTTTTGTCACGAAAGATGAAAGAACCCGACTGAAGATTTCAACGGCTTCGGGCCATTTCTTCTGCTAAAGCATTTGGATTCGGGACGAGAACTGTCCGGCGCGAGATCTGAATCAGGCCTTCGTTGTGCAGACGGCCGAGATTCCGCGAGATCAACTCGCGAACCGTGCCCAGTCGGGCCGCAAGTTGTTCGTTGTTTTCAGTTAGCTCGAACGCAACTCCTTCGGATACCCGATGCCCTGCTTCGTGGGCAAGATGTCCCAGGTACGCTACCAGTCGGCCACGTACAGTCGAAAATGAAAGGTCCTCAATCAGCCTGCCCATACGGCGTAGTCGGTGACCGAGCACCTTGATTACCTTCAATGCCATCTCTGGATGTTGAAGGCAAATCTTGCGGAAATGCTCCGCGTCCAGGCGCAATAGGGTCGTTTCGGTCGCGGCTTCCGCAGTTGCAGGATAGGGATCGCCATCGAACACCGAAATCTCAGATAGGGAATTCCCGGCACGTTCAACGCTGAGAAGTTGCTGCCTTCCATTGGCGGCGGTCTTCAGGAGATTCACTCTGCCATCTCGCACGACGAGCAGTTCTCTGCAGGGATCCCCTTCTGAAAACACAGTCTCCCGTGCACGGAAGCGTTGTATCGTCACTCGAGCTGCTACCAGGTTCAGTTCGCTTTCCGTCAAGTCGGTGAACAACGGGAGCCGGTGGAGCGTTCCAACGAGATTGGACTGTGTCGTTTCCATGAGTGCCCGACAATATTAGAGGACATTCAAGGACAACAAACGGAAGTTTCTCGCTAGCGCAGTGGAACCTTGAGGGCCCCTCCTTCCCGACTCCGAGGATGAAGGCAGGCCCTCGCGGTCCGCCTAACCGCTGCATCTCATCGAACAGTTACAGCCCCGGTCTTGCCGAGGCTCCTCACGGCGGTCTCTGCTGCCGCCGATCGAGGCGTGAGAAGCGCGAGCACAGCTGCTACAACCAGGAGCGCTGGGACGTCACCCCAAAGGTGTCCCACTTGGTCTGGGTTGGCCAAAGCCTGTGCCGCCATAATTGCGGCATGCACAACGCTCGACCACACCGTGAACCAGATTAGACTCAGGTGTTGCAGGGGATTGCGGCTCGCCAGCAACAGGAAAACACCCAATGTCGCGTAGACCCCCAGGATCATCTGCAGGTAGTGTGGCAGGTGGTGCGACTCTCCCGAGTGCCACGACCAGCCGGAGGGCCAGATCACGACAAAGCTGTAGATCCCGACAATAAAGATCACACCGACTGCGGCCAGCGCCACGCGCAAGTACTTAAGACGACCATCTTCAACCATGGTTTCCTCCTTGAGACCAGGGGTAGAACTACTGCCTCATTCCCGTTTTTTTGATTCGCCAGCCGGTGCTTCGAATTTGATTGTGAGTCTTGATTCCTTAACCGTGCATCCTTAACACGCAGTGGTTGCAGCCGGAAGTTCGAATTCACCAGGACTTTTCATGTCTTTTGTCTGGATATGGATGCTCTTTCAGAGGTGCTGAAGACCGTAAAGCTGGACAGCGCGTTTTTCTTCAACGCGGAGTTTTCCGCGCCCTGGAGTTTTCGTTCCCCTGCCTCGTGCAAGTTGGCGCCTTACATCAATCGTTCCGCAGGCCACGTCATTGTTTACCATCTGCTCATCGAGGGCCGAGCCTTCGTTCAGTTGGGGGATGAGCGCCTCGCCATCGTTCCAGGAGATGTTGTCATTTTTCCGCACGGCGACTCACACACCTTCGAGAGCGGCCCTTGCCCTGACGCGTTGGACGGTGAGGGCGAACTGCAGCGGATCTTTTCTCAGGAGCTGAAACTGTCTCGGATGGGCGGCGGAGGAGAGCTTGCTCGGTTTGTATGCGGGTTCATGGTCTGCGAGCCGAGTCTGAGTCAGTTGTTCCTGGCGGGATTGCCAGGGATGTTCAAGGTGAACATTCGCCAGGAACAGTCGGGAGAGTGGCTTGAGAATTCCATTCGCTATTCTCTTGCAGACACAAACGGCAGCGATGCAGGGGCTCAAGCGGTCCTGGCAAAGCTTAGCGAGGCTTTGTTTATAGAAACCTTGCGACGCTACATGAGCCTTCTGCCTGAGGGACAGACGGGGTGGCTGGCAGGAGCGCGCGATGCAGAGATCGGAAAGGTGCTGGCACTGATCCATCGGCAGCCGGCAGCGCCGTGGACGATCGCGGCCCTCGCCCGTGAGGCGGGAATCTCGCGGCCAGTGTTGGCAGCACGCTTTCGGCAGTGCCTCGGAGAGCCTCCGGTCGCCTACCTCACGCGCTGGCGCCTGCAGCTAGGTGCACAGATGCTCAGCTCAACGAGCGACAGCGTGGCCCAGATCGCTTCCAACGTGGGGTACGACTCGGAACAGTCCTTCAACCGAGCTTTCAAGCGGAATTTCGGCAAACCGCCCGCGCGCTACCGGAATGAGACGAAAACAAGGTCGAAGAGCACAGAGCCGGGCAAGGATGACATCTGCCTGCAGGCAGTAATGAGCAGGTAGTCCACCGCACGGAAACCCTAGCTTGCTCGTGGTTCGGTCGACGCGACTGCGGAATCCCACGTTTCAAAAGACGAGACGTGGGGCAGGGTTAGCATTTCAGCGACTCGCCGCGGCCGACAGATCCAGCGCTATCGGCGTCGCCACGAGTTGGGCGATGGCCGACTTTCTCTGCTTGCGCAGCACCGCATCCAGTGACCACACGCCCGGCCCGTTCAACATCAGAAACAAGGCAGTCAGCAACTGGGCGTACTCGGATCGGACTTCGTGCAACACGGCCCAGAACCCCACTTGTGGAAGCGCCGGCGGCAAAGGCAATGGCGATCTTCCCAGATACATCGAAATTTTTGTCGACAGAATTGCAACGATCATCTCGGCAACAAACGGGATCGCAATCGGCCGCGTGGTCAAGCCTGCAAGCAAAAGCAGACCGCCCCCGATCTCAAGGCCTCCGACGAAGCTCGCCGTGAAATGTGGAAACGGCATCCCGAGTTTAGTGAATCGGCCAACCCCTGATTCGCATACACGAACTTCAAAAGCCCTTCCCAGAAAAACACGCCTCCCGCCATAAGTCTCAGGATCAAGATGGATTTTGGACCATCGGTCGGAGGGTTCATCAGCCACGCAATTATCTTGTTCATTGGTTGCTCCTTTTCACCGGATAGAGCTGGAGCAACGCAGAATTATTCCCCTGGAAGGAAATATCTCGCGAATAATTTCTTGCGGGGCTTTTCGTGGGGACCGGTGCGAGGTTGTCAGTCTGGACTCACGACATGCAAGGCATTCTTCAATACCCCAACCTCGACCGGCGTAGGGCAGACATATTCTCCGTCGGCGTAGACATCCAGCGGCAAATCGGTTTCGATACGCACCCGCTCGGCAGAAAAATAATCGACTTCGCGGATCCCCAGATGTTTTCCGAGGTAAACGGACGGGAACACCGACAGCAGTTTGAGCTTTGACATGTCGCGGATCACGCAGACGTCGAGCAGGCCGTCATCCATCCGCGCTTTAGGCGCGATTCGCATGCCGCCGCCGTAGACAGGAGTGTTCGCGAAGACGGCCGCTACCACCGGCTGTTGCGTGCGCAGGCAGAACTCGGATGGCTCGCCCTGCGTGACGCTCAACTTCAAGTCGAACGGCCGGAAGCGAGCCAGAGCTGCGGGCAGGCTGAGGGCATAGCCTCCGTGCGCACGCAAGCAGCGTGGCAACGAGTTGGCACGCCGCGCGATCTCGCCGTCGAGGCCGACGCCGGCGACGCAAGAGAAATAGACGGATCTGCGATTTTCCGATGGACCCAGGCTGTCGTATGGCGTGTCGGGCCGAGAGTCGTTGGCGGGAGAAGACAGCGGCTGAGGCCGCGATCCCTGGGGGTGGTGTTGCGGCACGCCTGAAGGCGTGCGCTGATACGAATCCCTCACCGCAAGCGGCGTGATGACTCCAAGGTCCACGATGCGCACGTTCTTCGCCCCGCCCACAAACTTCCGCCATGCGCCCACCGAATCGCTCAAAGACAAGACTCCGAGCGCCCGTGCAAAATCATTTCCGCTGCCCGCAGGGACGATGAGCACCGGCAGCCGCACTTTGACGAGCGCCGCGAGATGGCGATGCACTGTGCCGTCTCCGCCGAAGACCAGGATCGCGTCGAGTCCCTCGCTTTGCGCGGGTTGACCGACCTCCCATTCAACCCGCGAGTCATGCTGGAAGGGGCGCAGGTCGCGCGTCGACGATCCCAGACCGAAGATGGCGGCGGCGCGCATTGGCGGGCAGAGCCTAACACAGAAATTGGCTGGTAGCTGATCGCTGATGGCTGGCGGCTGATCGTTATAATCAATGCGCATGCCCAACTTCGCCCCGGTCGACGAGCAAATCGCCTACATCCGAAAAGGCGCAGCGGAAATCATCCGCGAGACAGAACTGCGCGCCAAACTTGAGAAGTCACGCACCACCGGCAAAGCGTTGCGCGTAAAACTTGGTATGGACCCGACGGCGCCCGACCTGCACCTTGGTCACACGGTCGTGCTGCGCAAGCTCAAACATTTTCAGGACCTTGGGCACACCGTCTTGTTCCTGATTGGCGACTTCACCGGAATGATTGGCGATCCTACGGGTCGCTCTGCCACGCGCCCTCCGCTCACGCGCGAGCAGATTGACCAGAACGCCGAAACCTACAAGGCGCAGGTGTTCAAAATTCTCGATCCCGTCAAGACCGTCGTCGACTTCAACAGTCGATGGTTCTCGAAATTCTCGGCTGAGGACTTCATTCGCCTGACCGCGAAGTACACCGTCTCGCAAATGCTCGAGCGCGAGGACTTCCACAAACGATTTCACGAAGAGAAGCCGATCGCCATGCACGAGCTGATCTATCCGCTGGCGCAAGGATACGACTCGGTGGCGCTCGAGGCCGACGTCGAACTGGGTGGCACGGACCAGAAATTCAATTTGCTCGTCGGCCGCGAATTGCAACGCGCCTACGGACAGGAATCGCAAGTCGTGCTGACCACGCCGATTCTTGAAGGGCTCGACGGCGTGAACAAGATGTCGAAGTCGCTGGCTAACGCGATCGGCATCCACGAACCGCCGCTCGAGATGTACGGCAAGATCATGTCGGTGTCGGACGAAATGATGTGGCGCTATTACGAACTGCTGACGGATGTCACGTCTTCAGAAATCGCGAAGCTGAAGGAAGACGCAGCCTCTGGCGCCGCGCATCCAATGACGCTGAAGAAAAATCTGGCGCGCACAATCGTGGCGGATTTTCATTCAGCGGAGGCTGCCGGAAGAGCGGCCGAGGATTGGGCGAAGCAGTTCCAGAAGCACGAGGTGCCCGACAGCATCAACGAAATCGAGACCACGGTGGAGACCACCCCCGACGGAAAAGTTCGCCTCGACAAATTGCTCGCGAAAATCGGCTTGGCGGATTCGGTGAGCGACGCCGCGCGAAAGCTGAAGCAGAAAGCGGTGAAGGTAAACGGGGAGGTCGTGACCACGCCTGTGGCGGCGATCGATATCACCCACCCGATGACGGTGCAGGTGGGACGGAAAATAAAACGGATTCGTGCCATTTGATGCCCTCGGACTTACGTCCTCGGTCCGGGGTGCCGTCCCTGAAGGGACTCGTCCTCGAAGGTCGCCTATTTCTCCGCACTTACGTGCGGGGTTGCGATCGCGCTGCGGGCACAGTCGCCTTCAGGCGACGACACTCCGGGTTGTGACGAATTGCACAGACGCCGAAAACCCGACTTGTTATTGCTAAGTTGTGTCCCACACCTACGCTCTTCAATTCATCCACATCGTCTTCAGCGCAAAAGATCGACGAAATCTAGTCCCTGCGGAACTTTTACCCCGACTCATCGCGTACGTCGGGGGTATCAATCGCAAGCTCGGACCGGACTCCATCGCCGTTGGCGGCACACCGAACCACCTGCACCTGCTGATTGGCCTGCCTCCAACGATGCGTCTGGCTGAGGCTGTGCAGAAACTCAAAGCCAATTCGTGGCGATGGCTCGGAGAACAGAAGATTACCTTCGAATGGCAAAAGGGATACGGCGCATTCAGCGTAAGCCCATCGATGCTGCGCATTGTGAAGACGTACGTGCAACAGGAGGAGCATCATCGGGTGCGGACATTCGATGATGAGTTTTTGGCGTTGCTGAAGAAATCTGGCGTTCAGTGCGGGAAGAACGAAGCTCTCGGGTAGGTGCCGTCCCTGAAGGGACTCGCCGGGGACACCCGTCTTCCCCGGACTTACGTCCGGGGCTAGCATCTGACGTCGCTGGCGCGACTCTTCGACTGCTCTTCACATTCGCACGTTCGACACTTCCCAACTTTCGTCAGAACGAACATCCAGATGAGATTCTTCCATACTAACTAGCTCCGCGGCTCCCCTCTCACAAGCCGCCTCCCCCGAACCTCATACTTCCCTTCCAGCACGATGCGGATCGCCTCGGCATATGCAATGTGTTCCTGTTCGAGGATGCGTGCAGCCAGAGTGTGTTCGTCATCTTCCTCGCGCACAAGCACCGCTTTCTGCACGATGATGGCGCCGTGGTCGAGTTCTTCGTCGACGAAGTGCACCGTGCACCCCGAAACCTTGACTCCATAGGCGAACGCTTGCTCCTGGGCTTCGAGGCCCGGAAACGCCGGCAAGAGGCTGGGATGAATGTTCAGGATACGTTGCGGGAATTGCTGCACGAACCACGGCGACAGCAGACGCATGTATCCGGCGAGGCAAATCAGGTCGACCTGCATTTCTCTCAGGGCCGCCGCCACGGCCCGGTCGTGCTCTTCGCGCGGCACGCCTTTCGAGGGGATGGCCAGAGCCGTGAGACCCAGCCGGCGGGCGGTTTCGAGGCCGCCGGCATCGGGTTTATTCGAAATCACCACCGCGATGCGTGTGTTGGGGATCGTACCGTTGCCGACGTTCTTGGCGATGGCTTCGAAGTTCGAACCGCGACCGGAAAGCAAGATGCCTAGATTGTGCATGGGTAGACAGTGGCCACTGCAGCGGCTCTTCCATTATTCATTAGGAGAGGAAATTCCACCACGGATACTCGGAACAAAATCCCCGCCCAAGTGGAGCTTGAACGGGGCACCCACGTGAGAGTTTCACTTCCGGAAGATCGGGTTTCGCGAACAGAAGTAGTTGTGCACGGGGTTGGCGGGCAAGAGTGCCCGCCCCACACAAATCTCCAGTCAACCTACGAGTACATCACCTTGCGCTCACCCTTGACGATTCGGCCAACGTTGAAGAACTTCTCCCCTGCGCGCTCCAGCAGGGTTTGGGCTTTCTTGAATTTCTTGGGGTTCACCACCAGCAGCATGCCCAGCCCCATGTTGAAAGTGCGCAGCATTTCATCTTGCGGGACGTTGCCCAGCACCTGCAGATGCTCGAAGATCGGCAACTTCGGCCAACTCCCCAACTCGATCACGGCCGCCATGCCTCGCGGCAACACGCGTGGAAGATTGTCCGTAATGCCGCCACCAGTGATGTGGGCCATCGCCGAGATCACATCGGCGTCGATCATCTTCTTTAGCGCCGGCCAGTAGCTCTTGTGGGAACGCATCAGTTCGTTGCCAACTTTGTTTTTGATCTCGTTGACGTAGGTTTCCGGAGAATACTTCGCCACTTCGAACAGCAGCTTGCGGGCCAGCGCGTATCCGTTGGTATGCAGTCCGTTTGAAGGGAGGCCTAGCACGATGTCGCCGAGCTCGACCGTCTTGCCGGTGATGATTTTTTCTTTCTCGACCACGCCGAGAATAAAGCCCGCCAGGTCGTATTCGCCCGCGGGATAGAAGCCCGGCATTTCGGCAGTCTCCCCGCCGATGAGCGCGCAGCCATTGTGTTTGCAGGCTTCCGCGATGCCCTCAACTACCTTCTCCGCGACCGTAGGTTCCAGCGTTCCGGTGGCCAGATAATCCATAAAGAAGAGCGGAGCGGCGCCCTGCACGATGATGTCGTTGACGCAGTGATTGACCAGGTCGGCGCCCACCGTGTGGTGGACGTTCATTTCGAAAGCGACCTTCAGCTTGGTGCCCACGCCGTCGACGCTCGAGACCAGCACCGGGTCAAGGTAGGTCTTGGCGATGGAAAACAGGCCGCCGAAGCCGCCGATCTCGCTGAGCACGCCCTTGGTAAACGTCTTGTGGGCGAGATACTTGATGCGCTGCTTGGTGCGGTTCGCGCGATCGATATTCACGCCGGCGTCGGCGTAGGTCACACTGGCGGTCTTTGTGGGTCCCTGAGCCAAAGCGAATCTGTCCGTTATGAAAGTGCGGGGAGCTTTCGATCAGACTACAGCCCGAAAGCAATGGGTGAAACGCGGGTCATTGTAGCACGGCGAGGGCTGAGGATTGCGGGCTGCGCTGTCGCGCAAAGACACTACCGGGCGCGCTCGCGCGTACGTTCTCCACAGCCGCGACGCGAGCGCGGCTCTAGTGAGAAACGAAGTCGCTGAAGTAGTAAGCGAGGACGCCGAACAGCGCCAGTCCTGAGATTCCGTACGCAGTCAGAACCCAGAAATTGCGCCCTTCAAGGGCGCAAGACTTGGTGCTGGTGGATGATGAGACAGCAGAAGACATACTTTCGGGGGCCCGAGATTCCATGCACCCTCCTTGTTGAGACGCCGCGATCAAGGACATGGATCGCGTACGCTTTTCCCCACACCTGCAACGTGGCAGGCCTTTACTTAGGCCGGATTTTACTACGGTTTTAATGGACCTGATTGTCAATTTTTTGTAGGGAACCGAACGCCCAAGCGGCAAAGGCTTGCGTCTTTTGGGCTTGCAGGGTCTGTTTTTCTGCAAAAACCAAGCCCCGGCGCAAGGCAGGGGCTTGGTTAAAAGACTGGACGGGACGAGTTATTTCTTGTCGTCCTTCATTTTGTCGTCTTTCATCTTGTCGTCCTTCTTTTCCTTCTTCTCTTTCTTGGCCTTCTTCTCTTTCTTCTCTTCCTTCTTGGTGTCGTCCTTCTTCATGGTGTCTTGGGCGAACGTGGAAGTGGTGAGCGAGAAAGCGATGGCAACCGCGAACAGCAGCGTGAGCAGCTTCTTCATTCCTGAATTCTCCTTAGTGGAACTTAGTCCAGGTTTGTAACCAGCCGGGTCACACACTCCTGCGAGGTGCGGTTACTTGGAGTTGTATGCCGGGGTCCGGGAGATTCTAGCCGAGCCACAACCATAAGCAAGAGGAAAATGAACTTCCGAGTGAGGCCGGGTGTTTTGTTGAGTAATTCGTTACCGCAGGCCCGGCGTGATTGGGTCACAGACGTAAGTGGGGGCAAGCGGTACACTTCCGAGACACGATGCGGACGCCATGCGGCAAGACGAACAAGGCAGCAAAGACATTACCCACGCAGGATCGCGCGCACGACGTTCTACGCTCTGAACCTCACCCTCTGGACGCGATTTTTGCGCCGCACAGCGTCGCGGTGATTGGCGCGACCGACCGACCGGGTAGCGTGGGCCGGGCCGTGCTATGGAGCCTGGTCAGCAGCCCGTTTGGCGGGACGGTGTACCCGGTCAGCGACAAGCGCAGCAGCGTGCTAGGCATCAAGGCGTACAAAAGCATCGCGGATCTGCCGGAACCGGTCGACCTCGCCGTCGTGATCACTCCCGCGACCATCGTGCCTGGGATTATTGGCGACTGTGTGAATGCCGGTGTGCGCGGAGCGATCGTGATCTCCGCCGGCTTCAAGGAGCACGGCGAACAGGGCAAGGAACTAGAGCGCCAGATTCTCGAGCGCATTCAGGGAACCGGGCTGCGCCTGATCGGACCGAACTGCCTGGGTGTCATGAACCCGATCAGTGGCCTGAACGCAACCTTCGCATCGACGATCGCGCGTCCGGGGAACGTGGGATTCATCAGCCAAAGCGGCGCGCTGTGCACGGCCATTCTCGACTGGGCGCAGAAAGAGATGGTTGGCTTCAGCTCGTTTGTGTCGGTGGGATCGATGCTCGACGTGGATTGGGGCGACCTGATCGACTACCTCGGCAATGACCCGCGCACGCAAAGCATCATCATGTACATGGAGTCGGTGGGCGATGCGCGCTCGTTTCTTTCCGCAGCCCGCGAAGTTTCGCTGACCAAGCCTGTCATTGTGATCAAGGCGGGACGCACGGAGGCGGCAGCCAAGGCTGCGGCTTCTCATACGGGATCGCTCACGGGCAGCGACGAGGTGCTCGACGCGGCCTTCCGCCGGTGTGGCGTTCTGCGCGTGCAGACTATTGCCGACCTGTTCTACATGGCGGAAGTCCTCGCCAAACAGCCGCGCCCGAAAGGGCCGCGCCTGGCCATCGTGACCAATGCCGGAGGGCCGGGTGTTCTTGCCGCCGACGGCTTGCTCTCGAACGGCGGACAACTCGCGCAACTCTCCGCGGAGTCGATGGACGCGTTGAGTCAATTCCTGCCGCCGCATTGGAGCCACAACAATCCCATTGATGTCCTCGGCGACGCGCTTCCGGAACGCTACGCCAAGGTCATCGAGATTGCGGCGCACGATCCCAACATCGATGGACTGCTCGCCATCACCTGCCCGCAGGGCATGGCCGGGCCAACCGCGACCGCGGAGCACCTGAAACCCTACGCGCACTCGACCGGCAAGCCCGTGCTGGCGAGTTGGATGGGCGGAGGAGACGTGGCAGCGGGCACAGACATCCTGAACCAGGCCGGCATCCCAACGTTTCAGTTCCCCGACACCGCGGCCCGCGTGTTCTGCTACATGTGGCGCTACACCTACGCGCTGCGCGGCTTGTATGAAACACCGGTGCTTCGGGGAGAAAATGGCGAAGGCCCGGATCGTTCGCAAGTGCGCCAGATCGTTGACAGCGCGCTTCACGGCGGCCGCACGCTGCTGACCGAAGTTGAATCGAAGAAACTGCTCGCCGCGTACGGCCTGCCAACCGTCCTAACGACCACCGCCGAGACGGAAGACGAAGCGGCGAAACAGGCAGCAGCCATCGGCTATCCAGTCGTTCTCAAACTGCGGTCGGAAACCATCACGCACAAAACGGACGTCGGTGGCGTGCAACTGAACCTGCGCGACGAAGCTGCAGTGCGAAGCGCATTCCGCGCCATTGCGTCGGCAGTGGGCGAAAAAGCAGGTGCGGAGCACTTTCTCGGAGTGACCGTGCAGCCGATGATCCGGCTCGACGGCTACGAGTTGATCGTCGGCAGCAGCATCGACCCGCAATTCGGTCCCGTGCTTTTGTTCGGCACTGGTGGCCAATTGGTGGAGGTCTTCAAAGACCGCTCGTTGGCGCTGCCGCCGCTGAACACGACGCTGGCGCGGCGCATGATGGAGCAGACGCGGGTCTTCACGGCCCTGGAAGGCGTTCGCGGACGCAAGGCCGTCGACCTCGGCGCGCTGGAAGAGTTTCTGGTTCGCTTCAGTCAGCTTGTCGTCGAGCAGCCGCGCATTCGTGAGATCGACATCAACCCCCTGCTCGCCTCGCCCGACGGACTGGTCGCCCTCGACGCGCGTGTGGTGCTCCACAGCCCCGACATTCCCGACGAGAAGCTGCCGCGCCCGGCGATTCGTCCTTACCCGGTACAGTACGTTCAGGCCTGGACGATGAAGAACGGCGCCGCCGTGACCATCCGGCCCATTCGCCCCGAGGACGAGCCGCTGCTCATCCGCCTGCACCAGGCTTTGTCGGAACGCACTGTGTACCTGCGCTACTTCCAGCCGCTGAAACTGAGCCAGCGTACTGCGCATGAACGGCTCACGCGCATCTGCTTCATCGACTACGACCGCGAAATGGTGCTGGTCGTCGAACACAAGAACAACGAGGGGCAGCCGGAAGTCATCGCGATCGGGCGGTTGAGTAAATTGCGGGGGGGTGGCGACGAAGCCGAACTGGCGGTACTGGTGGACGACCGCTACCAGGGGCAGGGCATGGGCACGGAATTGTATCGGCGACTGGTGTCCGTGGCGCGCGACGAAAAACTTAAGCGCGTGGTCTCGACCATCCTTACCGAAAATCGCGAGATGCGCGCGATCTGCCAGAAGCTCGGCTTCCGGATGGAGAGCGATCTGGAAGACGGAACGATAAAGGCTGAGTTGGACGTGTAACACCCTTGCTGGATGGGTGCCCCAGGTTCACCCCCGTTCTTTGGGCGCTAGTCTGGGCTGACCGCCCATGTTCGTGACTCACGTGCGGTGCGAGATATGAAATCCCACGTTAGCGCAAAGGGCGCGCGAACGTGGGGCACCGTCGTGGATCGCAAGGTGACACTTTCCGGCGAGGTCCTTGGCAAGATTCTGCCACCAGCGCCCGCGCTTCGGCATCCTGCCTAATGTACAATCCGCCTACCAATCGGGAGGAACTTGGATGCACTCACTCGCACTGTTCAGTCCCAACGTACACGTGCCGTCAGACTTCAACACCAACTTCCTGATGATCACGCGCTGGATCCACTTCCTGGCGGGCATCACATGGATCGGCCTTCTTTATTTCTTCAACCTGGTGAATGTTCCCTTCCAGAAAGAACTCGACGCGGCCACTAAGGGAAAAGTCGTCCCCGCCCTGATGCCACGCGCGCTCTGGTGGTTCCGCATGGCCGCCGTGCTGACCGTGCTGGCCGGCGGCGCCTACTGGGGAATGGGCATCGTCGATGTCGATGCCAAGAACGGCGGCGGATCCTCCGCTCATGTCATGTTGAGTTTCGTGGTGATCTGGACCGTGGTGTGGGGCGTTCTCTACGCTGTTCTGATCCCCGGCAAGGGCGCGCTCGACAAGGGGCCGGTGATCGCCGTGATCTACACCATCGTCGTCATCGTGGCGTCGTGGCTCTTCCTCGATATGAACGATCAGGGCTGGCAGAGCAATCGACTGCTGTGTATCGGCATCGGCGGCGGGCTCGGCTGGGTGATGATGCTGAACGTCTGGGGCGTGATCTGGCGCATCCAGAAAAAACTCATCGGCTGGACGAAAGACAACGCGCAGAACGGCACCCCCATCCCCGAGCAAGCGAAGCGCCTGGCACGCATGGGATTTCTGGCTTCGCGCGCGAACGCATTCCTGAGCCTGCCCATGCTCTTCCTCATGGGTGCAGCGAGTCACTATCCGCTATTTGGAAAATAACTTTTTGCCGTGGGTCACGCGCAAAAGACTTTAACCGCGAAGAACGCAAAGGCAAGCGCGAAGTCCGCAAAGAAGTGTAGTACTTTTCTTTGCGTCCTTCGCGCTTCCTTAGCGCCCTTCTTGGTTAACAGCTTTTAGAATGTGACCTTCACAGCAACCTGCATCTGTCGTGACGACGTGGTTCCATCTTCGCGGGTCAGAGTCGAAGTGATCAGTCCCGTAAGTCCTGAAAACGTGCGATTTCCCAGCGCGCTCGGGTCAGCGCCCGGCACGTTGAACGCCGGATGGTTGAATACGTTGAAACACTCGAAGCGCAACTCGGCTCCCACGCGCTCACCGAACTTCATCTTCTTAGAAGCCGACATGTCGAAGTTGACGTACGACGGCCCATAGAAGTGATTGCGTCCGAGATTCGGCGCCGTATCGTACGCCGGCTCGGTGAACGCATCCGGATTCGTGAAGAACACCTTCACTCCCGTCACGCCGGTGTTGGCCCCCGGAGCGAAGGGATCTCCGCTCAGGTTGGGCCGGTTGCTCAAGCCGGTCCGCTGGCTGTCAGTCACGCTGAACATGTCGAACGCGTGTCCGGTCTGCGCGCTGACGATTCCGCCGAACTGGAGACCTTCAAGTACGCGGCCCACAACGCCGTCCGCCAGATGGCTCTTGCCTTTGCCGAACGGCAATTCGTAGATGTAGTTCACGACCGCGATGTGACGGATGTCGTTATCGGAGTTGCCCCTCTCCTGATAGAGAGCGCGGCTGTTGCGCGGGAACGTCCGGTTGCCGGCCGCTGCTTGCAGCGGGTCGCCCGAATCGTCGATCGCGTGCGCCCAAGTGTACGACCCCTGGAACTGCAGTCCGTGCGAGAAACGGTGCGTGATCTTCGCTTGCAACGAGTGATAGATCGAACTCGAGATGGAGCGTACATAGTTCGGCTCGATCAAAGCGTTATGTGCGATTGCATTGAACGGCAAGAACCCGTTGTCCGCACCCGTAAACAAGTTCCCCTTGCTCACATCCGAGGGAATGCAGTCGAAGGCGTTCGGCACCGAGCAATACGCTACCAACTGGGCCGCTAACGCTGGATCGGGCGGGTTGCCATCCATCACGCGATAGATGTGCGAGCCTTTCGATCCCACGTAGGCGACGTCGAGCATGGAGTTCCACCCGATATCGCGTTGCACTCCGAAGTTCCAGCTCTCGCTGGCCGAGTTACGGAAGTGAGTATCGAATACCACCGGCGTTAACTGCGCGCCATCCGGAACGGTGGGAGAGGGTGTGGTATCAGGTGGCGCAGGTAGCGGGAAGCCGCCGAAAGAATTCGACAGCGTGTCGAAGGGCACCGTGGACCAATCCTGCTCGAACGGCGGGTTGCCGCGCGCGTTACCGAACAGGTTGCCAAACACACGATCGTGGAAGATGCCGAAAGCCCCGCGGATGGCGGTCTTTCCGTCGCCCTTCGGATCGTAGGAAAATCCGATGCGCGGCTCGATCCCCGAGTAGTCGTTGTTGTAAACCATCTTTCCCGTGCCCGGGCCCACCACAGAGAACACAGCCGGGAACATGGAGGGGTCGTTGAGCAGGTTCGAGAAGTTGGCCTGTTCTTCATAGGGCACGCCGTTGAACTGGTAGCGCAAACCCAAAGACAGGGTGAGATTGCGGCGCACTTTCCACGAGTCCTGAGCGAAGAAACTGTACTCGTGCTGTCGGAAGTGGCGGTCATCCAGCGGGACTCGCTGGCTGCCGCCCTTGGAGAAGAACTCGGCGTTCAAGTCGCCCGTCACCAGACCGTAATAGAGCGCGGCGGCATCCTGCACGAAGGGGTCGAATGGAATATTCGATCCAAAATCGAGCAGTGAGAAGCCGAACCCGATTCCCGGCTGCAAAGAAACCTGGCGCCGCGTGAAGAATGCGTCCGGACCGCTTTCACCGATGGTGCGGTAGTCGGCACCAAGCTTCATGGTGTGCGATCCTCGCACCCACGTCAGGTCATCCGCATAACTGGTGGTTCCTGTGTTGCGGTACTGCAAGTCCGCGGCCAGGGCCAGGCAGCCGAACCCGGTGTACGGGTCAGTGAGATAGTCCCAGCCACGACCGAACTTGTCGAGCGGACTGATGCTGTTCAGTTCCGTGAGGCCGTTGCACTTGAAGCCCGCGAAAATGTGATTGAATCCGAAATTGAAGTTATTGATGAGCGTCGCGCTCATGGTGGACACGAGGCCGGCCGACAGCCCCTTGGAGATTGCCTTTTCGTTCTCGCCGCCGATTCCTCCGGGCAGAATGTCAAAATGCCCGGCGTTCGGATCCTGAAAGTGATCGTATCCCAGTCGCAGATTGATCACGTGCTTGTCGTTGAGGTGATGGTCAAACTTCAGCACGGTCTGATAGCTGTCTTGAGCGTCGGAACTGGGGAAGAACAACTGGCCGGAATAACCATCGCCGTTCGAGAGGGTGGGCAGATTCAGGAGATTGTTCAGGCTGGCTGCCACCGGGTCGGGCGTCAATCCATAAATATTCTGCGGGGAAGCTGGCGAAAGATCGACCGGAATCGTGACCGGGTTGCCGTCCTGATCGAATGTCTGATAATTGAATTGCCCGGTCTTAAATTCCTGCGTCGGCACCGTCGCCTGGTTGGTCAGCGTGGTGCGGAAGCGATCAAACTCTTCGTTGAAGAAGAAGAATGTCTTGTTCTTGATAATCGGTCCGCCGATCGAATAGCCGAACTGGTGCCGAACGTAGGGATTGATTCGCTCCATCTTCCCGGTCTCCGGATCGATATTCTTGTTGAACCAGTCGCGCGCCCCGCCCAGCCAGTCCCAGCGCCCGAACTCATAGGCGTCGCCGTGCAGGCTGTTCGAACCGCTCTTGGTCACGACGTCGATGATTGCGCCCGTGTTGCGCCCGAACTCGGCGTTGAACGTGTCGGTGATGACGCGAAATTCCTGCGCCGACTCCGGACTCGAGTTCAGAACGATGCTGCCCTGTGCGCCCGGGACCGACGTGTCATTGTTGTCGACGCCGTCCAGAAGATAATTGTTGTTTCTGTCGCGTGACCCGTTCACCGTGTAGCCGCCCAGACCGTTCGTGGTCGCCGTGCCGGGAGAGAGCAGCAGCAAGTCATAGGGATTGCGTGTCAGCAGCGGCAGGTCTTTCATCGTGCGTTCATCTACCAGGTTGCTGATCTGCGAAGTCTCCAGATCGACCGGAGGCACGTCGCTTGCCCGCACCATCACTTCCTCCGATACCGTGCCCGGCTCAAGCGTAATGTCGATGCCGAGCGCCTGCGCCACCGTCAGCTGAACGCTGTCCAGGTGGTAGGCCTTGAAGCTTTCCTTCTTCACCGTGATTTCGTAGTGCCCGACGGGCAGGTTGGGAACGCTGTACACGCCCGACGCACTGCTGGTGACCGCGCGCTGCGCGTTGGTCTCGATGCTGCGGACAATGACGTCGGCACCCTGCACGACCGCGCCGGAATTATCGACTACAGTTCCCTGGATCGATCCGGTTTGGGCAGACGCAACGCCTGCAAACCCGGCGAACATTATCAGGACGGCGAAAAATCGAAGCTTCAACATGTTCCCTCCGGCGAGCCGCGCATGGCCCACCTCACTGTCAGCATTTTGCGAAACAGAAACATCTCCCTGGGACGGTCTGGGGTGGAACAGGTACAACACGCCCAGCCACTTACAGTGATATGTCATCCGTTGGTGACAAGGGAAGGTTACGGAGGTAATCAGGGAGCCTTGGGGACACCGCTGCTTGGAGCGTTCCAGAGGCGGAGTTTGCGCGGGAGAACAAACGCGGCCTTGGCCAGGTGTCCGCGACGACCCATCGTCAGGGCCGCAAGTAGGAATGACGACAATTCCACATGCGGCTGGAGCGTGGCTGACGCGCAGTTTGGCAGCGAGGCGGGGGAGTCTGTAGCAAGGTGCCCGCTACGAAACAGGTGCTCAGTGCCATAAGCCCCGAAACAGGAAAGCCCAGCACGGAAGTGCGGGGTTAGATCGCCAATATTTAAGATTAGGCTGCGGCCCGTATGGCGAAGAACCCTCGCGGCCACCGAGAGGTCCAATCGAACAGCAGCGTGGTCGAAATTGCCCAGGGGAAAGGCCGGTATACTACGTCGCCACCAGTGCCGGATTGCAATCCAGTTCAGTTCCCTACTTCTTCTGACTCGCCTCGATCTTCTGAATCATCTGCGACACTCCCGCGGCCATGGGCCCCTTGGGATCGAGCCGCAGATACTCCTGAAACTCCTTCACAGCGCCCAGCGGGTCCTGTTTGCGCAAGGCGATATTCCCGAGCAGCACATGCGGAGGAGCCATACTCGGCGCCAGCGCCACAGCCTTTTGCGCGTGTGGCTCCGCGTCCTGCCACTTGCCGGTAGCCCAATATGTCTTGGCCAGCTCGTATTGGCCGTCTGGGACGTCGGCCTTCAGCTCCAGGCCATGCGTAAGGGCCTTCTCCGCGTCGTCGTACTTCTTCTGGGCGTTGTACATGGTCCCGAGCGCAAAGTAGCCGCCAGGAGCCGTCGGAGTGAGGTCGTTGGCGGCCTGCAGCGCCGGCTGGGCATCATCAAACTTGCCGAGGTCCATGTAGAGCAGCCCAAGGGCCAGGTAAGCCTCGGAATACTTGCTGTAGAGCTGGATCGCTTTGCGGAAGTGCTTCGTCGCGGTATCGGCGTCCTTCTTGTCGTTGATTGCTTTCTGCCCCTCGTCATATTCCTTGCGCGCTGCTAGAGGAACTGAATCAGCGCTCAGCGATCCGCCTGGCCCTTCTGGAGGAACGGCACCGTCGGTCCGATCCTTTGCATACTTCAGCGTGATCTGCTCGTAAGCCATCCCCGACATGCTGATGTCGAGAACACTCTCGTAAGGCCGAACGCCTTGTCCTTCAATCGTCAGGTGGTACGTGCTGGGTCCCAGGCCCTCAAAATCGAATTTGCCCTGCGGGTCGCTCGTCATTTCGGTTTGGAATGAAACGGCATCACTGCGCAGACGCACCACAATGTGGTCCGCCAACTTGCCATCCTCGTACCGGATCTGACCTCGGATGAAACCAGCCAGTTTGGTGCCTCCGGATCGGATCTGACCTCGAGCAAACGTGGATATTGAAATTAAGGCCAGCATCGCAAAAGCAATCAGCGAATGTTTCACACGGACCATAGAACCTCCTTCCAACAGTCAAGTCGCCAATCGGCGAGGCTCTATCAAGACTGCTCAACTCGCCAATGAGACCGAAAGAATTACATTGCATGATCAAAAAAAGGAGGGCCATATTGGCCCTCCTCTTGAGCGAACTCCAGGCGAGCCTAGAATTCGAATCTGGCGCTAAACCGGGCATAGAACGGACGCAGATAGCCCGGGTTGGTGTTTCCGTTGACCGCAGACGGACCGATACCGGTCGGCTTGCCGAAGTCGGCATTCGGAACGCCGGCTGCACGCTGTGCGAATTGGTTGACGCGCAACTGGGTACGGTTGTTGGTGATGTTGAAGAAGTCAGCACCCAACCGCAGTCTCGTGCCTTCCGTGATACGCATGGGATAGTCGATGTGATAGTCGACCGTCCCAAAGTCCTTGGTGCGACCCAATGAGCCCCGAGCCGAAGGACAATTAGTCGTGTTATCGGCGCAGAACGGGATTTCGCCCTGGTTCTGATAAGCCGGGTGTGCGAACAGATTGTTGATTGGGATTCCCGTCTGGAAGTGAACCGAACTGCCCATGGTGAGACCCTTTGCGCGGTTTGCGAAGGTGTAGCTCACGTAGCCATTCGCCAGATGACGAACGTCCGTATTCAGGACGCCCGGCACGAACTGCTGGCCCAACAGGTTCAAATCGCCACGGGTGAAATCAAACAGCGAGCTGATGTTCGGGTCGTTCTGACCGTTATCGTTGCGGAACGAACCTTCGTAGTTACCCTGGAGCTTGGCGATCCGGTAGTTGGCGCGCATCTGCCAGCCTTTGGACATCGCCTTGTTGACTTCGAACTCCATTGCCTGGTATTTGCGGACGGGATCAACGAAGCCGTCCGGAATACCGTCCGCGAAGGGATCGCCCGGTCCGTGACCGTTCGGGTAAATCGTTCCTCCAGCCGGAGTACCGATGCACATGCTGTCGTCGGTAGTGCCTGGCTTTACGACCGAGTTACCATTGCTGTCAACCGGCTGTCCATAAAGCGCAGCCCCATTGACCGGGTCCGCAGGGTTGCAACCGGGGACCTGATCACCAATATAAGCGCCGTTGGGTTTGAAGTTGTGGGTTGCGTCTGACTGGAAGAATATCTGCACTGGGTTGGTGAAGAGGTCCTGGTTCTTGTTGGGGTTCGAGATGAAGTACTGCTGGGCCAAGCCGACCTGAAACGCTTCGGGCGACAGAGCAGCGTTGTCTTCAATGATGCGCCTGATGCGGCGATCGGTATAGCGGGCACTGAACACTACGCCCGAACCGCCGAATTCGTGCTCAAAACCCAGCTGATACTCGTCCAGGTACTCACTGCGCGTGCCCTTGCCAAATGCGACCGAAGACTGCGCCGAGACGCCGCCCGCGAATCCGCAAGCAGGACAGTTCGGGTCATTCAAGTTATTCGCCACGCTGAAATTCGAGAAGTCCAGCGTGCCATCAGGATTGACCAGGACATTCCCGTTTGCATCGTGCGGAGGTGCCCAGATAGTGGTCGGGAAATCGTACTCCGCGCTGAGCGACCGGATGGCGATGTCCAGCGGCAAGGCTTCTGTATAGCGGCCGAAGTTTGCTGTGAGCTTCGTCTTCCGATTACCCCAGGGATCCACACTGACTCCGATGCGGGGTGACCAGTTGTCGTTAAAGGTGTAGGCAGCGTTGACGCCTTGAACGTGCTGCTGCTCCCAGCGCAGGCCGGCATTGATTGTGACGTACTTGCTGGGGCTCCACGCGTCCTGCGCGAAGACCGTATGGTAACGCGAGGTCGTCTTGAAGTTCAGGTTTCCAAACTCTCCACGAACCTGAATCAGTCGCACGCCAGTGCCGCCGTCACCGCAGCCGTCCATGCCCGGAATAAAGAGCTCCGAGAAGCCGCAGAACGCGCCGCTGGTACGAAGGTAGAAGGAAGCAGTGGTGCCGTTGGCAACCAGAGCGTCCGTTATTGCTTGCGTCGGAGCGCCTGCCTGCCCGGCGGTGACCGCGTCGACGGGAATACTCCCGCCGGTATAAGCCTTCGCGCCGTCATAGTGCGAACGGTCGTATCTGTAACCAAAGCTCAGGCTGTGCTGCCCAAGGAAGTTGAACGTCTTCTGGGTATCGACGTTCAGCCCGTAGGTGTCACCCTTGGTGTTTTCGTAGTAGCCCACGCCCTGGCGTACGTAAATGCCACGCAGTGGGTTGGTGGAGCTGGTGCACGCCGGATTGAAGAGTGCCGAATCCGGTCCTGCGAAGCAAGGATTCCGTTGCGTTTGATCCTGAATCCAGTGATTCGGAGCAGCCAGAGCAGAAGGCGTGTCATTCAGGTTGTTGTGGCCCCAGCTAAAGGAAGCGTTGAACAACCAAGTCGGACTGAACGTTCCGTTATAGCGACCCACCAGGTTGCGGGTACCATATTGCAATTTGTCGAACGTCGTTGGGGACGCTACAACCAGGCCGTTGTTTCCGTTGGGATTGAAGTCTCCGTAGGTTGGATCACCGAAGATCGAAAACTCCACTTGATGGTGATCGCTCAGTTTGAAAGTTCCCTTGCCCGCGTACGAATAGACTCTAACGCTAACGTCTCTGTTACCCAGGGATGTCTGTGTGCCGCCAGGCACACTGCCCCCGGTGCCGGTGTCGGAGGGATTCAGGAACTGGGCAAATTGATCCTGATCGGCGTTCCACTGCGGATTGAACGATCCGAAGAAGAAGACCCGATTCTTTACCAGCGGTCCACCTACTTCGACGTCCGCATCGTAATTGCTCTGATGAAGAATCTTGCCTTGCCGGTTAAAAAGCGTGTTGCTGCTGCCGGCTCCGAAATCATCTGAAAATATCCGGGTCTTCTCCAGTTGCTGAGGAGCGAAGAAGCCACCCACCGAACCGTGGAACTGGTTGGAGCCGCTCTTGGTCACGATCTGCACGATGCCGCCGGTCGACTTGCCATATTGCGCTTCAAAGCCGCCGGTCTTCACGTCAACCTCTTTTACAAAGGAAAGGTTGATGCCGGTTGACAGTGATCCGTAATTGCGCGAGTACACACCGATGCCGCCAAAGCCCGCGTCGGTGATGCTGACGCCGTCGGCAACGTAGTTGTTCTCCAGGCCGGTGCCCCCCGCGATGGAGGGATTCGCCGTTCCGGTGCCGCCGCCCGAAGCAACGCCGGGCGCAGCGTAGAAGAGACTGGTAACGCCGCGCGCCACGGGAACCGATTGGTAGAACGTGTCGGTCAGGTTGGATCCGACCGCAGTCGATGTCGTATCAACCTGCACGGAGGAAGCACTGACTTCGATCGTAGTCGCGGAAGCTCCTAGCTCCAGTTTCATGCTCACGCTAGAAGTGCGACCGGTGACGACTTCAGCCGACTTAACTTCGGCCGTTTTGAATCCCTCCTTGCTGATCTTCACCGAGTAGTATCCGGGAATCAGCAACTGAATCATGAACCGCCCTTCAGCATCTGTGACGGCGGTTCTTTCTCCAGTGGGACCTACAACGCTTACGTTGGCACCGGCAACCACTGCGCCGGTTGGGTCGGTTACCGTGCCGCCTAAGTTGCCCTTCACTGCGGATTCTTGCGCAAAGCCGATTGCCGTGAGGCTAAAGGTCAATGCGAAGAGGGCAAAAACAGCTACAAGCCTTTTCGCCATAAGCTTCAACTCCTCCTTAAGTTCCGTGCTTATCTTGGTTCGTTGCTGGTGCTTAACTTGGTTCTGCTGGGGCCAAAATTGCCGCGTGCGTGGGTGACGCTCAACACAGCTCTTGAACAGACTGACTCACATCACTGTGCACACCCGGTACCAAAACACCGCCAAATGTTGAGTGTCAGTCTAGTGCTCTGTTTTTAGTTGTTTAGGAAGGCCGACAACGCGAAAAGCCCTGTTTCCGCTACAGGGTTATTCGGATAACCGTACGTTTTGAAAGATAGCTATATGGGTTTTCATACGGATGCGGCTATTAGCCGGGCTGGAGAAATCCCAGGAAAGGGGAGCCTTAAAGGGGTGCCTTACTGTTCCTCAGGTTTGCTGCCCGTCTCATTCAACAGGGCGCGCCCTTTGTTCTGGGAGGCCTCGGCTCGATCCGGCTTGCCCGAGTGCTGGTAGTAGCTTGCCAGCGCGAGGTAAAGAGGTCCCGTGGGAGGTTTCACTTTGAGCGCTGTCTCCACGAGTTCGGCCGCCTGGCTCGACCTCCCAGTGCGGTCCAGACTGTCGGCCACCGCGAGGATGGTCCCATCTTCTGTTTTGGACGTCACTTCCTGATGGGCGAACAGTTCGACAACTTTGGCGAAATCCTTCTGCTGAAAGTAGTAGTCCGCCAAACGCGCCCGGGCTCGCTCATGATTTGGATCATGTCGTAGAGCTTGCTGGAATGCGCCCATCGCTGCTTGCTGATCTTTGTTTGCCAGAAACACCACGCCTCGATCAAAGTCTGCTTGCCCCGACGTAACGTATTCCTGCAGACCCTCATCGTCGATTTGCCAGACGTCGGACGGCGAGGATTCGGCCCCGATCTGAAACGATGCCGTGCTGAAAAGCTTTTGCTGTGTCGCCGGATCGGTTACGGAGACCGTCAGGCGATAGTTCCCGGCGCCCAATTCGGTCGTTTCGATCTTCTTCCCGTTCACCATCGACCCGTAGGGATCGAACTGGTTCGTTGCCAGTTCCTCGTGCATGTTTTTTGCAGACCCTGAATAGCTGGGCCGACCGTAAGCGTAATCGACCATGAGTTTAGAATCAGCATTACTGCTCGCGCCGGTTTGCCTGCGCCAAATCTGATAGAAAAATTTCAGATCCTGTCCCTGCACCAGAGCGAGTTCCTTGGCGACGTACGGACGAAAGCGAATGCCGCCGCCCGTAAACGGAAGAAACTCGGCTTTCGCAGGGTCGACCGCATCGGCTTGCGAAAACGCCACCGGATCCGTGACCACAAATTCCTGCTTTCTTACATCCTGAATCGTGATCTCGCGCTCTGCCGGAAAGCTGGTCTTGGTCAGCAAGTTTGTAAACAGGAACTTCATGGTGTACTTGCCGGGCGCCAGCGGTACCCAGCCCTCGTACATGACGGGCTTGCCCTTCAGGCTGTCGAGGTCCGCTTTGCTCATGTACCTGGAAAGCTTTTGCTCGCGATTGAAGAGCTCTTTGCCGTCACTCCCCAAGATGCGAACCACCGTAGACAGCGAGTAATAAAAGCGCTGATCAGCCTGTGCCACCGCGAAGTCCTCGGGCTGCGGCAGACGAATCGCGTAGTGCAGTCGGATGTCTCCGTGGGAGTCCCGTAACGGCGCGCACACCACGTTCAGCAAATCCCCAGGAAGGATGACGCGATGCGTGACGTCCTCGCTCAACGCCTGCCGCAATTTGAGCGCCTCCACTGTGAACGGATGATTCGCCAAATCGCGAATCGTTCCCAGCATCAGGTCGGAAAGCAAAGTTGAATCGGCGTTGGCGGTGTCTACCGGCTCGCTCGGCAGCAAGCTGAGCGTTGTTCTGGCAACTTCGCGGCCCAGGATGTGGTCGATTTGCAGGTACGATTGTTTTCGGCCCTGTTCCGCCTGGATACCCGTAACGAGTTTATTCGGACCATCCATGTAGGGGCTGTAGATCCGGAAGTCACCCATGTCCTTTTCCCAAAAGACGACATAGAAGAAGGGCGGCAACGCCGGGTGACTACTGGAATAAAACCACATCTCCATCCCCCGAACGCCACTCTGTGCGACATAACGCGCCTTCTGCTGCGGCGCCCCCAGCGTTATGTAAATGCGGCCCATGTCGGTGTTCCAACCGTCCCCAAATTTGCCGAAATGGTCGCTCGCATACTGCAGTCGCTGGTAATGCTCTTCACGATAGGAATTCGTCGGCGCGCCAGGGTTGGGATTTCTTATCTCCCAAAAATGCTCGATGAACTTTTCCCGAGCCTCGTCGGTGTTAAGCCCCTTGAACGCGGCTTTCTCCTCATTTGTGATGATGTACCCGACGTCCCTCTTCAACCACTCGCTATATTTCTTCGAGAGCTTGGTAGAGTCGCTGGCGAATGCCGCCGCGAAACACATTAGGACGGTCATCAAAACAGCAAATTGACGCATGAGAGCCAATCGAGACGCGGGAGAAATATCGGATACAGACATAGGTTTAGGGTATGTTGTTTAGCGTATTGTTATTCAAACCACGCGTCAAGAAGGCCTTGCGGACGAAAACCGCGTGGCTCCGCGGCCAAATGCCAGCGATGTTCGCGCTTTCTTCTCTCTGCACATTGTCCAAGCTCAGATGAATCCGCCTAAGCGACTGCCATGAATCAGCCTCCCAAGCGCGATCTCGATGTTCTCTTTCACGAGGGCCTTATCCTCTTTAACGCGTCCCAATTCTTTGAAGCCCATGAGGCCCTGGAGGATGTCTGGCGGGTCGCTCCTGAGTCCGAGCGCAAATTCTTGCAGGGGCTGATTCAGATCGCCGTCGCCCTCCACCACCATTCCACCGGGAACGTTGTCGGCTGCCGATCGTTGCTACAGCGCGGGTTGCGCAATCTTGCGCCGTATCCTGACCGGCATTCCGGACTTGATCTCGGCCTGTTTCGCGATCTGGTTGAGGAGTGGCGCTTGGCGCTCGAGTCCCGGCAGACATTGCCGGCGCTGCCGTCAATCCGATTCGAACTCCCTTAGTCTTAAGTCTTAGCCAGCCAAAGTTGGGCCTTCGGAATTGCAAGACTCCCTGATTTCAGCGCCTTCCCCAACTAGCGCAGCCGACTCGCCGTTCCCACGCCTGCTAAAATTCCGCTATACGTGAACACGCGCATTCCATCACCGCCTGGCGTCCTGGCCAGCGTCCCCATGCTCGATCTGGGACGTCAATACGCCTCGATTCGCGAGGAGATTCTGGCCGCCGTGGAGCGCGTGTGCTCGTCCCAGCACTTCATTCTTGGCGAGGAAGTGGAGGCTCTTGAGCGAGAAGTCGCTGCGTTCCTCGGCGTCAATCACGCCGTCGGGTGCGCTTCCGGGACCGATGCCTTGTGGCTCGCCATCGCCGGCAGCGGCATCAAGGCGGGCGACACCGTCATCACCACTCCCTTCAGTTTCTTCGCCTCGGCAAGCGCAATCGTTCGCGCGGGTGCGCGTCCCGTCTTCATCGATGTCGATCCCCACACTCTGAATCTCGACCCAGCGAAGGTAGAGACCTATCTCCGCGCAGGAAAGTCAACGACCCTGCGTGCTCTGCTGCCCGTTCATCTCTACGGCCAGTGTGCCGACATGGATGCGTTCGTCCGTCTCGCCGGAGAATTCGGGATTACCGTGCTTGAAGACGCGGCCCAGGCCATTGGCGCACGCTGGCGCGATGCGCGTGCAGGCTCGATGGGCAAAGCGTCCGCTTTCAGTTTCTATCCCAGCAAAAATTTAAGCGCTTACGGCGATGGTGGTCTCGTGGTCAGCAATGATGCTGAAACCGCAGAGCGCATGCGCCGTCTCCGCAATCATGGCAGCCCGCGCCGTTACCGGCACGAAGAGATGGGATGGAATTGCCGTCTCGACGCCATTCAGGCTGCCATCCTGCGCGTCAAGTTGCCACACGTTGAAGCGTGGAACCATCAGCGCGCCGAGCACGCCGCCACTTATGATCGCCTGTTCACGCAAGCCGGATTGTTCATTCCCACGGCCGATTCACCTGTGCGGCCCATCGCGCTCGCCCCCCACGCGCACCATGTGTACCACCAGTACGTGATTCGCGCGATGCGCCGTGATGAACTCCGAGAGTTTCTCGCCGGCAAGAAAATCGGAACCGAGATCTACTACCCGATCCCGCTGCATTTGCAACCGGTGTTCACCTATTTGGGATATTCGAAGGGCGATCTGCCGGAAGCGGAACGCGCCGCACAGGAAGTTCTCGCGCTTCCAATGTTTCCGGAATTGAGACAAGATGAGCAACAATGGGTGGTGGAAAACATCGCTGAGTTCTACAGTTAATGCTGGGCAACCTTCTTATCCGCTCTCGTGCAAATATTGCCCGGCCACACTCTTCCCAATGTGCTAGTCCACTCGAGACTCCCTAAGGCGTTACCTGTACGCCTCACCTTCGAATTTCCTTAGAACCCGTCTCACGTTTCACTGAGCACTTCTGACTACGTGCGCGTAACACATTCAGCCCAAACACTCGCGCTCATGCGCAAGTTAGGACGCAGAAAGCTGCACTCCTTTGGAGAATTATTGGCCACGTGTTTGCTAGATACCAGGGAGCCGCACCAAATTCCTCGGAGGATGATGATGAATAAGCCAACGAAATCTTTCTGGATGCTGGGCACACTCGCTCTCGCATTGAGCGCCGCCCCGCTATTCGCGCAGCAACCCGATGCCAGCTCGCCGTCGTCGAGTACCCCGTCCGCGCAGTCGCAACAGCCCGGACAGAATCAGCCTGGAACGCCTCCGTCGAGCCAGCAGCCCGGCGCGACCGATCCCAGCCAGTCTTCGCCCAGCCAGCAGCCCGGTGCGCAGCCGCCAGCCGGCCAAGCCGGCCCTGACGCTCAGGCGCAGTCTGCCAGCGACGGCCAGACCTTCAGCGGAACCGTCTCCAAGTCTGGCGACAAGTTCGTTCTGCAGGATGCCAGCGGTAAGACCTATGACGTCGACCGCCAGGAAGAGCTGAAGAAGTACGAAGGCAAACAGGTTCGCATTAAGGGCACGCTCGACCCCGACGGCAAGACCATCCACGTAAAATAACTTCCCCAACGCACACCGATCAGACCGGGGCCACAATCGTGGCCCCGTTTTTTTTTGCTGCGGTTTTCTGATTTTTGGGCCACCGGGTGCGTGAGGCTTGATCGCAGCGGTATCGCCGATTTGTCATTTACAATCGCAGCGCTCCCGGAACGCCGAGGAACATGCCGCCCGCCCCGCAGACTCGCGCGCCACTGACCCACGATGCGAGGCAAGCCTTTGAACGGGTATTCGGCGGTCCCTGCCGCATCTTCGGAGCCCCCGGACGGGTGAATCTCATTGGAGAGCACACCGACTACAATCTGGGCTTCGTAATGCCGGCGGCCATCGATCTCTATTGTTCGGTCGCCGTCGCGCCACGCCGCGACCGTGAATTGCACGTGTACTCCGCGCAATTCGCCGAGAAATTCGTCTGCGATCTCGAGCCCCCCAGGCCCTCCCCCCGCGGCGACTGGAGCGACTACGTCATCGGCACGGCTATCGCGCTCGAGAATTCCGGCTACGAAGTACACGGAGCGAATCTGGTGGTCAGCGGCGAAGTTCCCTTAGGCTCGGGCCTGAGTTCTTCCGCGGCCATCGAGGTTTCCACCGGTGCCGCCCTGCTGAACGTCAGTGGCCACACCGTAGACCGCAAGCAACTCGCCCTCGCTTGCCAGCGCGCTGAAAACGAATTTGTGGGCGCACGCTGCGGCATCATGGATCAATTCATTTCCGCGCACGGTCACGCCGGTCACGCAATGATGCTCGACTGCCGCAGCCTCGATGCCACTTCCCTTCCCATTCCGGCGCACCTGCGCCTACTCGTCAGCAACACCGGGGTGAAGCACCAGCACGCCGCCGGCGAATACAACACGCGCCGCCTTCAGTGCGAAGAAGGAGTACGTCTGCTGTCACACGCGCTGCCGGGCATTCAAGCTCTTCGCGACGTGAGTACTTCCCAGCTCGAGCAACACAAACAGCTGCTGCCGGAACTTATCTATAAGCGCTGCCGGCATGTGGTATCGGAAAATGAGCGCGTGTTGCAAATGGCCGGCGCGCTCGCCCGGGGAGATCTCAGGTCTGTCGGGAGACTCATGGCCGACTCCCACCGCAGCCTGCGCGACGACTACGAAGTCAGTTGCGCAGAACTCGATGCAATGGTCGAAATTGCGGCTGGCCTTCCCGGAGTTATCGGCGCACGTATGACGGGCGGTGGATTTGGCGGCTGCACCGTAAATCTGGTAGACGTGCGCGCAGCCGAGCCCGTGGAGCGCGAACTTATGGGGCAGTACGAAGCGCGGACCGGCATTCATCCCGAGGTCTACATTCTGAACGCAACCGAGGGCGTAAACGAGGTGACCTGAAGCTGTAGTTTCCCGACATTTGCCACTGCACTTCTGCTCAACGCGAACCGACGCATGAACCTCGATCAACTCAAGGACACACCTCACCGCCGCTTCAATCCCCTGACCCAGGAGTGGGTCATCGTTTCGCCCCATCGCACCGAGCGGCCCTGGCAGGGCAAGCTCGAAAAGGCTCCACTAGACGAAGCCCCCCATTTCGGTCCGGATTGTTATCTGTGTCCGGGGAATTCCCGCGCCGGCGGAGCGCGGAATCCCAAATACGCCACCACGTTTGTCTTCGACAACGACTACGCCGCTATCCTTCCCGATCTGCCGCAAGCGTCCATCGACCACGACGATCTGCTGATAGCCGGCACCGAGCGCGGCATTTGCCGCGTCGGATGCTTCTCGCCGCGCCACGATCTCGCCATCGCTCGCATGGGCGTTCCCGAACTTCGCCCCGTGGTCGACATGTGGATCGATCAATTCAATGATCTTGCCAGTCGCGCATGGGTGAAGCACGTGCAGATCTTCGAGAACCGCGGCGCCATGATGGGCGCCAGCAATCCGCATCCCCATTGCCAGATCTGGGCCACCGCGCATCTCCCGAATCAGGCCATCCGCGAACAAGCGGCGCTGGGCGCCTATTCGTCAAAACACCAATCCTGCATGCTGTGCGACTATCTTCGTCTGGAAAACAGTCTTCACCAGCGCATCATCTGCGAGAACGATTCTTTCGCCGTCCTTGTGCCCTTCTGGGCAGTCTGGCCATTCGAAACGTTGCTGATCAGCAAGCGTCATCTGGAATCTATCGCCGATCTGGAAGACAACGAACGCACTCAACTCGGCGACATCCTCCAGCAGATCACCACTCGCTACGACAACCTGTTCGAAGTGTCCTTCCCATACTCGATGGGCTTCCATCAACGCCCCACCGACGGCGACCGTCACCCGGAATGGCATCTGCACGCGCATTTCTACCCGCCGCTGCTGCGTTCCGCTACCATTCAGAAGTTCATGGTCGGCTACGAAATGCTGGGCAGCCCGCAGCGCGACATTACTCCCGAGGCCGCGGCCGATCGGCTCCAGAGCGTTTCGAAGATTCACTTTCGCGATCGTGCGTGACCACTCATCTAGCAACAGTCAATTACGATGCACTCCCGGAATCTGTTCGGAGATCAGAATGAAACCTTCCCCAAAGCTCCCCTCCCTGCTGGCCCTCATCGTTCTTCTGCTCGCCGCACCGTTGCTCGCGCAACAGAAGCATCCGATCCTGCTGGGCACGGCCTGGTATCCCGAACAGTGGCCGGAAGCGCGCTGGGAAGCCGATCTCGCACTGATGCAGCAAGCCGGCGTGCACATGGTCCGCGTCGGGGAATTCGCCTGGAGCCGCTTGGAGCCCGAAGAAGGCCATTACGATCTCGACTGGCTCGATCGTGCCATCGCCGCTGCTGCGCGCCACGACATCGCTACCGTCATCGGTACTCCGACTGCTGCGCCCCCGGCCTGGCTCACGCAGAAATATCCCGAAACCCTGCGCACTCTTGAAGACGGCCGCAAAGATCAGCATGGCAATCGCCAGCAATTCAATTTTGCCAATCCCAAGTATCGCGAGATGGCCCGCAAAATCGCCGAGCAGCTCGCCAAGAAATTCGGGCACAATCCGAACGTTCTCGGCTGGCAGATCGACAACGAGTACGCCGAAGTCTCTTTCGACGGGGCCACCAAGGCTCAGTTCCAGCAGTGGTTGAAAGCGCGCTACGGCACCCTCGACAATCTGAACGCGCGATGGACCACCGCCTACTGGAGCCAAACCTATTCTGCGTGGGATCAGATTCCGATCCAGACCGGCTACGGCAATCCGGGCCTGCTCCTGAGCTGGATGCGTTTCGTCAGCGACACCTGGCGAAGCTATCAACGGAACCAACTCGAAGTCCTCCGCACGAACGTCGACGTGCGCCAGTTCATCACCACCAACATGATGGGTTGGTTCGATGGCTTCGACCACTACACCGTTTCCCAGGATCTTGATCTCGCGGCATGGGACGACTACGTCGGCCAGGGCCACCTGAATCCCGCGCGCAACGGCGCAACTCACGACCTCACGCGCGGCTTCAAGCAGAAGAATTTCTGGGTCATCGAAACGCAGCCCGGCTCGGTCAACTGGGCCGAAATCAACAACGCCCTCGATAAAGGAGAAGTCCGCGCCATGGCGTGGCACGACGTTGGGCACGGCGCCGACGCCGTCAGCTACTGGCAGTGGCGCAGCGCCCTGAGCGGACAGGAGCAATATCACGGCGTCATCGTGGGTTCCGATGGCACGCCCGCTCCCCTTTTCAGCGAAGTCGCGCAGATCGGCAAGGAATTCGAGAAGGCAGCCCCGGCTCTCGCCAACACGACGGTACGATCAGAAGTTGCCATCCTTCACTCGTATGACAGTCGCTGGGCCATCCAGTGGCAGAAACACAACAAGAATTACGATCCGGCGGAGGAACTCCTCAGTTACTACGGGCCGATCCGGGCCATCGCGCAGTCCATCGACATCGTTCCGCCCACGGCGTCCCTCGCCCAGTACAAACTCGTCGTCGCCCCCGGCTTGAACGTTCTCTCCGATGCGGCCGCGAAGAACTTGATCACCTACGTGCAGAACGGCGGCCACCTCGTGCTCGGCCAGCGCTCCGCCATGAAAGATGACGACAACGCTCTCCAGCCGCTGCGCCAGCCAGGACCTTTGGGCGAGTTGTTGGGCGGCCGCGTCGAACAGTACTATGCGCTCACCGATCCCATCCCCTTCTCAGGCGACTGGGGATCGGGCGAAGGCGGTCTCTGGGCCGAACTCCTCAGCACGCGCGATGCTGACACTCAGGTGCTGATGCGCTATGGCAAGTGCAACGGTTGGCTCGAGGACCAGCCCGCAGCGATCACAAGAAAGGTAGGCCAAGGGCGCATCACCTACATCGGCGCCTGGCTGGATCCAAAAACCATGCAACAAGCCGCCAAGTGGATGACGACCACCAGCGGCGTAAAACCCGCCCTGGGCGAAGTTCCCGAAGGAATCGAAGTCGATCCGCGCTATGGCGCGCAAAGCGCGGTCTTCATCCTCATCAATTTCTCGAAACAACCGCAAACGATCGCCCTACCGCACGCAATGACCGACGTTCTGGATGGCGGAGAGAAACAATCTCTAACTCTCCCGGTCTACGGCGTTGCAGTAGTCTCGGCAAAGAAAAACTAGAAAACGCTGGAGCCAAAAGGCAGCAGCCTTCTTATTAACTTGTCACACAGAGGGAGTGAGGCGTAGCCGAACGCAGTCGAAGGCCTGCCCTGAGCGAAGCCGAGGGGGACCCCGCGTACGCCGGCCGCAGCACGAACTCCGCGACCTTTTCCCTCACAGCCCGTCAAAAGCACAGCAATTGACTCGCCAGCGCGCACGCACTAGGATTACGCGCGCAAATCGCCATCCGGATGGAGACACTCCCAATGCTCTCGCAAGCCCGCGCACAGCGCAGCTGCGCCCTCTTCGTGCTCGTCGTGATCGCCACCTTCGTCCTTCCTGTGCAGGCCGAGAAACGCCCCGCCGACAAATCCCAGACCTCCGACAAGAAGAAGGAAGAGAAACTTCCGCTCAAACCCGTGCGCAAGGTCGAATTCTCCACCGACGAAGGCACGTGGCTGTCGCTCGACGTTTCTCCGGACGGCAAGACCATCATCTTCGATCTGCTCGGCGACCTCTACACCATCCCATTCGCGGGCGGCGAAGCCAAAAAAATCACCACCGGCATGGGATTCAACAACCAGCCGCGCTACTCGCCTGACGGTAATTTCATCGCGTACGTCAGCGACAGCGGGGGAGCCGAGAATGTCTGGATCTCCAAGCCGGACGGCACTAATACCAAGCAACTCAGCCAGGACGAGCAAGTCGAATTCGCCACGCCCACCTGGACGCCCGACAGCCAGTACGTCATCGCCGCGCGCGAAAGCCAGTTTCCCGTCCAGACCTTCGAGCTCTGGATGTATCACGTGAAAGGCGGAGCCGGCGTGCAGGTCACGAAGGGCAAAGCGAAGCCCGACGCGAGCCCGCGCGACTGGACCCACTCCATCGGCGCGTCCGCTTCCCGCGACGGCCGCTATCTTTATTACACGACCCGCGGCGGCTTCTTCGACAAGGTCTACAACGTCTCCTTTCCTCTCTCACAAATCGCGCGTCGCGATCGCATTACCGGTGAAGAAGACGTTGTCACCGATGCGCCCGGCAGCGCGTTCAGTCCCGTCATCTCGCCCGACGGCAACAAGCTTGTCTACGGCACGCGCTACGAAACCGAAACTGGCCTCCGCATCCGCGACATGAAGACCGCGGAAGAGCACTGGCTCAAATATCCCGTGCAGCGCGACGACCAGGAATCCCTCTTCACGCGCGACTTCCTGCCCAGCTACACGTTCACGCCCGACAGCAAGGAAGTCGTCGCCACCTGGGGCGGCAAGATTCATCGCGTCAACGTCGAAAGTGGCGAGGACCACGAGATCCCCTTCACGGCGAGAATCGCTCGCGACCTCGGCCCTGACTTGAACCTGCCTATGCGCGTCGAAGAGGGCCCGGTGCAGCTTCGCATCGCGCAAGCGCCTACCGAATCGCCCGACGGCAAGCGCCTCGTCTTCTCCGCCCTCACTCATCTTTATGTGATGGATCTTCCCTCCGGCACACCCAAGCGTGTCACCAACGATCAGAATCGCGAATTCCAGCCGTCGTGGTCTCCCGATGGCCAATGGCTCGCCTACGTCACCTGGTCCGAAGAAGGCGGCCACATCTGGAAGACGCGCGCCGATGGATCCGGCTCTCCGCAACAACTCACGCGCGTGCCGGCTTACTACCGCGATCCCGCGTGGTCGCCCGACGGTCAGCGCATCGTTGCCCTGCGCGCGCCACGCATTGCGCACGTGGAAGAGTTCGATGAGTTCGGCCATCTGGGCGCCATGGATTTGATCTGGCTCCCGGCCGACGGTGGCGACGCCAACTTCATCCTGCCCGCGCGCGGAGGCCAGCATCCACATTTCGGTCCTGAGAAAGATCGCGTCTACGTTTATTCCGAGGCCGGCCTAACCTCGATGCGTTACGACGGCACCGACCGCCGCACCATCGTGAAAGTCGTCGGCAAAGTGTGGTTCCCGCAGCCGCCGGAGAAAGGCGAAGGCAATCCCGCCGAGGACGTCCGCCTCAGCCCCGACGGCAACTGGGCTCTCGCGCAGGTCAGCACCCAACTTTATCTGCTCGCAGTTCCCCACATGGGCGGCGAGCCGCCAACCGTCGACATCAACAAAGCCGGGCTTCCTCTCGCCAAGCTCACCGACATCGGCGCCGACTTCATGGGATGGTCCGCCGACAGCAAGACCATTACCTGGGGCGTCGGCTCCACGTTCCTCCGCCTGCCCATCGACAAGGTCACGTTCGAAAAGCCCAAGACGGAAGACGAGAAAGATAAAGAGAAGAAGGAGGACTCGGGCGGCAAGCCGGCACCCACACCCAAGCCAGAACCTCCGCAGCCTCCCGAGCCGCCGCGCACGAAAGCAGGCAAAGACAAGAAGAACAACCCAAACTCCACGGACTCCACCGACTCCGACGCTCCTTCCGATTCCAAGGAAGCCAAGGCCAAGAAGCCCAAGCCGGAAGAGATCCCGATCAAGCTGGAATTCCCGCGCCATCGTCCCTCGAGCACCGTCGTTCTGCGCGGAGCGCAGGTCATCACCATGCACGGCGACGACATCATTTCCAACGCCGACATCGTCGTCAAAGACAACCGCATCGCCGCTATCGGCGAACACGGCAAAGTCTCAGTGCCCGACGGCGCCAAGGTCATCGACCTCACCGGTGCCACCATCGTGCCCGGCTTCATCGACATTCACCCGCACTGGAGCGAAATTCGCCGTGGCGTTCTCGACCTGCAGAACTGGGGCTTCCTCGCGAACCTTGCCTACGGCGTAACCGCCGGTCGCGATCCGCAAACTTCCACCAACGACATGTTCGCGTATCAGGACATGGTCGACACCGGCGAAATCATCGGCCCGCGCGCCTACTCGACCGGTCCCGGCGTATTCCCCGATACCGACTTCCAATCGCTCGACGATGCCAAGGGCGTGGTCGACAAGTACAAGCGCTTCTATCGCACGCCCTACCTGAAGTCGTATCTGGTTGGCAACCGCAAACAGCGCGAGTGGATGGTCATGGCCTGCAAGTCCGAAGGCGTGATGCCCACCACCGAAGGCGGCCTCGACACCAAACTCGACCTCAGCCATGTGATCGACGGCTTCAGCGGAAACGAACACAGCATGCCGGTCACGCCGCTCTACAACGATGTCGTCCAATTCATGGCGAAGTCGGGCATCTTCTATACACCCACGCTAATCGTCGCCTACGGCGGGCCCTGGGCGGAAAATTACTGGTACGAAAAAACTGAAGTCCACGACAACCCGAAGATTCGCCACTTCATGCCGCACAACATCCTCGACGACCACACCCGGCGCCGCCCCATTTGGGTGCGCGACGACGAGCAAGCCTTCCCGCGCCTTGCCAAGCAAGACGCCAAGATCATGAAGGCAGGCGGCAGAGTCTGCATCGGCAGCCACGGACAATTCCAGGGTCTCGGTTATCACTGGGAAATGTGGTCGCTGGCCGCGGGAGGCATGGGCAGCATGGAAGTCCTGAAGTCGGCAACCATCCACGGCGCCGAAGCTCTCGGGCTCGACAAAGATCTGGGCTCAATCGAGCCCGGCAAAATGGCCGACCTGGTCGTGCTGAACAAGAACCCGCTCGACGATATCCGCAACACGGAATCGATCCGCTACGTCATGAAAGACGGCGAGCTGTTCGAAGGCGACACCCTAAACGAGATTTGGCCAACGGAAAAGAAACTGCCCTCGCTCTGGTGGTGGAACGAAAAGCCGTAGCCAGAGGAGCGATCAAAAAGATGGTTTAGCACAATCTGGAACTGATGCGAGATCAACAGGGGCCGGCACACCGCGTCTGGGCACAGGCTACTAAGCTACCCCGTGCGCCTTGGCGCATGACTCGATCCGAATTTCCTGGGTCGCAATCGCCATCACCACCCTCGCCGGTGATCCCGCGACCACGGTATGCGGCGGCACATCCCGCGTAACCACGCTATTAGCGCCCACCACCGCTCCCTCACCCACCGTCACTCCCTTGAGGATGAACGACCGGAACCCGATCCACGCGCCCCGACAAATCCGAACCGGATGCACTTCATCCGGACTAGGCGGCATTCCGTTGATGCGCCGTTCCATATCCACCGAATGTCCGTCATTGTCGGAAATCCGGCAACAGCCCGCCACCATCACATCATCCTCGATAACGACCTCGCGGTTACAACTGATCTCGACATCGTGCCCGAGAAAGACGCGGTTCCCTATGCTTAATACCGGTTTGTCAAAGGTGCGCCCCGACACTATCGCTAGCGTTCCGCTCAACCGGAAGTCGTCACCAATCACGATAGAGGCGTGACCAATCACCCGCGGCAACGCAATCAGACTGAGCCGTTCCCCCACAAAGTCGCAGCGCGACCGGAACAGTGGTTGCAAACATACGAACGCGCACACGCGCTTGAATGCACCGCGAGTGAGTAACTGCAGGGTGTAGATGAACCGGCACACCGGCTTCAGCAACTCGGGTACGGGGAGATTCGCCGATAAGCAATATCGGTAGAACTTGCGCAGCAACTGATAGGAATGTCCGTCTCCCCGTTTCAGTCGCAGCACAGCCATTTCGAGAGCGGAACTCATAGATGGCTTCCTGGCGGCGAATCCCTCGCCAAGGGGCAGAAAGGGCTAAGAGTCTACCTCGATTTGGATAGGAACTCAAAAGCTTTTCGGCTTTGGTCGAGAATCGAACCCCTCCAAAAGCCTTCCCTGGCAGGCATTTCGGACCAGCCTCCAAACTGGCGAATCTGGCCGGCCGCCCCCGGTGCAGATCTAACCCGTTGCCCTATAAACTACTGACGCCCGATCGCGATCGCATCGGGCCGCAACCCTACAACCCGCGAGGTATTCGATGGCTTGCAACCCCGAGGTCCTGAAGCACGTTCCCCTGTTCGCGCTGCTCGACGCAGACGAAACCGACGTCCTGGCCAGCCAGGTCGAGCTCAAAACCTTCGCCCCGCGCCAGCGCATTTACAAGATGGGTGAACCGGGCGGACAAGCCTATGTGATGGTTTCCGGCACGGTTCGCGTTACCACTGTCGATCAGGATCACCAGGAAGTCGTCGTCGACGAACCCCAGCACGGCGAGTTCTTCGGCTTCGCGTCCATGCTCGAGCAGACTCCGCACCAGACCACGGCCATCGCGCTCGATGAAACTGTCTGCCTCGAGGTCGACCGGAACGACATCTCGGTCCTGCTGCAGCGCAAGCCTCTCGCCGGCATGGACATGCTCACCGTACTCGGCCGCCAGTTTCACGCGTCGCAGCAACTGGTCCGCGTGCGCGCCATGCGCAACCCGAACGACGTGATCGACAAGGAAGCTACCTTTGGCGAGCACATCGCCGACAATGTCGCCGGTTTTGGCGGCTCCTGGACCTTCATCATTATCTTTCTCGTTGTTCTCGTCACCTACAGCGCGATTAACATCGCGCTCGGCCACCGCGCCTGGGATCCGTATCCTTTCATCCTTCTGAACCTCTTTCTCTCCATGCTGGCCGCCATCCAGGCCCCCGTCATCATGATGAGCCAGAATCGCCAGGACACCCGCGATCGGCTGCGCGGCGAACTGGACTATGACGTGAACCGCCGCGCCGAATCCGAAATTCAGGGCTTGGCCAGCAAGCTGAACCACATCGGCGAAAAGATTGCCGACATCGAAGACATCCTCCGCAGCAGGTAGAGAAGTAGACGATTGGTCGAGTACAGCGCTGAAAAGAGCCCACGACGCCAAGTCGTAGCACCGGCGTCCCGCAGGCAGTCGCAGGGCACCCCCATAAGCGCTAACTTGAGCAGGATTCTTCCCGTTGGCCGATTATCTGGGGTTGTTAACACTCCCCTCCCGGCGAACGTCTATCATCTAGTGGGGATTTTGCGCGCATGGCCAGGTCCGGCGACAGAGGTGACCTGCTCGCGACAGGCCTTCGACCCGGGCCTCTAAGGGAGCCATCCGCGTTGGAAACCCCCGACGACGCGACCTGGGTGGCTGCGGCGCGCGACGGTGACCGCACAGCATTTGGACGGCTCTACGAGCGGTACGCTCGCATGGTCCACGGAGTTCTGCTGGCGAAGGTCCCGGTCGACGATGTGGATGACCTCGTTCAGGATGTCTTCATCCGGGCACTTCGCCGGCTGTCAACGCTGCGCGAAACAGCAAGCTTTGGAGCATGGCTGGCAGCCATCGCTCGAAATGTGGCGCATGACTATCACCGTCGATTGGTGCCAGAGGAACCACTGGCGGATGATGCCTCTGACCAAGAAATTCAGTGTGGAACCTCAGGTGGAGATCAGGATTGCCCATCGGCCGCAATTCTGGAGGCGGTCATGAGCCTGTCCGAGACCTATCGGGAGACTTTGATTCTGCGGCTGGTCGAGGGCATGACCGGACCTGAAATTGCAGCTCGCACTGGGATGACGCATGGCTCGGTGCGCGTCAACTTGCATCGCGGCATGGAGCAACTCCGCGCCAAGCTAAGTGCGGACCCGAGCCGCGTTGGGCAGAACAGGAGAAATCCTAGTCATGGACAAGGGTAACAATCGAACCGAAAACAGACCGTGGGTAGGGAGTGACGACTATCTGTGGGACCGATCCGGCGAACCCGATCCCGAGATCCAGCATCTGGAAGCGTTACTCGAGAGGTTTCGACATGATTCTCCAACCCCGGCTTTTCCGGAGATCGTTCCCGAGCGACGATGGGGATTCTTTCCCTGGCGCCTGCGGTTGTTCCCCGCTCTAGCAACTGCAGCGGTTGGCATAGCAGCTATCGTTGCCGTGACATTTCTGGTCTACCGAACGAAGCCCACGCCAACTACTCTCGCGGGTTGGAATGTGTCCGGTGTACAAGGGACGCTTCGAATCGGACAAAAAACGATCAGCGCGAAAGAAGGAGCGAGCCGTCTCGGCATTGGCCAAATGCTCGAAACCGACAGTCAGTCGCGGGCCAGCCTTCAGGCGGACGATACCGGCAGGATCGAGGTGGACCCCAGCACGCGCTTGCGCCTGCTGAGCATGGGCTCGGGGCTGAAGCGGATTGCTCTGGATCGCGGAACGATTCATACCTATATCTGGGCGCCTCCCGGTCAATTCGTAGTCGACACGCCTTCGGCCGTAACGGTCGATCTGGGTTGTGCTTACACTTTGCAGGTCGACGATTCGGGTGCGGGCATGGTGCGCACATCTCTGGGATGGGTCGGATTCAAGCTGAATGGCCACGAATCCTTTATCCCGGCGGGCGCTGCTTGTGCGACCCGGCCGAAGGTTGGTCCCGGAACGCCCTACTTCGAGGATGCCTCCGCCGAGTTCCGCTCTGCTTTGGCGAGGTTCGATTTTGAGGACACCACATCGCGGCAGCGCGCACATGATGTAGTGATCGTACTGAGCGAGGCTCGCAAACGCGATGCCCTCACGCTGTGGCATCTCCTGGCGCGTGTCGATGACCAGCAGCGAGTCCTCGTCTACGACCGGTTGAGCCAGCTCGTGCCTCCTCCTGCCGCTGTCGCGAAAGATGAGATCTTGCGACTCGACCGACCCATGCTCGACCTGTGGTGGAACGAGCTTGGATTTGACGACATCTCGGTTTGGCGCCATTGGGAACGCTCCTGGGCTGGAACGGCGACGCCAGTTCGCGAACAGTAACCTGCAGCGTTCCACCTCGCAATTAGACCTACAGTTTCGTCCGTATAACGCCGCGTCGCCGTGTTAACAGCTGCCTTCCTCCCGGCGTCTCTTGAAGCGTGGGCTAAATCAGCAGACGGGGGGACCAAGAAATGAATGCACATATCTTTTTGCGCCTCGCGCTTAGCACGGTGGCCGTTCTACTCGGGTTTACAACCTTCGCACAAGCCGGACCGCCGCTGATCTGCCGTCCCATTGAAATCGGACAAGCGAAGTCGCTGCCTTGGGTTGAGTTCAACCACAAAGGAAGCACCGACTATGACCTGAAAAACCTAAGCCGTGACACGCTGGCGATTCTCGATTCGCAGGCGCCGGTTCTCGTGCACATGGAGACCTTACGCCGGGCGACAATCTATGCACGCCAAAACCCACATGTAGCGAAGGAGCTGATAACGCGACTTCAAGCTCGCGCGGCGAAAGCTGATGACGCGGGTCGCCCCGATGCCCTGGCTTGGTTCGACGTCGGTTACCTGGCCGAGGCTTACAAGCAATGGATGGGCAAAGGCGAGCCCAATCCCGCGGCTGGCCTGGACGGATATGGCTTGGTGCGAAAGGCGATCAGTTTGCGCGGGTCGGATCCAGAGATGGAATTCGCAGCTGCGCTGATCACGCTGTTGAAACCTGATAGCGTTCATCGCACTCACGTTCAAAAGGCGATGGATGGCGCAAAGAGCGATCCTCTTCTTGCTCGAAACCTGGCCTCCACTTTCAACAACGAAAAGATCTCCGACCTCCAAATCGCCGCGCCGGCAGGAGGGTTTTAGCAATGATCCCGGGCATCGGCAAGTCTCTCACTGGAGGGGAAGTCAGATCATGGCTTCCCCGCCTGTTGGCATGTGCTGGGTTGTTGGCCTTCTCGCTCACGGGGTGGACCGACGACGAGCAGCACACCGCTCCAGACCTCACGGCCCACGAGTGGGGAACGTTCACCGCAATTGCCGGCAAGGATGGTCAGGCGGTCGAATGGTTGCCGTTAGGCTTGCCTCGACTTCCCCCGTCCCCCGATCTGCCCGAGTTCGTGGAGCATCTCAACGGCGTCAACTTCAAGCTGGGGCTACGTGGCACCATTCGCATGGAGACGCCAGTGCTCTATTTTTATTCTCCGCGCGAGCTGACCGTGTCGGCGAAAGTGTCCTTCGCTAAAGGTCTCATCACCGAGTGGTATCCCCATGCTGATCGCGTTCAGCCGGTCGGAGTCATGACCGATACCGGCTTGAGTCGGTTGACGGTGGATGGGAGCATTCGGTGGAATCGCGTCGGCGTCTCTCCGAATCTGGCGGGCGGGTTCCCGAGCGAGGTGCAGCCGAATCGCTACTACGCTGCTCGTGATACCGCCTCCTCGCCCCTCCACGTCCAGGCCCCTACCGGGGAGCAGCGAGAGAAATTCCTTTTTTATCGAGGAGTTTCCGCCAGCCCATTGCCGATTTCCGCCCGGTCGACCTCCGACGGAAAGCTCGTGGTCGAAAGCCTTAGCGAAGACGAGATTCCCGACGCGATCCTTTTTGAGCGGCGCGGCGAACGGGTCGGCTATCGCATAACGGGCGCGCTAACCGATGCGACGACCGTGGCCCCCCCGGTGCTGAACGGAAGCGTTGATTCTCTGTGCGGCGATCTGGAAGAAATTCTCGTCGGTCAGGGTCTATATCCCGACGAAGCCCACGCGATGATTGAAACGTGGAAGGACTCATGGTTCGAAGAAGGCAGTCGGCTGATTTACATCGTGCCGACTGGGTTCGTCGACAAGGTCTTGCCTCTCACAATCGATCCGTTGCCCGGGCAGATCGTGCGCGTTTTTGTCGGCCGGCTTGAAATCGTGACGCCCGCCACCGCCATGGCCGTAAGAAGAGCGCAGGCCCACAACGATGAAGCCACGTTAGACAAATACGGCCGCTTCCTGGAGCCAATTCTCCAAACCATCGAGCAGGGACATTAAAAAGAGCGCGACGCGAGACCGTAGAAGCGGGTGAAGTGCAACTCAGGAGCAACTCGCCCGAAGTAGCCTTTATGGCCCGCCCGCAAGGTTCGACTACGGCACAACAAAAAAGCCCAGCGCCGGAGCGCTGGGCGAATCAACACAGAGAGAGAACTTATTTGTTTTCCGCCTTCTCGTCCGCCTTGGCTGCGACGGAATACTTCTTCACAGTCGACAGGAAAGTTTCCGATCCCTGTGGGGGCGGTACGCCGCCCGTCAGGATTTTCTGGAACGACGCGTCGTTGCCGTACAGCACGCGCGTCTCGTCGTTATCCTGGCTGATGCCCGCTCCGTTGAGCGATACGCCAGCGAATACGCCGCGAGCCCGCGAATACGAGAGGACTTCGGCGCGCATCTTCCAATCCGTATCGCCTTCGGCGTGGCGGCCGACCGGTCCGGCCGCGACCGATGCATCCGCTCCCAGCTTGAACTTGCTGTTCAGCAGATTGCGCATGCCCTTCTCGTTCATGATGAGCATTACGACGTCGACCGCTTCCCCGCCAATCTGGAAGCCCACGCTGCCGCCCGCCAGTTTGAACGGTGCCGGCGCGCTCCATCCGGTAGCGGTGTGGCAGGTCGCGACTCCTTTTCCGTAGTTCGCGCCCACCACAAAGCCACCCTTCAACATGGAGGGCACCACCGCGACGCACTTCGCCGACGAAAGGATTTCCTGCGGAATGCCTTTGTCCGGTGTGCCCATAATTTCGTTCATCACAGAGGCCGCCGAGTCCATACGCTTCACTTCGTCCGACACGTCTTTCTTGTCGTCGGCAAGCGCGAAAGGAATCATGCACGAGATCGCGAAAACCGCGACCAGCAACGAACTGCTAAGACTCTTTCTCATTCAAATCCTCTTCTTCTCAGTTCCTCAGATTCCGTCGGCGCCGCGCAACCGCAACAACAGGTTCGAAGTGCGGATCAAGCGCGGCGCACTGCGGAATTCAAGCAACTGGGCTGCGTCCCTGGATCACACGGATCAGGACGACAATGATGGCCAGCAACAGCAACAAGTGAATGAAGCCGCCCATCGTGTAAGAACTCACCATCCCGAGAGCCCACAATACGAGCAGAATTACAGCGATAGTCCAAAGCATTGTGAAACTCGCTTTCTCGGTCGCAATGTCGACCGACTCATTGGATTGCCAAAATCTTCTCGAACTTCGTGCTGCAGTGTAGGACCGCCGTGCGCTCGCCAGAATCAGGCAAAGACCCTAGACTCGCTGCCACGTTTCCCCTAAATCCTTACTACTGGACCGAGTACTCGTACTGCATCGCGCTCGGGTTGTGCCGGATGCCCAGCGGCCGGCGCAGAAAACGGCGCAGTCGTACGCGCGCCTGGTGGAGCTGCGATTTCGAGTTGCCGATGGAGCAGCCCAACTCTCTCGCGATCTCGCTGTGCGCCTTGCCTTCCACGTCGTGCAACAGGAAGATCGTCCGGTATCCCGGAGGCAGCTTGCGCAGCGCGCGATGAATCGCAATGCGGTCGATCGCGCCCGTCAGATGGAGGTCGTCCACCGGGCAAGCGTTCACCATCGCGGTCTCATTCGAATCGGGGAGCGTTCCGCCCGTATCAAGCGAAACCGGTTTGCCGTGGCTCGTCCGCAGCCGCATCAACACGACGTTCACGGTCAGCCGATAGAGCCAGGTGGAGAGTGCCGAGTCCCCACGAAACGTTGGCAGCTTTTGGAAGCACTGCAGAAACGCTTCCTGCGCGCAGTCCTCTGCCTCCGCCTTTTCGCGAGTGATCCGCAGACAAATTGCATACACCCTTCTCTTGTGAGTTTCGTAGAGCTGGGCGAATGCGTCTTTGTCACCCAGTTGTGCCTGACGCACCAGTTGCATTTCTGACGGCGTTTCAACCCGCAGCTTCGTTGTCATGCTGCAGATGAAAACATGCTGCGTTTGAAGCGGGCATCGGGTGCTAGCTGTAGAGTGCGAAACTCGAATACGTAAAAATGCGAATGCGTGGACTCGAGAATTCCTGAGTTGCACAACCCATATGCGGTCCCGAGGCGACGTGCCTGACGGTCGTCGGAGTCGCGGAAATCGCGGCATTGGCCGCCATCGAACAGGTGCCCGAATTGCAAATTCACGGTATCATTTCTTCGGATGGCTCACATCGCAATCAGTAGGGCAAAACTCTTTGTTACCGCGAACCGCGGGCATCTCGGGTACGTACACATAGAAGGAAAGTCGACAGGAGGGTCCGCAAAAATTACATCCGGCAGCCCATGCGTGAATTACCTTAAGTGCGAAAACTCAGTCGCTTACGAGTTTGGCACGCTTAGTGCAAGGTCTATTCTGTAAACATACGGGGCAGTAAACATTTGTAAAGCCCAGTTGATGACGGGCAGGTTTCGCGTCATCATTGCAGTCAAGCGGCCCGGAATGCAGTCATCCCCGATTCTGGCCGCACCCAGGGTTTTCTTCGTGCAAGTACAAACTGACGTTTGACTGTGAGGGAAGCTTTCCTTTTATGCATGAAGTAGTCGCAACCACCACAGCGCGCGCTTTTGATTTTGCACGAGAGTTCTCTCGCCGGTGCGCTTGCCGTCAGGAACACGCTCTCGCAACTTCAAACTCACGCACTCGCTCCATTTCGCATCTACCCGTTACCAACCTGCGCGCAACTCTCCCGCTCGGAGGTGAATTATGAGTACGTTTCGCATATTGATCGCAGATGATCACGAGATTGTTCGACGTGGTATCCGTGCGCTTATCGAAAATCATCCCGGATGGGAAGTGTGCGCCGAAGCTTCCGATGGACGCGAGGCAGTTGAAAAAGTGCGCGAACTGCGTCCCGATCTCGCGCTGATTGACGTCAGCATGCCGAACCTCAACGGCCTTGATGCCGCTCGGCAGATCGTCGACATTGCGCCCCAAACGCGCGTCCTGATTCTCACCATGCACGAATCCGAGCAGATCGTTCGCGAAGTGCTGGAAGTAGGCGCCCGTGGCTTCCTGCTGAAAACCGACGCCGCCCGCGATCTCGTTTCCGCAATCCAGGCTCTGCAACGCAGGACCACTTTCTTCACTTCCAGCGTCGCCGAAATGGTTCTCAACGGCTTCCTCGACGGCCGGGGCGACACTCGCAGAATTTCCAAAGAGCGTCTCACTCCCCGCGAGCGCGAGGTGGTTCAGCTTCTCGCGGAAGGTAAAAGCAGCAAGGAAGTCGCCGTGGTTTTGAACCTGTCCGTCAAGACAGCGGAAACCCACCGCACCAACGTGATGCGCAAGCTCGACCTCCACTCGGTGGCCGACCTGGTTCGCTACGCCGTGCGCAACAAACTGGTCCAAGTCGCTTAATCCTGTCTCTCCTTTCACTTAGCTCCAATGTCCAGCTAAGGAAGCTTCCGGTCAGCGCTACGGCGTTGACCGGATGGGCTTACTTGCCCCGGGTCACTAAGTTCTTGACAGTGGTTCCACCAGGTACTGGCGCCGTGGTGCTCTCCTCCGTCGGAGGCGGTCGAAGCGTCCCGGTTTAAGAAAGTCCGGTTTAAGTCCTGGAGGGAGGACGCTACGACTACACCAGGCCGAGTTCTAGTGATCAGCACGGGCGAAAATCGCGATGTGGTCACAGCCGCGATGAACCATTGGTCGATCGAGGCGGTGCCTTGTAGCGGCGTGGTCGAAGCTCGCACGCTCCTGCCTAGCGCTCGCCCCTCACTCATTTTCTGCGAGGAAGATCTGCCCGATGGCACATACCGCGAGCTGCTGAACGATGTCAGCAAGACCGCCAAGACGCGCGTCGTCGTGATTTCACGGGACGCCGAACTCGACGCACACTACAACGAAGCACTCGCACTCGGCGCGTTCGATATGATTGCCAGCCCTTGCCGGCGCAGCGATGTTCAGTGGATCGCCATCCGCGCCATGCAGGACGAACTCCGGCGCTCTGGCGGTCGACGACGCACCAAGCTGGGCCCCCACGAGATCGGCTCCACGCCTTCCCCCGAGAACGGCGAAGGAACGATCCCCAACGGGCAGTAGGCCTCGCGAGTGGCCGTGTGCGCAGGGTCGGTTCCCCGTGATCTTCAACGCGCTAGCTAGCAGCAGTTCTCACTGCTCCGATGAACTTCGACACGTATCGACGACCCGCTGTGGCGCAGTCGTCGGCGCGCTTGATATTCACAAGCGCAATTCTGTGGACGCTTTTCCTGACCATCTCCCCCGCGGTGGCCCAGACGCCAGCGGCCCCGCCGCCTCCCTCCGCAACTGACGCTCAGCCCCAGAAGCCGGGCGACGCTTCCGCCAAAGCGCACACCGTGGAAGCTTGGGATATCTTGTCTGCGGGCATGAATAATCGCAATGCCCTGCGGCGCGCGGAAGCCGTCGTCGCACTCGGCACCGCCGGTTCGCAGAAACGCGTCGTCCGCATGGTCGAGCACGCTCTCGACGATAGTGATCCCTCGATTCGCGAACTCGCCGCCAAATCTCTCGGTGAGATGCGCGCCCGCTCTTCGATTCCGAATCTCACCAAAGCTCTCAACGACGAGTCCCCCGACGTCAGCTTCGCCGCCGCCAAGTCCCTTTGGTCAATGGGCAACCGTTCCGGTCGCGACGTATTCCTCCAGATTCTTTCCGGAGAGAAAAATTCCTCTGGCGGCGTGATGAAAAGCGGTCTCATCAAGAATGAATTTCAGGGTGCCCGCAAGAAGTTCGAC
>Ga0207665_10000090_pt1 | contig 58962 bp, 48 predicted proteins | sample LARL112metaG_FD_184351 | JGI IMG/M metagenome (GOLD analysis project Ga0207665, IMG submission 184351) | Corn, switchgrass and miscanthus rhizosphere microbial communities from Kellogg Biological Station, Michigan, USA - LAR L11-2 metaG... | ecosystem: Host-associated > Plants > Roots >... | reverse complement strand
CAAGAGCGTCGCAATCACGCTGTTGCTGGACGCGAGGAGGACGTCGGGCGCGAGTGCGACTACCTCGACTGCCGTTTTTTCCGCAAGCGCTGGATTAAAGCCGATCCAACGGTAGTCGATCGCAATGGTGTTGCCCTTCTTCCAACCCAATGCAGCAAGGGCCTGCTCGAATGCCGCGCTGCGCGCGGCTGTTTCGACGTCATCCGCGGCGAGCCCGCCCACCACGGCGATGCGCCGTATCGGACCGGAACGCTGCGCCCGCGCCGCGATCGGCCAAGCCGCCGCGCCACCAATCAAAGTGACGAACTCGCGACGCTTCATTCGACCACCTCGTCTGCAGTCATGAATCGAGGCAGGGCCTGCTCTCCCGTGCTTCCGACCGAAAGGATAGCATACCTCGAGAGGGGCGTGAGACTGCTGCGCTGCGGGATTTCAAACCAGCTTAAGTCGCAGTTGGGTCAATCGCTACGAAGTCGCGCCACAAGCGCGCCGCGGCCACCATGCTCCAATCTCACAGCGTAGGTCCCGGCTCTGCGAAGCAGTGCTGCGCGCTGCATCGCGTCCGGGACACGAGCAAACCGTACTTGACACCTTTTCACGCGCGTCAACTGATTTGCCCGTCGTGCCATTGTGTCGCAGACTCTCTCGCTTGTGATGTCGGGCAAATCACTGGCACTTCTTCGCACGTCTCGCGCCCGATAAGAGGGGCGTTTCGCGATCGTCACGAACGTTGGGCGCGGGATGCGGTGGACGCAGGCTGCGCTACTGACGAGAGCGCGGCTTGCGGACGGCGAAATCGTGTGGTCCTGATGCCCCGACGCTGGCATCAAGTTGGCGGCGAAAGCTGCAGGCGACGGTGGCAAGAAAGCCCGGTCACCGGGGAGAGCGCGCTATAAGCCGTTAAAACCATTGCGCGGGGAATGCCGGGCGATTCCGGTGTGACCGTGGTGACTACGCTTGTGTGCTCTTTCATTTCGCACACAAGGCTGCGGGCGCAACGAGCGCCCGGCATTCCCTGCGCCCTCTGTTGGCAGAGGGTGAGATTTGGCACAACCTGGGTCATTTATGCCTGCGGGAACGCGAAGGCGTGGCTGAAAGGAAGCGCCTCTAGTGCTTTCGTCATTCCGGGATGCGCCGAAAGGCGCAGGCCCGGAATCCATGGCACCGCGACAATGCCGGGCGAAATGGATTCCGGGTTCGATGCTTCGCATCGCCCCGGAATGACGAAAGCAAGCTGTTTGAAAATCGAATCGGAGGTCGTCCCGGACAAGCGAGCCCCTGGCAACGCGCAGCGTTGTCCAGAGCGAGCGCGATCCGGGACCCATAACCACAGGAGCACTCTTTGATTCACGCTGAGGCTACCACTTACTCAACAACGAAGGCCGGTGGTTATGGGTCGCTGCGTTCGCAGGGACGACAGCGAAGTGGCTGTTTGACAATTGAAGATGAAAGATAGACTCAGCCCGCAGCCATCTGGCTGCGGATCTCGGCGCGCAGCTCGTCGATCAGCTTGAGGCCTTGCTTGGTCTCGATGTGCCAGAAGGTCCAGCCGTTGCAGGCTTCCGCGCCTTGCGCCACGGCGCCGATGCGGTGGATCGAGCCGACCTTGTCGCCCAGCATGATGGCGCCGTCGGCACGGACCAGCGCGCCATGGCGTTTCCTGGCGTCGACCAGCCGTGTGCCGGGCGAAATCATGCCGCGCTCGATCAGTTCGGAGAACGCAACGCGAGGGGCCTCGCGTGCGGTCATGAAGGGCGCCAGCGTTGCTTCCGGCAGCGGTTCGGTCGCGGCGATGCGGGCTTCGGCCGCCGCCGCATAGGTCTTGTCGCGCTCGAATCCGATGTAGCGGCGGCCGAGGCGTTTGGCGACCGCACCGGTGGTGCCGGTTCCGTTGAACGGATCGATCACGAGATCGCCGGCCTTCGACGACGACAGCAAGACGCGCGCCAGCAGGCCTTCGGGCTTCTGGGTCGGATGGACCTTCCTGCCATCCTTGTCCTTGAGCCGCTCCTCGCCGGTGCAGAGCGGGATCAGCCAGTCCGAACGCGCCTGCACGTCCTCATTGGCGGCCTTCAAGGCTTCGTAATTGAAGGTATAGCCCTTCGCCTTCTCGTCGCGTGCCGCCCAGATCATGGTCTCGTGCGCATTGGTGAAACGGCGGCCGCGGAAATTCGGCATCGGGTTGCTCTTGCGCCAGACGATGTCGTTGAGAACCCAGAAGCCGAGGTCCTGCATGGTGGCGCCGACGCGAAAAATGTTATGATAGGAGCCGATCACCCAGATCGTCGCCGACGGTTTCATGACACGGCGGCACGCCAGCAGCCAGGCGCGGGTGAAATCATCGTAAGCCGCAAAGGATGAAAACTTGTCCCAGTCGTCGTTGACGGCATCGACGTGGGATTCGTCGGGACGCTTCAGATCGCCCTTAAGCTGCAGATTGTAGGGCGGATCCGCAAACACCAGGTCGACCGAACCTGGCGATAATCTTGACATCTCGGCGACGCAATCGCCTACGATGATACGGCAATCGGTAAAGGACTCGAATTTAGTGCGGGACGCCCTTGCAGACGCCCCGCGACGCGACACAACCATGACTCAAAAACTCTGACTCAGGCGACGCTGTCGGCGACGCGGGACTAAACAACCGACTGGCGATACATTGACCAAGCAAAGTAAAAATCGACTTAACCCGGTAATTTTTTCACGGCCGTACACTTAATTTGACAGTCGCTTCCCGTCGGCGTGGGAGCGAATGTCGCATCCGCTTCAGATCGGCGGCACTAGGCAATTTTTACCGGGCGGGTTATTAATCGAACGTTGCGAAAATTTTTGCTGTCGCTGCACGGATACCGCGAAAGCTGATGCCATCAGTTGGAATGAGGAAAACGGGCCATGCGTTACGATGATTTTCGCCGCAGCGAGGACATCGAGGATCGCCGCGACGACGGCGGCGGAATGGGCGGCGGCGGAATGGGCGGTGGCTTTGGTCTGCCGATGGGCGGCGGTGGACTCGGCATCGGCACCATCCTGGTCCTCGGCATCATCGGCTATGCGCTCGGAATCGATCCGCGTCTGTTGATCGGCGGGGCGGAGATTCTGTCCGGCGGCAGCCAGGCCCCGAGCTATCAGACCGATCGCAGGTCCGGGAACGCCAAGCGCGGCGCGCCCACCGACGAGATGGGTAGCATGATCTCCGGCATCCTCGGCGAGATCGATGACCGCTGGAGCGAGATCTTCCAGGCCTCGGGGCAAAACTATACCGGTCCAAAAATCGTGCTGTTTCGCAATGCCACCAACGGCGGGCGCTGCGGCATGGCGCAGTCGGCGATGGGCCCGTTCTACTGTCCGCCCGACAAGCAGATCTTTCTCGATACCGGGTTTTTCCGCGAGGTCGAGACCAGGTTTCGGGGTTGTTCCGGCAATGCCTGCAAGTTTACCGCGGCCTATATCATCGCCCATGAGGCCGGGCACCATGTCCAGAATCTTCTTGGCATCCTGCCGCGCGTGACGCGATTGCAGCAGCAGGCCGGCAGCAAGGCCGAATCCAATGCGCTGCAGGTGAAGGTCGAATTGCAGGCCGATTGTCTGGCGGGAGTGTGGGTCAACCGTGAGGAAAAGAAGCGTCCCGGCTTCCTCGAGGCCGGCGACATCGATGCCGCGCTGACGACGGCGGCTGCGATCGGCGACGATACGCTGCAGCGGCAGACGACGGGAAGGGTGGTTCCGGATTCCTTCACCCACGGCTCGGCCGCGCAGAGAAAACAATGGTTCATGACCGGCTTCCAGCAGGGCACGGTGCAGGCCTGCAACACCTTTGGCGGGGGAGTATAGTAGATCGTAATGCCGACCGAGGACTCGAAGCAATTCGTGCCGCTCAATATTGCGGTGCTGACGGTTTCGGACACGCGCTCGCTTGCGGATGACAAATCCGGAACCACGTTGGCGGAGCGGATCGTGGCCGCAGGCCACCGGCTCGCGGGACGGGAAATCGTCGCCGACGATATCGATGCGATCCGCATCTTCGTCAAAAAATGGATCGGCGATCCCGCCGTCGACGTCATCATCACGACAGGCGGCACGGGTTTCACCGGCCGCGACGTGACCCCGGAAGCGATCGAGCCGCTGTTCGAAAAACGGATGGAGGGCTTCTCGGTTGCGTTTCACATGCTGAGCCACGCCAAGATCGGCACGTCCACGATCCAGAGCCGCGTCACCGCGGGCGTCGCCGGCGCCACCTTTATATTCTGCCTGCCGGGATCACCGGGCGCCTGCCGCGACGGCTGGGACGGCATTCTCGCAGCGCAACTCGATTACCGGACGCGGCCGTGCAACTTCGTCGAGATCATGCCGCGGCTGGACGAACATCTGCGCCGCCCGAAGGCCTAGTGGTCTGATTCTAACATTCGCATCCCATCTCAGGAGACACCTTTGCGAATGTTAGAATCAAAAGACCACCAGCAAATGTAAGATTCTAGTGGAGTTTTGGATTTGACATTCGCCTTATGAGCTCGCGGCTAGGTGGGTAGCGAATGTCAAATCCACTCCACTAGGGCGCGTCGGCCTGAAGGCGCCGGGTGGGCCTGGAATCGGTAAATTTCAAGGCAATTCCCTAACGGAACCTTACGACGTCGGCCTCAGTCTGGTGGCCTGATTTAACGGGCATCGAGCCGATCGCGGGCCGGCAGGTCCGGCGACGGATGGTCACCATGACGATTGTTGAGCCAAGGACAAGGGTCCAGCGCGAACCCAGACGGCAACTGCACAAGAAGCCGGCCTGGATTTCGGTCGACGACGGCATGACCAAGCGCCAATGCGTCATCCTGGACGTGTCGCCCGGCGGCGCGAGGATCGCGACCGATGATGCAATGGATGTCGGCGACAGTTTCGAACTGGCGCTCGTGCCGGATCATCCAAAACGCGAATTCTGCGAAGTCGTTTGGCGCCGCGCCAAGACTTATGGTGTGAAATTCCTTTCGGTGCGGCCGTCACCGCCGCAGAAGCCGGCTGCGGGCGGCTCCGAAGACAATGATCCCGAGGCCGACCCGAACTGACGGCAACTAGAGCTTCATTTCCCAGGTCTCGCCTGTCAGGCTCTGGCCGAAGCTGCGGTGCGGCTCGGTTTTCACCAGCACAAAACGCGAATCCCGGTAGATGTTGCGGGCTGCCAAAAGGATGCTTTGGGTCCACAGCGTGATCTTGCGATAGCCGCAGGCGCGCGCAAAGGCGATGCACTCGCCGACCAGCCGCCGGCCCAGGCCTTGTCCGCGTCCGGCCGGATCGACCAGCAGCAATCTCAGCTTTGCGACCTCGTCGCTTTCCCGGACCAGGAAAACCGACCCGACCTGCATGCCGTCGATATCGGCGATCCAGCAGCGTTCACGTGACGCATCGAAGGAGTGCAGGAATTTCGCCGCGATCTCCGCGACCAGCGCCTCGAAGGAGGCGTCCCAGCCGTACTCGCTCGCATAGAATGCGCCATGGCTTTGCACCACCCAACCCATGTCACCCGGCCGCGGTTCGCGCAGGATCGCGGGCGACGCGGTGGAGGATCCGAGCAGCCGCTTGATCGTGGCCATGGCAGCGGTGAGGCGTTGGCGGTCGCTGTCTGACAATTTCGCGAGCATCTGGCCTACTTCGGCATGTGAACGGCGATCGAGTTTGGCAAAGCTCTGCCGTCCTGTGGCGGTGAGGCTCAGGCGATATTGCCGCCGATCGGCAGGCGATGGTTTGCGCCTGATCAGCCCGTCCTCTTCGAATTTCTGGACAATGCGGCTGAGATAACCGGCATCAAGACCCAGTTCGGTTCCAATCGCCTTCGCGGAAGGGTTTTGCCGGTTCGCCAGTTCGTAAAGCACGCGCGCCTCGCTCAGCGAAAACGGACTTTTCAGCAGTCGCTGGTCGAGCACGCCGAGCCTTGTCGTGTAAAAACGCGTGAAGGCGCGTACCGCCGAGATCGGGTCGTCGTTGCAAGCCGGCTGGGACATCGGGGTCACCCTTGATGCTTGCCATTGTCAATTAATTATTTGACTTTGGCAAGTATTGATCAGGCGACGATGATCCGGCTGCGCAGCAAGGTGAGCGAGGAACGGCCGAGCTGCCGCAGCAATTTTGCTTCAGAGCGGCGTGCGTCCGGCGCGTGACCGCCGAGCCTTTCGTAATGGTCGCGCGCGATCACGAGGCCCTGATCGGCCCGGGGCCCGGCAATCATTCGCCCAAGCCATTTCAGAGCCTCGCGAAAACCCGTCTCGGCATAAGGCGAGCGGGCGTAACGAAAAATCCCCGCGCGCGGCCGTTCGCTGCCGGAGACGCGCTGGATGAATTGCGTGGTCTCCTCGAGCCAGCCGGCCTCCAGCACTGCGCCTGCATGAAGAAACATCAGCCATGGCGATCGGGCCTGGCGCGCGGCCGCGACAAGCGCTGCGGCGCGTGATCCGTCAACGGCCAGGAACCGGCAGCCCGCGACGTCGGCGACCCGCTCGATCGCACTGGCGCCGGCGCGGTCGACCAGAAGCACCTCGCAGATCACCCCTGCGGCGGCGCCCGGCACCAGCGCTGCAAGCGTGGCGACAGCAGGCCCCTCGGCGCCCTCGGTTTGAATAATGACGCTCAGCATGAGCCCTTTGATGTCGCAACGGCAAAAACTTCGAAACTGTTATCACCATGTCACATCCAAATCAGCTACCCGGCGGCCTTTGCGGCCTCGGGGGCCGGCTCACGGGTCCCCGCGAGGTCGGTCCATCATGTTCTTGATTTGTTCTCAGGTCATGCTATGTTCGGTCCATGAGCCGAGCATCCTCAAATGCCCTCAAGCACCCGCCGGTCACGGCGCCCTCCGACCCGGCGGGTGCGCCTTCCTTTCCCGAGCTGTCGGTCGCGATCGATCGCGAACGGCGGCGTGGCCGGGGCGCGCATTCGAATGTCAGCGGCCGCTTCGAGGCCGAAGCCCGCGTTGCCTTTGACGACGGCTGGCAGAGCCTTGAGGAACTTCCGCCGTTCAAGACCACGGTTGCGATCGATACCTCGCGCAAGGTCATCACCCGCAACGATTCTCCCGATATCGGCTTCGACCGTTCGATCAATCCGTACCGGGGTTGCGAGCACGGATGCGTCTACTGCTTCGCCCGGCCGACGCATGCCTATCTTGGCCTGTCGCCGGGGCTCGATTTCGAATCAAAGCTGTTCGCCAAGCCTGACGCGCCGCAGCTTCTCGAGAAGGAACTGGCGAGCCAGGACTACGAGCCGCGCATGATTGCGATCGGCACCAACACCGATCCTTACCAGCCGATTGAACGCGAGCAGAAGATCATGCGCGGCATCCTCGAAGTGCTGGACCGCGCCGGCCATCCGGTCGGCATCGTGACCAAATCGGCGATGGTGACGCGCGATATCGACATTCTGGCGCGGATGGCCAAACGCAATCTCGCCAAAATTGCGATTTCGGTGACGACGCTCGATGCAAAACTCGCGCGCACCATGGAACCGCGCGCATCGACGCCGCCGCGGCGGCTCGAGGCGCTCCGCCAACTATCCGAGGCCGGAATTCCGACGACTGTGATGGTGGCTCCGGTCATCCCGGCGCTGAACGACAACGAGATCGAGCGGATTCTGGATGCGGGGGCGCATGCCGGTGTCAAGGAAGCGAGCTACGTTCTGTTGCGCCTGCCACTCGAAGTGCGCGATCTGTTCCGCGAATGGCTGATGGCCAACTATCCCGATCGGTATCGCCACATTTTTACTCTGATCCGCGACATGCGCGGCGGCCGCGACTATGATTCACAGTGGGGCACGCGAATGAAGGGCACCGGGCCCATGGCCTGGATGATCGGACGAAGGTTCGAGATCGCCTGCGAAAAGCTCGGCCTCAACAAGCGGCGCTCGAAACTGACGACCGATCATTTCGCCCGGCCGAAGCGCAGCGGGCAGCAGCTCAGCCTGTTTTGAAGCGCGCTCTAAGGGAATAAACCGGCCGGGAATCGAAAAATTGCGGGAATTACCCGACGGTTCCAGGTTGCGCCGGGGGCAAGGCTTGCGCACGATCGCAGGCCATGATTCGGGACAAATTTGGAAACGGCGAGGCAAAGCCCGCCAACGTCAAGCCGCCGAGCTTTCGCCGCGAGCGCGCGTTGATCAAGCGTGGCGTGTGGCCGGTGGCCGGCTGCGACGAGGCCGGACGTGGCCCGCTCGCAGGTCCGGTTGTGGCGGCCGCGGTCGTGCTCGATCCGAAGCGCATCCCGAAAGGAATCGATGACTCCAAGCGGCTGACTGCCGAATGTCGCGAGGAATTGTTCGAGGAAATCTGCGCGACCGCTTCCTATGCGGTCGCCTTTGCTTCGCGGGCGCGGATCGACCGCGACAATATCTTGCGGGCTTCACTCTGGGCGCTCAAGCGCGCGGTCCAGGCGCTGCCTGAAATGCCCAAGCACGTTTTCGTCGATGGCCGCGATCGGCTCGACACCCCTTGCGACTGCGAAGCCGTGATCGGCGGCGACGGGCTGGTTGTCTCGATCGCGGCAGCCTCGATCATCGCCAAGGTCACCCGCGACCGGCTGATGTGCGCGCTCGCGCAGGATTGTCCCGGCTACGGGTTCGAATCCCACAAGGGCTACAGCGTGCCCGAACATCTGGAGGCGCTTGATCGCCTCGGTCCCTCCGTCCATCACCGCAGCTTCTTTGCGCCCGTGATCGCGGCGCGGGAAAAACATCAACCCTGGACGGTCAGGCGCGAACCCGATTTGTTCGCCGTTACAGCGCAGGATGGATCCGGGATTCCCGCCGCGGTGTGACGCAGTTGCCTAGGCGCTTCGCGCGCTTTAAGACCGTTTGCATCGACCAGGACGAAGCGTTGTTCCTCATGGTGGGGCGGGCATTTTCTGCGCGTCTCGGGCGATAGAGGGAGCGTTGCTGCCGGTCAGCTCGTGGCAAAGGCGGGTCCTGCTCCCTCATGCGTTTCACCTCCCTGGTCATCGAATTGATCCGCGCCCGGCCGCGGCTGGTCGTCTGGCTTGTAGTGTTGTTGCAGGCGGCGCTGTGGCTGTTCGTGGCCATGCTTTTGTACCGCGGCCCGCCCGGCGAACTCGCCACCATGATAGCCTTTGGCCGCGAGTATCAGGTCGGCACCGATCTCGGACCCCCACTGGCATTCTGGCTCGCCGATATTGCCTTCCGCGCCGCCGGCAATCACATGTTCGGCGTTTACCTCTTGGCCGAACTCTGTGCGGTCGCAACGTTCTGGACGTTGTACCTTTTGGCGCGCGCCATTGTCGGCGGGCAACAGGCGGTGCTCGCGGTTCTCCTGACCATGACCGTGCTGGCGTTCAGTTCGCCGGGCCTCGAGTTCGGCCCATTGGTGCTGGCATGCCCGCTCTGGGCGCTTTTGCTGCTTCATTCATGGCAGCTGATCGGCCAGAACCGACGCAATGCGTGGTTCGCCTGGTCGATTGACGCCGGACTGTTACTGCTGACCACCTCGGCCGCGATTGTGCTGCTCGCCTTGCTGGTCGGATTTGCGGTTGCAACCGCGCGCGAACGGCGTGTCCTGAAATCATTTGATCCGCTGTTTGCACTCCTCGTCGTCGCCGTTCTGGTGCTGCCCTATCTCGTCTGGCTGATCCGGGCCGGTGCGCCTGGTTTGCCGCATGGGGCGGCGGTCTCGGATTTGAGCGGCGGGGTCCTGCACTGGGTCGCGCTCGTTGGCGGCCTGCTGTTTACGGGGTTCGGCATCGTCGTATTGGCGGCCCTCAATTCCACCTGGCTCGCCCGCAATCCGGAAGAGGCCCCGATCATTTTTCGCCCTCCGGTCGACAGCTTTGCGCGTGATTTTGTCTATTTCTTCGCGGTTGCGCCGGCGCTGGCGGGAAGTCTCATTGCTGGCCTGTTCGGCCTTGATCGCGTCGTCGGCGGGGCAGGCATCGCGTTGATGTTGTCCGGACTGGCGACGATCGTCGCGAGCGGCGATCTGATCCATCTGCGCCATCAGCGGGTGCTGCGTTCGGCCTGGGCGGCCCTTGTCGTCGCGCCGGCGCTGGCGGCAATCGCAATCACACTTTTTGCGCCATGGACCAGCAGCGCGGAGGTGGTGACCTCGCTGCCGGCCACCGACATCGCGCAATTCTTCGACGACAGTTTCGAGCGGCGTACCAACCAACGGCTCCGCGTGGTGAGCGGCGACGCGCAGCTTGCGACACTGATCACCTTGAGTCGCGATCGTCCTCATTTGTTTCTCGCCGCGACCCCGCAGCGAACGCCCTGGACCAACTCCGCCAAATTCAATGAAACCGGTGGCGTGGTGGTATGGCGCGCCTCGGATACGTCGGGCACGCCGCCCGCGGATATCGCGCAACGGTTTCCCGGCATCGTGCCCGAAGTGCCGCGGTCATTCGAATGGCTTGTCAACGGTCGCCAACCGCTGCTGCGGATCGGCTGGGCGATCGTGCGGCCGAAGCCGCCGTAGCGGCGTAATAACGTCATTCCGCGATGGTCCGAAGGACCAGACCTCAGATGCGCAATTGCACATCGGGAAATCTCGAGATTCCAGGTGCTATGCTCGCATAGACCCGGAATGACATTGTGTTGCTATGGCGTCGTCTGCGCCAGCGCCTTGGCGATCGCGCGCAAATCCTGCCAGGCCATGCGCTTGTAGGACGGCGATCGCAACAGATATGCCGGATGGAACGTGGCCATTGCGCGGATCGAGCGCGTTCCGGTGTCGTAGTTGAGCCAGCGCCCGCGGGTTTTCATGATGCCGTCGCGCGTCCCGAGCAGGGTTTGCGTCGAAGGGTTTCCAAGCGTTACCAGGATGTCCGGATCGACCAGTTCGATCTGCCGCTGGATGAACGGCAGACAGATCTGCGTTTCCAGCGGCGTCGGCGTGCGGTTGCCGGGCGGCCGCCAGGGAATCACATTGGCGATGTAGGCCGCGTTGCGGTCGAGCCCGATCGCCGCAATCATGCGATCCAGAAGCTTGCCTGATCGGCCGACGAAAGGCAGCCCCTCGATGTCTTCCTCGCGTCCCGGCGCCTCGCCGACAAACATGATGCGGGCTTTAGGGTTGCCATCGGCGAACACGAGGCGTGTCGCGGTGGATTTCAGCGCACAGCCGTCGAAAGTCTCAAGCAGGCTCCTCAGCGCCTCCAGTGACGGCGCGGTGCGTGCGGCCTCCCGCGCCGACGCGATGGCTGCGTCCGGCGAAGGCATCGGCTCGGCGGGCATCGCCGGAGCCGGAGCAAACGCCGGCCTCACCGGCCTTGCTTGTTCCAAGCTTGGGGAAGCCGGATTTTTGGCCGCCTCTTTCGGCGCGACCTCGGGATCGTGCAGCCGGTTGGCCGGTTCCTCGGCCAGCGCACAGTCGACCCCGGCCTCCAGATAAAAGGCGAGCAATTGATGAGCACTGGGCAGGGGATCGGGCGTCACGGTTCGAAGTCGCAGGCTTGATAAGCGCTGTCGGCAATGTAGGCCGGATTGCGTTGCAACGAAACGCCTCAAACAGCATTTCCATGGTTGTTCTTCGCGCAAAAATCGGAAACAAACGCAACCAAGACGATCCTTGTACCGGTCCTGAGAGCAGATCCATGAGCACCGAAGAATTGCCCCCGCGAGAGTCCATGGAATTCGACGTCGTGATCGTCGGTGCCGGTCCTTCCGGCCTTGTCGCTGCGATCCGGCTGAAGCAGCTCAACGCCGATCTTTCGGTGGTGGTCGTCGAAAAGGGCTCCGAGGTCGGCGCTCACATCCTGTCCGGTGCCGTGATCGATCCGGTCGTGCTCGATCGGATGTTTCCGGACTGGCGCGAAGATTCCGATTGCCCGCTGAAGACGAAAGTGACCGAAGACCGGTTCTACTGGAACACGGCGGGTTCCGCGATCCGGCTGCCGAATTTCATGATGCCGCCGCTCATGAACAACCATCACTGCTATGTCGGCTCGCTCGGCAATGTATGCCGCTGGCTTGCGCGCAAGGCCGAGACGCTCGGGGTGGAGATCTATCCCGGCTTTGCTGCAGCCGAAGTGCTTTACGATGACAACGGCGCCGTGCGCGGGATTGCGACCGGTGACATGGGAATTGCCAAGGACGGCTCGCACAAATCGTCGTACACGCGCGGCATGGAACTGCTCGGCAAGTACACGCTGTTCGCCGAAGGCGCCCGCGGCAGCCTGACCAAGCAGCTGATCGCGAAATTCTCCCTCGACGCCAACTCCGAGCCGCCGAAATTCGGCATCGGGCTCAAGGAAGTCTGGCAGATCGACCCTGCAAAGCACCGCAAGGGCCTGATCCAGCATGCCTTCGGCTGGCCGCTGAACAATTCGACCGGCGGCGGTTCGTTCCTCTACCACTACGACGACAATCTCGTGGCGATCGGCTTCGTCGTACACCTGAACTACGACGATCCCTATCTCTCGCCGTTCGATGAATTCCAGCGATCCAAGACCCACCCTTCCGTTCGCGCTCTGCTCGAAGGCGGCAAGCGGCTTGCCTATGGCGCTCGCGCCATCACCGAGGGCGGCTACCAGTCGGTGCCGCGCTTGAGCTTCACGGGCGGGGCGCTGATCGGTTGCGCGGCCGGATTTGTCAACGTCCCGCGCATCAAGGGCGTTCATAATGCCATGGGCAGCGGCATGCTCGCAGCCGAACATGTCACGGCCGCGCTCGGAGCCGGCCGCGCCAACGACGAACTGGTAGAGTACGAAAATGCCTGGCGCGCCTCGGCGGTGGGCAAGGACCTGTACCAGGTGCGCAACGTCAAGCCGCTGTGGTCGAAATTCGGCACCATCCTCGGCGTGGCGCTCGGCGGTATCGACATGTGGTGCAACACGTTGGGTTTCTCGCTGTTCGGAACGCAATCGCATGCCAAGCCCGACCGCAAGACGCTCGATCCTGCAAGAAATCATGTGCCAATCACGCCCTTGAAACCGGACGGCAAACTGACCTTCGACCGGCTCTCCTCGGTGTTCCTCTCCAACACCAACCACGAGGAGGATCAGCCGGTTCACCTGAAGGTCGCCGACATGAACCTGCAAAAGGCCTCCGAACACGACATCTATGCCGGTCCGTCCGGTCGCTACTGTCCGGCAGGAGTGTACGAGTGGGTGGAGGAGACGTCGGGTGCCCGATTCGTGATCAACGCGCAAAATTGCGTCCACTGCAAAACCTGCGACATCAAGGATCCCAACGGCAACATCACATGGGTACCGCCCGAAGGCGGCGGTGGGCCCAATTATGAGGCGATGTGACCACGATTGCGTGACCGAAGGCCTGATTTGCACGAATGTCGGGTGAAACCCAAGGCGAGCGTTGGAATAACGCCCAGCGGCCACGATCCCGCCATACTGGAAGCGTTTTGAGGCGGGGGTGGGCCGGGGCCGTCCCATGCCAATCGATTGGCCTGCCCCTATCCTTGCGGTTCAGCGGCAAAAGCGGCATTGTCGCGTCTTCCGATGCCAGCCGATTGGGCTCGCGGTCGAGATTGATCACAACATCCTGCCGTAAATCCTGGAGCCAAGGCGAACCGTGATGCTTTCCACTCGTTTCAATCGCTGGACCATTGCCGCCATTGCCTTCGCTGCGCTGGCGCTGCCTGGCTCGGTTTCGGCGCAGACGCCCGAACATCCCTCCGACAACTCGGCGCAATTTCCCTCGAACCGCGACCTGAAGACGCTGACGACATCCGGCAGCTATCTTGCCGCCCGCCATGCCAGTGTCGAGCGCGACGCGAGTTCGGCAGCCGCCTTCTATCGCTCGGCGCTTCGCACCGATCCGAAAAACAACGAACTGCTGGATCGGGCGTTCATCTCCTCGCTCGCAGACGGCGATATCGACGAGGCTGTCAAGCTTGCCGACCGCATCCTCGCGCAGGACAAGAACAATCGCGTTGCGCGCCTCGTCATCGGCGTGCGCGATCTGAAACAGAAGAAATACGCAAGCGCTCAGGCCAATATCAATCAGTCGATCCGCGGGCCGATCACGGATCTGGTCGCCACCTTGCTCTCGGCCTGGTCCACCTATGGCGCCGGCGACACCAAGACGGCGGTGGCCAATATCGACAAGCTGACGGGTCCGGAATGGTACCCGATCTTCAAGGATCTGCATTCGGGGTTGATCCTCGAACTCGCCGGCAAGGAAAAGGAAGCCGGCGTTCGCCTCGAGCGCGCCTACAAGCTCGAGGACTCCATGCTGCGCGTGGCCGACGACTATGCGCGCTGGCTCTCGCGCAACAAGGATTCAGCATCCGCTACGGCGATCTATGAGGCTTTCGACAAGAAGCTTCCGCGGCATCCGCTGGTGCAGGAAGGCCTGCGCGAGACCAAGGCCGGCAAGAAGCTTTTGCCGCTGGTGGATTCCCCGCAGAGCGGCGCCGCCGAGGCGTTGTACGGGATCGGCGCATCCTTGACGCGCCGTGGCGGCGAGGACCTCGCGCTCGTCTATTTGCAGCTTGCGCTCTATCTCGCGCCCAACCATCCGATGGCGCTGTTGTCGCTCGCCGATCTCTATGAATCGGTGAGAAAGCCGGCAATGGCGATCAAGATCTACGAGCGCATGCCGGCCAGTTCTCCGCTTCGGCGCAACGCGCAGATTCAGCTTGCCATCAACCTCGACGCCGCCGATCGCAGTGACGAGGCGATCAGGATCCTGAAGAATATAACGGCGGAAGATCCGAAGGATCTCGAGGCTCTCATGGCGCTCGGCAATGTCGAGCGCGGCCGGAAGAAGTTTGCCGACTGCGCCCAATCCTACTCGCGCGGCATCGACGCCCTGCCGCCAACCACCGACAAGAACACCTGGATCTATTACTACTACCGCGGCATCTGCGAAGAGCGCTCAAAGCAGTGGCGCATGGCGGAAGCGGACATGCGCAAGGCGCTGGAGCTGCAGCCCGAGCAGCCTCACGTTCTGAATTATCTCGGTTATTCCTGGATCGATCAGGGTATCAATCTCGACGAAGGGATGAAGATGATCAAGCGTGCCGTCGAGCAGCGTCCGGATGACGGCTACATCGTGGACTCGCTCGGTTGGGCCTATTACCGCATCGGCAACTATGAGGACGCGGTGAAGAACCTCGAGCGCGCGATCGATCTCAAGCCCGAGGACCCGACCATCAACGACCACCTCGGCGACGCTTACTGGCGCGTTGGCCGCACGCTGGAGGCCAAGTTCCAGTGGGCGCACGCCCGCGACCTGAAGCCGGAGCCGGAGGATCTGCCGAAGATCGAAGCCAAGATGGAAAACGGGCTTCCCGACGACACTTCCTCGGCGGCTTCCGCGGACAAGAAGAAAGAAGACGACAAGGGCGGCTAGCAGGCTCGAAAGATCGGCGGCCGGTGCGCGAGGTGCAGCCGCCCGCGCGCAGGCTGGTCGCATTTTGCGGTTTTGAACATCAGAAGTTAAAGACACTATTCCAGTGCGGCTAACTTGACTCCAGCGCGGCTTACTCGGATTTTGCATTCGTTATGACGCCCGGTCGAGCACCTGAAGCGATTGTCGAATCCTCTGCACTCGTCGAAGAGGGTCGCGCCAAGGTCAATCTGACCCTTCGGGTGGTGGGGCGGCGGGTCGACGGATATCATGACCTCGAAAGCGTGGTTGCGTTCGCCGATTGCGCCGACCGCCTGACGCTTACGCCCGGGCCAGAACTGCAACTGCAGATCAGCGGGCCACTTGCCCAGGCTTGCGGTGAGCCTGCCGACAACCTCGTGCTCAAGGCCGCGCGGTTGCTCGGCGAACGTGTGCCGGATTTGAAGGCAGGCCAGTTCACGCTCTACAAGGCGCTGCCGGTCGCCGCCGGCATCGGTGGCGGTTCGGCCGATGCGGCGGCCGCCCTGCGACTGCTGGCGCAGGCCAACGGTCTTGCAATCGAAGATTCGCGGCTCGTCGAAGTCGCGCAACTAGCCGGCGCCGACGTGCCGGTTTGTCTGGCCTCGCACGCCTGCGTCATGACGGGGGTCGGCGACACGCTGCTGCCGCTGACCTTGCCGAAAATTCCTTGCGTGCTGGTCAATCCCCGCGTTCCCGTGGCGACAAAAGACGTGTTTGCAGCGCTCGGCCTGCGTCACGGCGAATTGCTGGTGGGTGTTGCCGACGTCATCCAGGCCATTGCCTGGCCGGAACCGGGCGCCTCCGTCGAAGATTGGGTAGAAGCGCTTGCCGCCGGTACCAACGACCTTGAAGTGCCGGCCACGCGCATTCAAGCCGTCATCGGCGAGGTGATCGCGGCGCTCAGCGCCACCAACGGCGCCTGGTTGGTGCGGATGTCCGGCTCGGGGGCAACCTGTTTTGCAATCTTCGAGAATACCTTCGAGGCGCAACGCGCGGCCGAGAAGATTCGGCTCGATCATCCCTCCTGGTGGGTACATTCGGGCGTGCTCGGCTAGTCTTCGACGCGTCGCCCGCGCATCTCACCTCTGCGCACTTGTGTGGAAAGGTGAAGCAAGCCGCATCAATGCGTTCGCGCCAGGCAGAAGGCGACCACCTGCTCGAGCGCGGCTTTCATCGGAGACGCCGGAAACAGCGCCAGCGCATCGACCGCCATCGCGCCATAATGCTGGGCGCGGTTGATGGTGTCCTCTAGGGCGCGGTGCTTGGTCATCAACCGGACGGCGTGGTCGAGATCGCCGCCACCGATTTCGCCGCGCTCCAGCGCCCGGATCCAGAACTCGCGTTCGACATCGTTGCCGCGCCGGAACGCCAGCACCACCGGCAGCGTGATCTTGCCCTCGCGGAAATCGTCGCCGACATTCTTGCCGAGCCTGGCGGACTTGCCGCCATAGTCCAGCACGTCGTCCACGAGTTGGAAGGCGATTCCCAGATTCATGCCGACCGAACGGCAGGCGGTCTGCTCAGCCTTCGGACGGTTGGCGATCGCCGGGCCCACCTCGCAGGCGGCCGCGAACAGTTCGGCGGTCTTGCCGCGAATCACGGCGAGATATTCGTCTTCGGTCGTGGCAGTATTTTTCGCAGCGGCGAGCTGCATGACCTCGCCTTCGGCAATCGTTGCGGCTGCGGCGGAGAGAATGTCGAGGGCGCGCAGCGAGCCGACCTCGACCATCATGCGGAAGGCCTGGCCGAGCAGGAAGTCGCCGACGAGTACGCTCGCTTCGTTACCCCACAGCATGCGCGCCGACAGCTTGCCGCGGCGCATTTCGCTTTCGTCGACCACGTCGTCATGCAGCAGCGTGGCGGTGTGCATGAACTCGACCGAAGCCGCGAGCTTGATGTGGCCGTCGCCGGAATAGCCGGCCAGGTGCGCCATCGCCAGCGTCAGCATCGGACGCAGCCGCTTGCCGCCTGACGAAATCAGGTGGTTTGCGACCTCCGGGATCATGGTGACTTCCGAGCCGGTTCGCGCCAGAATCGTCGCGTTGACGCGCTGCATGTCGGCGGCAACCAGCTGAACCAGCGGATCTATCGAAGCATCCGAAGGGCTCTCGAAGGGAACAATAACCGCCACGCTGGTCTCCACACTTGCCCGATCGGCTTCGCTCCAGTGTCTCAAATTCCAGACTTCGAAGCCTTGCGGCCTTCTCGTTTGCGAACCTCGGAAATCCCAGGGACACTGGCAAACTATTGATCTAATGTGGCTTTGGTTCGGAAATCCGCATCGCGAATATACCCCAGCATCGATATGGACTTCTGAACCACCACGCTTTGGATATAACCATAGAAAGAGCCGGCAGGCGCGGCAAGGGTACGAAGCAACAACCAGCCGTGACGGGACCGTGAGGTCGGGTCGACAAAGGAGAGCTGAAGGTGCGGGAATTGGTTCGGACCAACGATATCGTGCTGGTTTCAGCTGTCGGCGCGCTCCTTGATGGCGCCAACATTCATCATCTCGTGCTGGATCAGAACATGAGCATCATCGAGGGCTCGCTGGGGGTCCTGCCGCGCCGGATTCTGGTCCATGAGGACGATAATCGCGAGGCCCGCCAGATTCTCCGCGATGCGGGCCTGGCCCACGAGCTTCGGCCCGATGAATGATTTTTGGGACGGGTTGACAGAGGACGCCTTTCTCGGCGGGAAACTGCGACTGCGCCAGCCAAAATCCGGTCACCGTGCCGGCCATGACGCCATGCTGTTGGCGGCAGCGACGCCGGCGCGATCAGGCGATCGCGTCGTTGATCTTGGTGCCGGAGTTGGCGCGGCGGGCCTGGCGGTCGCCAGGCGCGTCTCGGGCATCAAGCTGGTTCTGGTCGAGATCGACGAAAAGCTCGCCGAACTTGCGCGCAGCAACGCGAATTCCAACGCGATTGCGGCCGAGACCATCGCGCTCGACGTGACTTCCGCCTCGAGCGCGTTTGCATCCCTCGGCCTGAAGCCCGACAGCGCCGAAATCGTCCTGATGAATCCCCCGTTCAACGATTCCACGCGCCATCGCGTTTCGCCGGACAAGTTGCGCGAGACGGCTCATGTCGCGACCCCAGCTACGCTCGAAAGCTGGGTCCGCGCGGCCCGGCGCCTTCTGAAAACCGGCGGCATGCTTGTGATGATCTGGCGGGCGGATGAGATCGCCGAGGTGCTTGCGACACTTGATCGCGGTTTTGGCAGCTTGGCGATCCTGCCGGTTCACGCCGATGTGACGTCACCGGCCATTCGCGTGCTGGTGCGTGCCGTCAAAGGTGGAAAAGCGCCTGCCCGCCTGGAGCCTGCGTTGGTCCTCAACGACGAATCGGGGCGGCCGCATCAAAAGGTGCAGGATATCCTGCAAGGAAAGGCCGCATTGCTGCTGGCGACAGCCTGAACGACCACCGATTGCCCGCGCAGGCGCTATTGCGGGAGCGTTTTCGAATTCTGTTTTGGCGCGGATGTGAAATGAATTGCGGTCAAAAGGGTACCGATCAGCGCTAGCAGAAGGTAAATTTTCATGACTTGCTCTGCCGAGTGGTTGCGGCCTAGTTACGGCCGAACTGCAAAATGTGTTTCATCAGTTCAATGACAGTCGCGTGATAACAAACGGTTAATAGGTGACGGCATGACGGAACAATCTATCGAGGCTCGGAGATGGCCGGCACCGATCGACAAGTTGATGGAGTGGATGCCGGCGCGTCTGAGCGGCGCGGCCGTGGTTCCGGTGGTGCGACTGTCGGGGCTGATCGGCGCGGTGACGCCGTTGCGCCCGGGAATGTCGCTTGCGGGCGTCGCGCGCGTACTCGAGCGCGCCTTTTCGATCGGAAACGCTAAGGCCGTGGCGCTCCTCATCAATTCGCCGGGCGGCTCGCCGGTGCAGTCGCGCCAGATCTACTTGCGCATCCGGCAGCTTGCGACCGAAAAAAAGCTGCCGGTGCTGGTTTTCGTCGAGGATGTCGCCGCTTCCGGCGGTTACATGATCGCCTGCGCGGGGGATGAAATATTCTGCGATCCGTCGTCGATCCTCGGATCGATCGGCGTGGTCGGCGGCTCTTTCGGTCTTCAGGAATTGATCAAGAAGATCGGCGTCGAGCGGCGGCTTTATACCGCGGGCGAGCACAAGGCGATGCTCGATCCGTTTCTGGCCGAGAATCCCGACGATGTCGCGAGACTGAAAGCGATACAGCGCGAAATCCACGCCATTTTCATCGACCTTGTGAAACAAAGCAGGGGAGCGCGTCTCAAGGGCGCCGACGAGGTTCTCTTCACCGGCGAATACTGGGCGGGGGAGACCTCGGTCTCGCTCGGACTTGCGGATGGGCTCGGCGATCTGCGCTCGACGCTGCGCGCCCGTTACGGCGACAAGGTGCTCACCCCGCTGATCGCGCCCCCGAGCGGGATGCTGTCCGGTCTCCTCGGTCGCCGCTCGCCGGGAACTTTTGGACTTGAGAGCGTTTCAGGCCTGCCTGAGGAGCTGATTTCGGCGCTCGAGAGCCGGGCAATTTGGGCCAAATTCGGGTTTTGACGGTAAATTGAGCGCGCCATTTGGTCCCGCGAAAGGCCAATTGCGGCAAAGGCCGCCTTGGGCGACAATGGATTCGGGGTGAGACGAATGAACGAGGATCGATCGATGCCGCCGCTTGTCGCATTCGCCGGCGCTCTCGGAGGGCTGGCCGTGATTCGCTGGGCTTATCGGACAGCTGTCAGGATCAACAGGGAATTGGAGGAGGCGCGCCTCGCCCGGGTCGCGGAAGCCGCCAAATCACACGACATTCCGACGCTGCGGCGGGATCCCGACACCGGCCTTTATCGGCCCGGCTGATCTTCATCGCCTTGATTCCTCAAGTCGGCGCCGATACGGTCCCGCGCGCTATACACTTCGCGAAGACCCGCCCCGACGATGGATGCCTTGCCTCTCCATATGCGCCCGGAACGCTCGTTCCAGGGATTGATCCTGGCGCTGCAGCGTTATTGGGCGGATTACGGCTGCGCGATCCTGCAACCCTACGACATGGAAGTGGGTGCGGGCACGTTTCACCCTGCCACCACGCTGCGCGCGCTCGGCCCCAAGCGGTGGAACGCGGCCTATGTACAGCCGTCGCGGCGCCCTAAGGATGGCCGCTATGGCGAGAATCCGAACCGCCTCCAGCACTACTACCAATTTCAGGTCATCCTGAAGCCGTCGCCGCCCGATATCCAGGAGCTCTATCTGAAATCGCTCGCGGCGATCGGGATCGATTCGCATCTGCACGATATTCGCTTTGTCGAGGACGACTGGGAGAGCCCGACGCTTGGCGCCTGGGGGTTGGGGTGGGAGTGCTGGTGCGACGGCATGGAAGTGTCGCAGTTCACCTACTTCCAGCAGGTCGCGGGCGTCGAATGTGCGCCCGTGTCCGGCGAGCTCACCTACGGGCTCGAGCGCCTTGCGATGTATGTGCAGGGCGTCGATCGCGTCTACGATCTCAATTTCAACGGCCGCGACGGCGCCGAGAAGGTCAGCTATGGCGAGGTGTTCCTGCAGGCCGAGCAGGAATATTCGCGGCACAATTTCGAATTCGCCGATACCGAGATGCTGTTCGAACAATTCAGGATGGCGGAAGCGGCGTGCCGGAAATATCTCGAAGCCGGCTGGAAGGATGGCGGCAATCGCACGGAACATCTGATGGCACTGCCGGCCTACGACCAGTGCATCAAGGCGAGCCACGTCTTCAACCTGCTCGACGCCCGCGGCGTGATCTCGGTGACCGAGCGGCAGAGTTACATCATGCGCGTGCGCGAGCTCGCCAAAGCCTGCGGCGAAGCCTGGGTGCATACCGAAGCGGGCGGGGCTTCGTAAGAAAGCGATTTGGATTTGAGGATTTTAGCAATCACGGACTTACGTCCCTCCCCCCGCTTGCAAGGGGGAGGGGAGCCTCGCCGGAGCACAAGACGCACGCCCCGCCGTTCTCGTAAAGAGCACAACTAGATGCCCGATCTCCTTCTCGAACTGTTTTCGGAAGAAATCCCCGCGCGCATGCAGGCGAAGGCGGCCGACGATTTGCGCCGCATGGTCACCGACCGCCTGGTCGCGGAGGGCCTCGTGTATGACGGCGCAAGGGCATTTGCCACCCCGCGGCGACTTGCGCTCACCGTGCACGGCATCCCTGCGCGCCAGGCCGACCTGAAGGAAGAGCGGAAAGGGCCGCGCGTCGGCGGTCCCGAGGCGGCGATCGCAGGTTTTCTCAAATCGGCGGGGCTTGCTTCGCTCGATGAGGCGAAAATCCAGCGCGATCCGAAAAAGGGCGATTTTTACGTCGCGCTGATCGAAAGGGAAGGGCGCGCTGCGCTTGACGTGCTTGCGGAAATATTGCCGGTCGTCATCCGCACCTTCCCGTGGCCGAAATCGATGCGTTGGGGCGAGCGGTCGGCCAAATCCGGCGCGCTTTCCTGGGTGCGGCCGCTGCACGCGATCACCGCCACCTTCGGCCTGGAAACCGAAGCGCCGGATGTCGTGAAATTCGCCGTCGACGGCATCGAGGCCGGCCAGACCACGTTCGGCCACCGCTTCATGGCGCCGGGCGCGATCGCCGTTCGCCGCTTCAAGGATTATGAGGCGAAGCTGCTCGAGGCCAAGGTCGTGCTCGACCCCGAGCGCCGCAAGGACATCATTCTCGAGGACGCCAAGGAATTGGCGTTCGCGCAAGGGCTCGAACTCGTCGAAGACCAGGGGCTGCTCGACGAAGTCGCAGGTCTCGTCGAATGGCCCGTGGTGCTGATGGGCTCCTTCGACAAGGAATTCCTTTCGATTCCAAGCGAGGTGGTCCGCGCCACCATCCGCAACAACCAGAAGTGTTTCGTGGTCAGCGATCCCAAAACCGCGAAGCTCACGAGCAAATTCATCCTCACGGCCAATATCGAGGCCAGCGACGGCGGCAAGGCGATCGTCGCCGGCAACGAGCGTGTGATCCGCGCGCGATTGAGCGATGCGAAGTTCTTTTATGACACCGATCTGAAGACCAGGCTCGAAGATCGCTTGCCGAAATTCGATACGATCGTGTTCCATGAGAAACTCGGCACGCAGGGCGAGCGCATCAAGCGGATCGAGCGGTTGGCAGAAGAGATCGCACCGCTCGTCGGAGCCAACGTCGAGAAGACGAAACGCGCTGCGCGTCTGGCGAAAACCGACCTGTTGACGGAGGTGGTCGGCGAGTTTCCGGAGCTGCAGGGCCTGATGGGAAAATATTACGCGCTGGCGCAGGGCGAGGATGCGTCCGTGGCGGCAGCTTGCGAGGAGCACTACAGGCCGCAAGGGCCGAACGACCGCGTGCCGGGCGATCCGGTGAGCGTTGCTGTGGCGCTCGCCGACAAGATCGACACGCTGGTCGGCTTCTGGGCGATCGACGAAAAGCCGACGGGAAGCAAGGACCCCTATGCGCTGCGAAGGGCGGCGCTGGGGGTGATTAGAATCGTGCTTGATTGTCGAATTGCGGTTAGCTTGCGAACGATGGTTGAGAAGCACTTTGAGAGGTCATATGGAAAGCAGTATTTGGAAATCGCAAATAAGGTCGACTATCTAATGCTTTTTTTCGAAGATCGTCTGGAAGTGCAGCTTCGAGACCAAAAGGCTAGCCATGACTTGGTTGACGCGGTGTTGAGTGCAGATTCCCTACTCAGAGGCGGATCTTTGGTCTCAATTGTTGATCGCGTCGAAGCACTTGGTAAGTTCCTTAATACTTCCGACGGTAAAAATTTGCTTGTCGGTACAAAACGTGCCGAGAATATTCTGCGGATCGAGGAGAAGAAGGACGGTAGGTCTTACGACACAGCGCCTGAGTCCGCTTTGATGACCGATGAGATTGAGAAACATCTTTGGAGAACGATCCAAAGTACTGTCGCCGATGCAAGCCTTCACATCAGGGCGGAAGACTTCGAAACCGCGATGGAGTCTCTCTCGACGCTTCGCCCCGCCGTGGATGCGTTCTTCGATCATGTGAAGGTCAACGACGACGATGCGAAAGTGCGCGAAAACCGCCTGAAACTTCTCAACGAGATCCGCGCCGCCACGCGCGAGGTCGCGGATTTTTCGAAGATACAGGATTAAGGGGTTCGTTCCCTGTAGCCTTTTCGGTTCTGATTGAATCAGAACCGAGGCTCTAAACTTTTGTTTTGACGCGTTTTCTTCACGCGAACCGGTATCCACTTCGCTCGAAAACGCTATAGATGCTGCGCGGCCCGTCGCAGTTGCGGCGTGGTGATACACAACTTCCGAAATATGCGGACAAATCGGGAAATATTTACGCCCTGTTAACCATGCTTTGAAATGGTCCGTTACCGTAACGGTAAAAAATTACCCGAAGGCGGGACAGGGACGAAAATGACCTCGATAAACACCGGCCTCAATCCCTACGCCCAGCTCGGCTCCGCCTATGCTCGTGCGGCAGCGCCGCAATCATCGCTGGCTGATGCCTTGAGTGCCGTCGACTCCGGCAATCAGCCCGATACAAATGCGGCGACCAATTTGACGTTGTCTGCCGCCGCCCGCGCGCAGCTCGCCAGTGCCACCACCTTAAAGGATTTCACGACCGTGACCTCTGATGCGCGTTCCGCGCTCGATGGTCTCTACACCGCTGCCAACGTCAAAGGGCCGATCAGCGACGAAGGCGCGACGACAATCGATCTGTCGTCGTTCGATCGCCGCTCGCTGTTCGCGATCGCGACCAACAACGGCGGGAAGTTCAGTCCCGACGAACAGAAAGTCGCCAGCACCGAGCTTGCCAATCGCTACAATGACGCGCTGGCGCCAGCCGCGGCGACCTCAAAGCTGACGGGCGACTTTAGCTCGGTTTACAAGGCGGCACTCGATTATCTCGATGGCGCCAGCGGTGAGGAGAAGGCGACTGCCTCGTGGTCGGTGCAACGCGCCGCGGTGCTCAAGGGCGTCCAGGCCACCCAGCAGAACCCGACCGCCGCGCCCACAGGCATCAGCAACGATCCGGTCGCCGCTTATCTTGCGCAAAACGCCCCCGGCGGCACCACGGCGACCGAGAACATCTCAACTATCGCGAAGAACGTTCGCGCCACGCTCGACGCGCAGGCGAAGGCTGCCGCCGCCGCCGGCAAGGAACTGGTGTTCGACCCCGGCCGCAAAACCGGTCAACAAGCAGACCTCAGTTCATTTGACGGCCGATCGCTGGCAGCGATCTCGCTCAATCAGGATGGTTTGTTCTCAAAGCAAGAGAGCTTCGCCGCCAAGCAGACTCTTGATTCCCGCGCCCGCGCGAGCATCCTCTCCGCCCTGAAGCAGAGTCAATCCAGCGGCGATCCGACCCAGCTCAGTCTCGGTATTCTCAACACCTATTCGTCTATTAGCGTCGAAGAGCGTCAGGCGATCAACTGGACGCCGGCCTTTCGCGATAGTCTGGTGGCGAACTATAAATCGAGCAGTCAGATACTCTCGATATTGAGAGGGTAACGACCCACCGAGGAAGCCTCGCCCCGGCGGGGGAACCGGGCGAGGCCTGCTGCGGCTTGCGGACCATTCGTCAAGGCGGGAGTAAAAGATTACTCGATCACCTCGACGATACGGCGGGAACGCGGTTCGACCAGTACGGGCACGTTGTTCACCATGGTGTAGCAACGAAATCCGCGCCGTGACGCGCGAGGTCGCGGATTTCTCAGAATCGAAGGTTAAATTGGACCGCCAGACGCTTGCCGCCTATGAAAGCGACGCGGCTGCGTTTGCAAAAGATTGGCACGCGCAGCCCGCGCCGCACGATCTGCACGACATCGTCAGGCGCTTCTTTATCAAGGGTGGAACAACAGCCGATATCGGTTGCGGCAGCGGGCGAGAGGTGGCGTGGCTGAACGCGAATGGTTTTCCGGCGCAGGGTTTTGACGCTTCGAGCGGACTCCTTGCCGAGGCACGCGCGCGATATCCCGATCTTAAGTTCGCGCTTGCAGAGTTGCCCGAGTTGCGCGGCATTGCCGCCAACGCCTACGACAATCTCTTGTGCGAAACCGTGATCATGCATCTCGACCGAGCGCTGATCGCGCCGTCGGTCCGCCGCATGCTCGACGTCGTCAAGCCGGGTGGATTTTTCTACCTGAGCTGGCGCGTCACCGAGGGCGCCGACCAGCGCGACCAGCATGGTCGGCTCTACGCTGCCTTTGAGGTGTCGTTGGTGTCGGCGGAATTATCCGATACGACGGTGCTGCTCGACGAAGAGGTCGCCAGCGCTTCTTCGGGCAAGATCGTTCACCGCATCGTGGTGCGGAAAGCGTCCAGGTGATGCGGCCAGTAATCTCAAAAAAGAGCCCCGCCCGGGCGGGGGGAGACCGGGCAGGGCCTTGCGTCCGGTGACCGCTGCGGTATCCGGACAAGACGTTCAGGATTTTACTCGATCACCTGAACGATGCGGCGTGTGCGCGGCTCGACCAGGACGGTCCGGCCGTTCACGACGGTGTAACGGAAAGGCGTGGCGCCGAATGTCTGCGGCACGTCGTAATAGGTAACGCCGGTTTCCGGCAGCACGCCGCCGACAATGACGCGGTCCGGAATCGAGTAGTTCGGCACCCGTTCGCGTATCACGTATTCGCGAAACGCCGGGCGCTGGTCGACCGCGATGCCCCCATTCTCGTCGACCACGACGGCGCCGCCGCGCACGCCCACGGTATCGCTCTGTGCCTGAGCCGCAATCGGTGCGCTCATGGCCGCAAGAATTGCGGAGATGGCCAGTACCTGCTTCCGCATGATCTGCTCCTTCGCGAATTGGAAAGTGCGCCGGTTTGATCCGGCATGCGACCGATCCAATTCACCGCGCGCGGCATCGTTCCCTAAAAAGTGCGGCCCCTGCGGTGCACGGCCAGGACTTTTTGCAACGATGAGGGAACTCTTTGAAGGGAAATGCGTCTCCTGTCGCGGAACCGCGCCGGAGTGTTATGTTGCCGCTCCCGATTCGGAACTTGCCTTTTCGAAATCAGCCCCTCGAGACCAGCCTTCGAGAAGACCGCCTCTATCGGGCGTGTCACTCACCTAGCGGAGAAGCTCTCAAATGACCCTCACCGTCGCCCACATTTCACCGATCATGTCCGTGATCGCAGGCGTGCTGATCTTGATCATGCCGCGGCTGCTCAATTTTGTGGTGGCGATCTTCCTCATCCTCAACGGCCTGATCGGTTTGGGGCTACTGAAGTGGCTTCATATCTAGATATCCAGTGTCCCGATTCCGAAGTTCGTTGCATCGAGAGGCGACCTCGTTTGCGAACTTCGGAATCGAAAGGACACTGGCAACTATTGATTCTAGTGTGGCTTTGGTTCAGAAGTCCGCATGACGGAACGAGCGGCAGCAATGATGCGGACTTCTGAGCCGCCACACTAGCCTTTCAGGCGGCTTTCGCAGCTTGCGCCGGGCCGCTCAAAGTGGTGTAAGGCGCCCATCTCTTCATCTCCCAGCGGATCATTTTCTGTCATGGCCAAAGCCGTCGCTAAACCCAGAAAAATTGCTGCGAAATCAAAGTCATCCACGGCCGCCCGGGCGACGCCCGCGGCATCCGCGATTGCCCGCAAGGCGCTGGAGAAGAGCGCGGCCAAAGAGGCACCAAAGCCCGTGAGCAAGGTTGGTCCAGGGAAGGCTGCGGCGAGCAGGATTGGCGAGGAGAGCGCGAAGTCCGGCAAATGGGTCTACACCTTCGGTGACGGCAAAGCCGAGGGCAAGGCGGGTCTTCGCGACTTGCTCGGAGGCAAGGGCGCCAATCTCGCCGAAATGGCCAATCTCGGATTGCCGGTGCCCCCGGGCTTCACGATTCCGACTTCGGTCTGCACTTATTTCTATGCGCACGGCAAAACCTATCCGAAGGAATTGAAGCCGCAGGTCGAGAAGGCGCTCGACCATATCGGCAAGCTGACCGGCAAATCCTTCGGCGATTCCAGCAATCCGCTGCTGGTCTCGGTGCGCTCCGGCGCCCGCGCCTCGATGCCGGGCATGATGGACACCGTCCTCAATCTCGGTCTCAACGACAAGACGGTCGAGGCGCTCGCCGCTTTGTCCGGCGACCGTCGCTTCGCCTACGACAGCTACCGCCGGTTCATCACGATGTATTCCGACGTGGTGCTTGGCTTCGAGCACTCTCACTTCGAGGAAATCCTCGATACGTTCAAGGACAGCCAGGGCTATTCGCTCGACACCGATCTGAGCGGCGATGACTGGGTCGAAGTCGTCGGCCGCTTCAAGGAAGCGGTGGCGCGCGAGGCCGGCGCGGAATTCCCGCAGGACCCGCATGACCAGTTGTGGGGCGCGATCGGCGCGGTGTTTTCTTCCTGGATGAATGCGCGCGCGGTGACCTACCGCAAGCTGCATGACATTCCGGAATCCTGGGGCACCGCCGTCAACGTGCAGGCGATGGTGTTCGGCAATATGGGCGAGACCTCGGCAACCGGGGTCGCGTTCACCCGCAATCCCTCGACCGGCGAAAGCCGGCTTTACGGCGAATTCCTGATCAATGCCCAGGGCGAAGACGTGGTAGCGGGCATCCGCACCCCGCAGGACATCACCGAACATGCGCGCAAGGAATCCGGCGCCGACAAGCTCTCGATGGAAATCGCGATGCCGGACGCGTTCAGGGAACTGACGCGCATCTATACGCTGCTCGAAAAGCATTACCGCGACATGCAGGACATGGAGTTCACGGTCGAAGACGGCAAGCTGTGGATGCTGCAGACCCGCGGCGGCAAACGCACCGCGAAGGCGGCGCTGCGCATCGCGGTCGAACTCGCCAATGAAGGCCTGATTTCGAAGAAGGACGCCGTGATGCGGATCGATCCTGCGTCGCTGGATCAGTTGCTGCATCCGACCATCGATCCCGACGCCAAGCGCGACATCATTGCCACCGGCCTGCCGGCTTCGCCGGGCGCAGCGTCGGGCGAAATCGTGTTCTCCTCGGATGAGGCCGCCAAGCTTCAGGCCGACGGCCACAAGGTCATCCTGGTCCGGATCGAGACCAGCCCGGAAGACATTCACGGCATGCACGCCGCCGAAGGCATTCTCACCACGCGCGGCGGCATGACCTCGCACGCCGCGGTGGTCGCGCGCGGCATGGGCAAGCCTTGCGTCTCCGGTTGCGGCGCCATCCGGGTCGATTACGGCCGCGGCACCATGAGCATCGGTTCGCGCACCTTCAAGACCGGCGACGTCATCACCATCGATGGCTCCCTGGGCCAGGTGCTGGCCGGGCGGATGCCGATGATCGAGCCGCAATTGTCGGGCGAATTCGGCACGCTGATGGCCTGGGCCGATTCCGTGCGCAAGCTCGGCGTTCGTGTCAACGGCGATACGCCCGACGACGCGCGCACCGCCATCAAGTTCGGCGCCGAGGGCATCGGACTTTGCCGCACCGAGCACATGTTCTTCGAGGAAACCCGGATCCGCACCGTACGCGAGATGATTCTCGCCGAGGACGAGCAGACCCGGCGCGCCGCGCTTTCCAAGTTATTGCCGATGCAGCGGGCCGATTTCGTCGAACTGTTCGAGATCATGAAGGGCCTGCCGGTGACGATACGGCTGCTCGATCCGCCGCTGCACGAGTTTTTGCCGCACACCCAGGCCGAGATCGAGGAAGTCGCACGTGCGATGAACACCGACCCGCGGCGACTGGCCGACCGCGCCCGCGAACTTTCCGAATTCAATCCGATGCTCGGCTTCCGCGGCTGCCGTCTTGCGATCGCCTATCCCGAAATCGCCGAGATGCAGGCGCGTGCCATTTTCGAAGCCGCGGTCGAGGCCGGAAAGCGGACCGGCAAGGCCGTCGGACTCGAGGTGATGGTGCCGCTGATCGCAACCAGGGCGGAGTTCGATCTGGTCAAGGCGCGGATCGACTCGACCGCGGCCTCGGTGATGAAGGAGACCGGAGCCAGGTTGAACTATCAGGTCGGCACCATGATAGAACTTCCGCGCGCCTGCCTGATGGCCGGCGATATCGCCAAGACGGCGGAGTTCTTCTCGTTCGGCACCAACGACCTGACCCAGACCACCTATGGCATCAGCCGCGATGATGCGGCGAGCTTCCTCGGCACCTACGTCACCAAGGGAATCCTGGAGATCGATCCCTTCATCTCGGTCGATCGCGACGGCGTCGGCGAACTGGTGAAGATCGGCGTGGCGCGTGGGCGCAAGACCCGTCCGGGCCTGAAGGTAGGCATCTGCGGCGAACATGGCGGCGATCCCGCGTCCATCGCTTTCTGCCACCAGGTGGGATTGGACTACGTCTCCTGCTCGCCTTATCGCGTGCCGATCGCCCGTCTCGCCGCAGCACAAGCCGCGCTCGGCAAGACCGTCGCCAGCCAGGCATAGATTCAATCTATCGCCCAAGATCAATCGAGGAGACTGTGTCATGCCCGGACTTGTTCCGGGCATCCACGTCTTTCGCTATCCGGAAATTCATCATCTTCGTTGACGAGATATTTACCACTTCGTTGCAGCGCCTGTTTACCAACGTTTTCGATGTGAGCGGCGTGCTTTGAACAGATCGTTGCGTGTGTCGTCCGCGCCACGCCGATTAACTCGCTCGCAACCTAAATTCGCTACCACCAAAAAAGATCGAATTGTACGGATGTACTGGTGTCCCGATTCCGAAGTTCGTCTCATCGCGCGGCATACTCGTTTGCGAACTTCGGAATCGACAGGACACCGGCAAGTCCGTGATTCTGGTGTGGCATTGGGTTCAGAAGTCCGCATGACGGACTCGCGGTAGAAATGATGCGGGCTTCCGAACCACCACACTAGTGTTCGATCGCGTAAGCGTAGTGTTGCGTTGCGTGAGCGTATCGATGTCACAGTCGCGTAACCGGCCGTGGAGCGCGCGTCTTGCGTTCCTCGGCTTCGGTCTTTGCACTTTCGCATTGAGCCCGACAGAGATCGGGTATCAGGATATCGCTTCGCTCCTGGCGAGGCAGCCGGGCGTTGCCGAGCGCTGGCAGAGCCGCGTGTTCTCCGCCAACAGAATCCAGCTCGCCACTTACAGTTTCGGCCGCCCCATCGGCACCTATGCGCCGCAAACCGTAACCTATCGGCTGGCAAGCCTCGACAATCAGGGCATCGACGTCACCGGCTCCGTGAGGCGCAATGCCATCGCTCAAAATCCACCGCGCTATCAGCCTTCCGACTTCCCCAAGGTCGATCGCACGCTGAAGGGCGATCGTCTGATGATTGCTCCGCCCCAGCCGCCCACGCCTGCCAATGCCGCGCCGGCCACGGAAGATCCGGCGACCTCGAATTCGTCGGTGATGGGTGCAAAGACGGTGGACACTTCTGCCGAACGCGCCCCGCTCGATCCGGAACTTGCCGAAGCCCTCAACGCTCCGCCGCTGCCGCAATATGAACCGCTCCGATCTCGGCCCGAGGGTGCAAAAGCCGCCGACGATGCGGTCTCTCTCCAGGCCGAAGCCGTCCCGTTGCACGACGCGTTTTCGGTGAAGACCGCGAGCCTTTACTTCGGAAGCAATTCGCTCGGTGCCCCATTGGAAAGCATCGAGCGCTGGCAGCCTGGCGAAGAACCGGTCGTCGTGCTGCCCGGTGACGATCCCGACATGAAGGCTATCGCGTCGCTGCCTGCGACGGGGGGTGAGAGCGGCGAAAGCATCGCACCCAAGGGCGAAGTCAACAGCGACAACCAGCGCGCCAAGACGCCCGCCGAGCGCCTCGGCCTTTTCGACGAGAAGTCGCGCGCCAAATCGGAGAGGTGCCTCGCCGAGGCCGTGTATTTCGAAGCCCGCGGCGAAGCCGTACGCGGCCAGATCGCGGTGGCGCAGGTGGTGCTCAATCGCGTGTTCTCCGGCTTCTATCCCACCACGGTGTGCGGGGTAGTTTACCAGAACAAGCACCGGCACCTGGCGTGCCAGTTCACATTCGCCTGCGATAATGTCGCCGACATCGTGCGCGAGCCCGACATGTGGGATCGGGCCAGGAAGATCGCAAAGGCGATGCTCGACGGCCAGCTTTGGTTGCCGGAAGTCGGCAAATCGACGCACTATCACGCCTATTGGGTGCACCCGTCCTGGGTCAGCGAAATGAAGAAGATGTACAAATTCGGCGTGCACACCTTCTATCGGCCCCGCGCATGGGGCGATGGCAGCGAAGCACCGAGCTGGGGCACGCCGGCCCAAACCGCGGCAATATCGGCGGAGCTTGCCGAGGCCGCGAAGAGCTCGGCTGAAATGTCCGCCACCCCGGTACGCCGCTAGCTCCACCAGTCTCTGTGCTCTCAATGGTATTTCGCGCCGTTTCAAAGGCTTGGCGCGCGATCATCATTGCACTTCGTAAATCGCAAGGACGCCCTTGCGCGTATCTGCCCTGCCGATATCGCAGTTGGGATTTCCATGCCGATGCATTAATTTGCTGCGCCGGTGCGACGCCAGGTTGTGTTCGCGTTTTCGCGCACGTCGAACTATGGCTTGCGCCAACGTTTTTGAGGGATTCGACGATGACTGCGACTGCAAGCGATCCCCGTCAACATCCCGCAAGCGTGATCTGGCGCACGCCGCTGGTGATCGTGGTTTGCGGCTGCATGATCGGCCTTCTGACCTTTGGTCCGCGTTCGACCCTCGGCTTCTTCATGCAGCCGATGAGCCGTGATTTTTCATGGGGGCGGGACGTATTCGCTCTTGCGCTGGCGATTCAGAATCTGTTGTGGGGGATTGGCCAGCCGTTCGCGGGCGCGATCGCCGACCGGTTCGGCAGTGTGCGGGTGATTTGCGTCGGCGCGTTGATGTATGCGGCAGGCCTCATCGTCATGCGCTATTCCGAAACGCCGCTGGCGCTTGACCTCGGCGCGGGCGTTCTGATCGGCTTCGGCCTGTCCGGCTGTTCGTTCAACCTCGTGCTGTCGGCTTTCGGCAAGCTGCTGCCGAGGGAGTGGCGCGGCATTGCGCTCGGCGCGGGTACCGCGGCGGGGTCGCTCGGGCAGTTCGTGTTTGCTCCGTTCGGCGTTGCCATGATCGATAACTTCGGCTGGCAGTCGGCTCTGACGGTCTTTGCCTGCCTGATGCTGTTGGTGCTGCCGCTGTCGCTCGCACTGGCGACGCCGAACGAGACGACCGACGCCATCGCCGCGGCGGAACGGCAGACGTTCAAGGATGCACTCGCCGAAGCCTTCGGCCATCGCTCCTACGTGTTGCTGGTGCTCGGCTTCTTTACCTGCGGGTTTCAGCTTGCCTTCATCACCGTGCACCTTCCCGCCTATCTGGTCGATCGCGGCGTGCCGGTTGCGCTCGGCGGTTGGGTGGTCGCAACCATCGGCCTGTTCAACATCGTAGGCTCGCTCGGCGTCGGCTGGCTGCAGGGCAGGCTTCCGAAGCGTTACATCCTGTCGGTGATCTATTTCGTTCGTGCAATGGCGATCGTCGCTTTCATCTCCTTCCCGATCAGCCCCTTCACGGTGCTGGCGTTCGGCGTGGTCACGGGCCTCGCCTGGTTGTCGGCCGTTCCACCGACGTCAAGTCTGGTGGCCGTGATGTTTGGCACGCGTTGGCTCGCGACCCTTTACGGGTTCGCGTTCTTCAGCCACCAGGTCGGCGGCTTCCTCGGTGTCTGGCTCGGCGGCGTGGTGTTCGAGAAGTTCCATTCCTACACGCCAATCTGGTGGTTCGCGGTGCTGCTCGGAATCATGTCGGCGCTGATCAACCTGCCGATTGTCGAGGCGCCGGTTGCGCGCCGGGTTGCGCAACCCGCCTAGTGTTCCGATTCCGAAGTTCGCAAACATTCGCGGCGACCTCCGATGCGAACTTCGGAATCATAAAGACTAGTAACCTAATGTTTTCTAGTGCGGTTCTTGAATTTGAAGTTCCTATGAGGAGGTTGCAGCAAAACTGACAGGAACTTCAAATTCACCGCACTAGTGTCCCGATTCTGAAGTTCGTACTATCTTGTGGCGCCTGGTTTGCGAACTTCGGAATCGAAGGACACTAGTTGATATTGATTCTGGTGTGGCTTTGGTTCAGAAGTCCCAGGTTGAACTCGCTGCGGCGCTGATGCGGACTTCTGGAACCGCCACACCAGTCCGGTCAATCTTGAGCCAACGCACGATGTGAGACTGAAAGGCGTTGGCCATGTTCAAGGCAATCAGGATCGACAAGGCGGACAAAGGTACCACCGCTACGCTCACCCAATTCGACGAAGCCGACCTGATGGAAGGCGACGTCACGGTAGGGGTCGAGTGGTCGACGCTGAACTACAAGGATGGCCTTGCGCTCACCGGCAAGGCGCCGGTGGTGCGGCGGTTTCCGATGATCCCGGGGATCGATCTTGCGGGCACGGTCGAGCAGTCTTCGCATCCGCAGTGGAAGGCGGGCGACAAGGTGATCTGCAACGGTTGGGGCATGGGCGAGACGCATCTTGGCGCTTATGCCGGGAAGGCGCGTGTCAAGGGCGACTGGCTCGTGCGCCTGCCCGATGGCATGTCGGCGCGTGAGGCGATGGCGATCGGCACTGCCGGCTACACCGCGATGCTTGCTGTGCTTGCGCTGGAACAGCACGGCCTCACCCCGGTGCACGGTCCGATCGTCGTCACCGGCGCGGCCGGGGGCGTCGGCTCGGTTGCCACCGCCGTGCTTTCGAAGCTCGGCTATCACGTGATTGCCTCGACCGGACGAATGTCGGAGGCCGGCTATCTCCGGAATCTCGGCGCGAGCGAAGTGATCGACCGAAACGAACTCGCGGGGCCGGCGAAACCCCTCGGCAGGGAACGCTGGGCCGGCGGGATCGACAGCGTGGGCTCGAGCACGCTCGCCAACCTCCTGTCGATGACCAAATACCGCGGCGCCATTGCCGCATGTGGGCTTGCCGGCGGCATGGACCTGCCCTCGTCCGTCGCGCCTTTCATTTTGCGCGGGGTGTGTCTGCTGGGCATCGATTCCGTGATGTGCCCGATCGAATTGCGAAAGGTCGCCTGGAAGCGCCTCGCCAGCGACCTGGATTCAGCAAAACTAGCTGAAATTACACATGAAATCGGTCTCGGCGAGGTCATGGAGGCCGGTTCCAGGATTCTCGCCGGGCAGGTTCGCGGTCGAATTGTGGTAAAAATTGCCTGACACGTTCAGACTTTACCAACCAAGCTGCTCCAATCTTTGCCACTGTTGGTATGGTAAGCAGTGGGTAAAGAGGCTTCCGTCGGTCGCCCGCGCTCGGGTCAAGTTGGAGTGAGAGTATGCTTGCGCGTTTCGTATTGGGAGCAGTTGTGGCCGGTGCGGCGATCGCACCCGCTTTGGCTGGGCAGATGAGTGCAGAAGAGGCCCGCAGGTTCGTCGCCGGCAAGGTGTTTGTCTTCACCTGCTTTGACGGTACGCGGGGAGCAGGGCGGATACTCGACGACATGGGCGTGGCTGGCGCTGTGCAGTTCAACGGCTCCGGTCCCGTTCGCCACGTGCGCTTGCCCGGCAACACGCTTCAGATACGCGGGCAGGCGGTTTGCGCCTCGCTGAGGGGGCTTCCGTTCGAGCCTTGCTTCAATCTCGACAAGCAGGACGAACGCAGCTTTCGCGGATCGGTCTCGGGCATGAGCTTCGCCTATTGCGACTTCCGCCATCAGGGCGGAACGCAAATGCTGATGGCGCGCGCGGTGGCGCACCCGCGTTCGCTGCGCACGCAGGAGCGCGCGGGCTCGGTGGAAATGTCGTCGCGTGTCGAGACCCCGGCGGTCGAAAGAGCGCGGATCGATCCAGTCAAGCCAGAGGCGAATGAACCGGCGCGGCCGGGTGCCCCGCTGCAACTGCGCCGTTCGACCGACTGACCGGCGCAAGCCGAACGCGCATTGCTGAAACAAGCCGAATCTTACCCGAACCAGTTTGATTGTTCTGACGGTGGGGGACAACCTTGCTGGCAAGCTGATACAACACAGGGTTGCATCAGCTTATGCATGTTATCTTTGACGTAAAATTAACCAAATCTTGAAGGTGGAGAGTTACCTTCGCTTCAGCGAAGCGGCCGATGCCGGCTTGATTCAAGCAGGCTCGGCTTCTCGTTGTTCGGGGCGAGGCCAATGCAGATCAAGGGCCGGGCCCCTCGCCGCTCATTTCGGGGAATTGACGATGCTGTCTCGCATCAGCGTGGTGTTCCGACTTTTGACGATCACCGCGGTCAGCTTGCTGGCGCTGGCTGGGGTCGGGACGATCGGGGTCGTATCGACCGGCACCGTGCAGGAAATGGTATCACGCACAGAAGTGGAGGCGTTGAAGCCGATCGAGCAGATATCGGAACTGAACGAACGATTGCAGGAATCCTTTCGCGAAATTCTTCTTGCCCTGCAGCACAATCCGGCCTTGCCGGCCGTAAAATATCACAATCACCCCGTAAAAATTCATGTCGATGCCGTGGAAAACGCGCTGCAGCGGATGACGCAGATTTTCCAGGACTACCGGAAATCTGCGGCCGGCGATTTGTTCAAGGAAATTGTTTCCCGCGCCGAGGCCGCTGAAGTCAAGCTGGCTGAAGATTTGCGGCGCGGTGAATCGCTGGCGGCTGCGGACCAGGGCGAGAGTTACAGTCAGCTTGGCATCGACGTCACGACGAAGACCATACCTCTCTTCAAGGAAGCGAAAAAAAATGCTGCTGAATTATTGGAGAAGCACCGGCAGCTGTCCATTCAGATAGAGCAGGCGGCCAGGAGCCAATACGCTTCCGTCCGCTTCGCCATCGTCGTCGGCTGCGGCGTGATCTGGGTGCTGGTGCTTGCAGGCGCCCTGTGGATTGGCCGCTCGATCACCGGGCCACTTGGCGCGCTCACCAAGGTCATGACGGCGCTTGCAGGTGGCGCCGCCGAAGTTGCCATCCCTTGTCTCGAGCGCAAGGACGAGGTTGGCGAGATGGCCAACGCGGTGAAGATCTTCAAGAACAATATGGTTGAGATCGAGCGATTGCGCGTCGATCAAATCGAGACCGAGAAGCGGCAATCGCAACAGCGCAAGGCCGACATGGTCATGCTCGCCGACACTTTCGAGGCCGCGGTCGGCGAGATCGTCGAAACCGTGTCGTCGGCCTCGACCGAGCTCGAAAACTCCGCCAAAACGCTCACCTCGACCGCCTCAAACTCGCAAGCGCTCGCAAGCAAGGTTGCCGGGGCCTCGGAGGATGCATCCAGCAATGTGCAGTCGGTCGCTTTCGCAACGGAAGAACTGAGTTCGTCAGTTCATGAGATCAGCCGCCAGGTCCAGGAATCGGCTCGGATGGCCGGCGAAGCCGTCGATCAAGCGCGTCAGACCAATGATCGCGTCAGCGACTTGTCGAAGGCGGCGAGCCGCATCGGCGATGTGGTCGAACTGATCAACACCATTGCCGGGCAGACCAATTTGCTGGCCCTCAACGCCACCATCGAGGCAGCGCGCGCCGGTGAAGCGGGACGCGGTTTTGCCGTGGTCGCATCCGAAGTCAAGGCTTTGGCCGAGCAGACCGCAAAGGCTACCGGCGAGATCGGCCAGCAGATCAGCGGCATACAGACCGCGACGCAGGAGTCGGTGGCGGCGATCAAGGGGATCAGCGGCACCATCGAGAGATTGTCGGAGATTTCATCGACCATTGCAGCTGCAGTGGAAGAACAGGGCGCGGCGACCCAGGAGATTTCCCGCAACGTGCAGCGCGCCGCCGAAGGGACGATGCAGGTTTCCTCCAACATCACCGACGTACAACGGGGCGCGAGCGAGACCGGCTCGGCATCGTCGCAGCTTCTTGCCGCGGCTCAGTCATTGTCCGGCAACAGCAAGCGCCTCAAACTCGAGGTCGGAAAGTTTCTCAGCTCGGTAAGGGCGGCCTAGGCGGAGACCAAGTAGACTGCCGCATCATCGCGATGCCGTAGATTGCTGCGGCGATTTCGCCGGCCTGAACTCTTCCTTTACCAAATTACCCCTATGCTCTGGGAGATTGTAAGAGCTGCAATATGCACGTTATGCGTCGCGACATGACCTGCGGCAGGTCCGGGATCAATGATCGTGAGAAAACTCCTCAATCTCGTCGCACGGCACTCCATCGCTGCCAAACTGACAGCAATGGCCGTCACCGGCGCACTTTTCATGGTGCTCGTAGCCTTGACGGTGCTTTTCATTGCTCGTGCCGAACTCGGCAACGAGCGGACCGAGAAGGCACATGCGATAGTCGATGCCGTCTGGAGCATTGCCGACAACTTCAAACACGCGGCCGATTCGGGTGCGATGACCGAGGAGGAAGCGAGAGCACGTTTCCTTGCTGCGTCCGGTGCCATCTGGTTCGAAGGTCACACAAACTACGTCTTCATGTACGACACCGATACAGGGCTAGTCGTCATAAACACCGGCAACACGGACCTGGTCGGTAAGGATTTGCGCGGCCTGAAGGACTCCAACGGCGTACCGTTCGCCTCAATGATGCTCGACATCGCCAGACGCGGTGAGGGGACCGTCCGATACCAATTTCCGAAGGGTGCTGGCAAAATTCCGCTTGAGAAGGTCGCATACGTTCGTGGCTTCGGCCCTTGGCACCTGATGATCGCCTCCGCGGAGTACATGACCGACCTTGATGCGACCTTGTGGCAAATGACCCGGACGGTTGCCGCGGTGATCGGCATTCTGTTGCTTTGTTCGATCGGTATTGCGTGGACGGTGTCACGCAGCGTCGTGAAACCTCTGTCTCGGCTCAAGTCGCGCATGGCGGCTTTAAGCAAAGGCGATCTCGATTTTGAAGCCGCAGGTGTCGATCGACGCGATGAGATCGGGGAGATGGCACGCACGGTTGAGGTGTTCAAAAGCGCAATGGTCGAAACCAACCGTCTTCGCGCGGAGCAGTCAGACGCCGAACAGCGCCAGACGCAACAGCGCAAAGCGGATATGGTCAAGCTGGCTGACGATTTCGAAGGAGCCGTGGGCGAGATCATCGAGACGATATCATCGTCATCGAGCCAACTGGAAGCTTCGGCCGGCACTCTTGCCTCCACCGCAGAGCGCACGAAAGGTCTTGCCGGCATGGTCGCGGAGGCTCACGCGCAAGGCTTAATCAGCGTGCAGTCGATGGCCACGGCGACCGAGGAGCTCAGTACCTCCGTCAACGAGATCGGCCGCCAGGTACAGGAATCGGCGCGGATGGCTGGCGGAGCCGTCGATCAGGCGCGTCAGACCAATGACCGCGTCGGCGAACTGTCGAAGGCGGCGGGCCGCATCGGCGACGTCGTCGAACTGATCAACACGATCGCCGGGCAGACCAATTTGCTGGCGCTCAACGCTACGATCGAGGCGGCCCGCGCCGGTGAGGCAGGCCGCGGCTTTGCGGTGGTCGCATCCGAAGTCAAGGCGCTGGCCGAGCAGACCGCGAAGGCAACTGGCGAGATCGGCCAGCAGATCAACGGCATTCAGACGGCGACGCATGAGTCGGTGGCAGCCATCAAGGGGATCAGCGGCACCATCGAGAGATTGTCGGAGATTTCATCGGCGATCGCGGCTGCGGTGGAAGAGCAAGGTGCTGCCACACAGGGGATAGCCCGTAGCGTGCAGCAGGTGGCGGGGGGCACGCAACATGTTTCCTCCAACATCGCCGACGTGCAAAGCGGCGCCACCGAGACCGGTTCGGCATCCTCGCAGCTTCTTGCCGCGGCCCGCTCGCTTTCCGGCGACAGCAATCGCCTCAAACTCGAGGTCGGAAAGTTCCTCAACTCGGTAAGGGCGGCGTAAGGCAGAGATTCTGGACCGCTGAGGTATCATCCGCTTGGGATCGCAATCCCTCCCCATCGGATCACGATGCGGATAAAGTTTGCTGTGCGATGTTCATGCCCTCTCGAAGTCGGCGAGAACTGATCGACCACGTTGGTCAGTCGCTCGCGCCCCCGTGCGGCTGCATACAACATAAAGTTGTGCTAACGACTCTGTGATACTTATAGGCTAAAAAATTAACCAAATCTTGAAAGGTGAAAAAGTACCGCTTGAAACGCGACGCAGATGTCCAGCGGCACTCCGGAAGCCAAATCACGCGGATGCTCCTTGTTGGGGCCTTGGTGGTCGCAAGAAAGCATTGAAAGGCTTCGGCCGCTTCAACAAGGATCGACGCAATGTCCCTTCTCAACCTCAGGATTCGCGGCCGGCTCTATATCGGGTTCGGCGCCCTCGTCTTGTTTGGCCTCACCCTCGCGGCTTTCGCCGCATGGCAGTTGGGTGAAATTCGCACGCAGGTCGCGGCGTTGACGCTGCAGTCGACCAACACAATCCGGGTCGAGCAAATCGCGACCGAGCTTCAGGCGATCCGGCGCGCCATTCTGCGCTATGTGTTCGATCACGACGACAAGGCCCTTGCCGAAGCCGAAACGCGGCTGGCAACAACTTCCGAGCTTCTTGACGCTGCTGGAAAGACATCGGATTCCGATGAATGGCGAGCTGCTTTCAAAGGAGTCGCCAACGCCGTTGAAGAGATCAAGAAGAAGCGAGTTGCTCTTGTAGATGCCGTCAAGCAGATGATTGCCGGTCGTGACGTGCTGTTCACCGATGGCGATCAGATGGCGGAGAGCGTCCAGAAATTCGTCGACGCTGCAAGCGATACCGAATTCGCCCACGCGGCAAACTCGCTCGAGAGCAAGGTTCTTCTGGTCAGGGTGGCGAACTGGCGCTTCCTGGCGACGCGCGATCCGAAAGGTCCAGCCACCTTCAAAACCGCCGTCGGCAAGGCTCAGCAGCGGATCGCTGATCTGGAAAAGGCCAATCTGCCGCAAAACCTTGCCTCGCTGCTGGCGCCAGTCAAGGCGGGAGTCGCCAAATACTCCGAGGCGTTTGAAAAAACGTCCACCAACCTTCTGCTCGGTGACGAGCTCTACAACAAGGGGCTTGTGCCCGTCACGGTCAGCTCGATTGAACGACTTGATGGCGTAAAGGAATCGATCGGGCAGGCATTCAGAAAGACAGCAACCGAGACCGATGGCCGCATTGCGACCACCGTCACGGTCCAGGAAATCGTGACCGGAGCCGCGGCGCTGCTCGGTCTGGTCATTGCCTTCCTGATCGCACGCAGCATCATCAGCCCATTGTCCGGCTTGACTTCCGGAATGAAAGAACTGGCCAGCGGGAATTTCAGCGTGGTGCTTCCCGGCCTGTCCCGCAAGGATGAAGTCGGCGACATGGCGCAGGCCGTCGAGACCTTCAAGGTGAAGGCCGAGGAGAAGGCGCGCATCGAGGCGGAAGCAAAGGCCACTCAGGATCAATTGGCAGCGCGGCAACGCAAGGCCGATATGATCAGGCTTGCGGACGATTTCGAAGCCGCCGTCGGCGAAATTATCGAAACCGTGTCGTCGGCCTCGACGGAACTCGAAGCATCCGCCACGGCGCTCACCTCGACTACGGTGCGCTCGCAGGAACTCGCAACCAAGGTGGCGGGCGCCTCGGAAGAGGCCTCCGCCAATGTGCAGTCGGTGGCCTCGGCGACGGAAGAATTGAGTTCGTCGGTCCAAGAGATCGGACGCCAGGTCCAGGAGTCGGCGCGTATGGCCAGTGAGGCGGTCGGGCAGACGCGCCGGACCAATGACCGTGTTAGCGAACTTTCCAAAGCTGCTGGCCGCATCGGCGACGTGGTCGAGCTGATCAACACCATCGCCGGGCAGACCAATCTTTTGGCCCTCAATGCCACCATCGAGGCGGCGCGCGCCGGCGAGGCGGGTCGCGGCTTTGCGGTCGTCGCATCCGAAGTCAAGGCTCTCGCCGAGCAGACCGCGAAGGCGACCGGCGAGATCGGGCAGCAGATCAGTGGCATTCAGGAAGCGACGCAAGAGTCGGTGGCTGCGATCAAGGGGATCAGCGGCACCATCGAGAGATTGTCGGAGATTTCCTCGGCGATCGCGGCTGCGGTGGAAGAGCAGGGGGTGGCAACTCAGGAAATCTCCCGTAATGTGCAGCAGGCGGCGCGGGGCACGCAGCAGGTTTCATCCAACATCACCGAAGTGGAACGCAGTGCTAGCGAGACCGGTTCGGCCTCCTCGCAGGTTCTCTCGGCAGCGCAGTCGCTAGCCGGCGACAGCAGCCGCCTCAAGCTCGAAGTCGGCAAGTTCCTCTCCGGTGTGCGGGCGGCGTGAAGGCAATCTGAGACGAATCAGACGCGATCTTCTGTTTTCAGAACGAAACCGACTGAGGCGCCAGATCAGGCGCTTGCGCCTGGTTGCGTGACCGGCGCCTGCGCCGCGGGCGGCTTTTGCCTGCGAAAAAGAACGCGCTGGTAGAACCAGCCAATGGCTACCAGCACCAGCCCAAGACAAATGAACGACAGCGCGCGATAAACCCCCGTGAGTGTCGACATGTCGACCATGAACGCCTTGAGGATCGTCAGCGCAATGACCGCCGCGGAGGCAAGCCGCGCGCGCAGTGAATCGACCGCAATGCCGATGCCGAGCAAGGCAACGCCGAACGCGAGCCAAGCGATCGAATAGGTGTACTGTTCGGCACCGGTGGTCTCCCCGCGCGTCAGCACCGGGCCGTGATAAAGCCTTCGGATCTCAAACGTGACATAGGTGAGAGCGAGCACGAGCGCAAACGCGGCGATGGTGTTGGCATAAGCGACAGGCCGACGTCCCGCCACGGCGTAGGACAACAAGAGCGCGAGCAGCGCAGGCAGCGCGTAAGCCAGCAGAAGAAGGTTGATGAAGACGCCGCCGACGTCGGTTGGCCAGAGCATCGGCGATTCCAGCAACATCAGCCCGAATATCGTGACAAGTCCGGCGTAGACCGTGAGCACCATCGCGCCGACATTGTGGATCAGGCTGTGGCTTCGGACGCGCAGTCTTTCCAGTCCGATAGCCATGGCGAGCGTGGCGCAGACCTGCAGCGCGAATTCCGTGAGCGAGGTATTGGCGCGATAAATGTCGCCGCCGTTGACCGCGTGGCGAATCTCGGTGAACACCAGCAATACCGTGAACAGGATCGCCGCCGCCTCGACCGCGCGCAATGGGGCATCGTCGGCGCGACGGCGCAGGAAATGGCTGGCGGTCCAGAACGAGACGGCCGGAACACCGTAACCCCACAACAGCCAGTTGAAAATCGGCGTCGTGCCGATCGCATCGCCGACGATCCGCGGTTCCCAGGCGATGCGCAACACCACTATTCCCGCCAGAATGGCCGCCAGCGATCGCAGGAACGGAATTGGCCGCTGCATCGAGATCCAGGCCGTTCCCATCGACATCAGCGCGAGCGCGATGGTGAGCCAGCCTTTTTCGAGAGCGAAGGTCAGCGCCAGCGCCAATGCCGCGAGCGTGCCGGTGGCAAACAGCGCAACCGAGATCGCAAGGCCCGGCCGGCTTTCGCGTCTGGCCAGGAATTCGGTCGCCGCCGCAAAGGCGGCAGCCAACAGGACCGCCAGAATCGCAAACGGTATCGATCGATCGAGATGCGCGATACGGGCGTAGAGCGCGATCAACAGCGTCAGCGGCACGAATACGCCCGCCGCCGACCACACCACCGGGACGATGGCGCTGACCGAGCGGCCCTGCGCCCTGAAACCGGCGGTGCCGAAGGCGGCGGCAAAGATCGCGGCTGCGGCAAGATGCAGGGATACCGAACCTTCGATGGCGGCGGGTCCTCCCATGCCGGGCAGCGGTCCGCCGGGCACCACCGTCAAGTCCGGATTGGCACGCACCGCCCATTCGGCGAAGACGATGAAGACGAAAGCGGCGGCAAAAGCGACGGCACCGGTGGCGGCACGTGCGAACCACGCCACGAACAGGGCAGCGGCGACGAGGATGGCGAATACGATGAGGCTTGCATCAGCATGGGAACTCACGAGCACCAGTATGGTAGCGCCGAGCAGATACGCGGCCAACGATCCCGACGAGATCGGCTCAATATGGCCTTCGTCGGAAGCCGGCCCGAACATGAAGCCACACACCACCAGTAACGCCGCAAGCACGAATCCGGAGAGGACGTGGAACGCATACGGCCCCACCACCGGCGGATCGAATTTCAGGAAGGGCAGGGTCCAGAGCAGCGCGAACACGATGGTGCTCACCGCAAGCCAGCGCCACAGCCTGATCCGCGCCAGGCCGAATGCCGCCGCGGTTACGATGGCGAGGTAGACGTACAGCGACCAGAAATCAGGTTTTTCCGAAGAAACCAGGACAGGGGTGGCGAAGGCGCCGACCACGCCGAGACCGGCCAGCACGGGCCCATGCAGCAAAGCCGCGGCCAGCGTGCCGAGCGCGACCAGGCCAAGCAGGATGAAGGCGGTCGCGGGCGACAGGAAGTCGTACAGCGCATAAGCGGCATAAGCGGTCGCAAAGGCAACCGCGGTCCCGGCCGCGGTGAGGATGGCAGGAATATTGGCGATCGGCAGGATCTCGATCTCGGAGGTGTTCTCCCTGTGCCGCGTCCATTCGCCTGCCGCCAGCAGGGCAAGCGCAAACACCGCGCCGAGCACTATCCGCACGCCCGGCCCAAGCAGTCCGGCATCGATGGAGTAGCGGACGAGGAAGAAGCCGCCGAGCGCCAAGGTCACGCCGCCGAGCCAGACGACCCAACGGGTGCCGACGCGCTCCTCGAGCCCGGGCGATGCGCCCGCGTCGGGCGGGGGTGAAGCGGCCGCAACACCGGCCGTATCGTGCAGTGGCCGGGACTCTGGCTCGCCAGCAGCCGTGGTCGGTTCGCTCGCTATTGCCGGCTGCCCGACCGGCATACCGGGTGGTGAGGTTGCGAGCGTTTGCTCAAGCGGGGCGAGGGGAGGAGTCGCTGGCCCCGCCTTCAGCGCGACCGCTTCGAGCGCATCCAACCGCGCCCGCAGCGCAGCGGTCTGATTGAATGCCTTGCGCGCGAGGATCAGCGCGACGGCCGCGACCAGGAGCGCAAAGAAGACGATCATCTAGTGTCCCGATTCCGACGTTCGTATCCCTTCGCGGCGTGCTCGTTTACGAACGTCGGAATCGAAGGGACACTAGCAAATCCATGTTTCTAGTGGTCCAATTCCAACATTCGCATCCTATCTCGGCAGGCAATCTTGCGAATGTTGGAATTCATGGACCACTAGCAAATATCAGTTTCTAGTGGAGTTTTGGATTTGACATTCGCTTTTCGAACTCATGGTTGGTACCGTCGCGAATGTCAAATCCACTCCACTAGTGTGGCTTTTGGTTCAGAAGTCCGCATGACGAACTCGCGGCAGCAATGATACGGACTTCTGAACCGCCACACTAGTGCGGCGAATTTGAAGTTCCTATCGGTATCGCGGCAAGTTCGTGATAGGAACTTCAAATTCAAGCCGCACTAGAATCAACAAGTCGCTAGAGCTCCTTTGATTCCGAAGTTCGCATCAGAGGTCGCCGTGATAGCTTGCGAACTTCGGAATCGGAGCTCTAGCATCCGGGCGACGCGCCGGTCGTCGGGGCTTCGCGATTCCAACGAATCGCCTCCCAAGGTTCGTCGCGCTACTGAGTGTGACTTATCGCGCCCAAAGTTCAAACAGGAAGGTAGGGTTTTTGCGTCGCGGCGGTCGTGGCGATCGCCTGAGGGCTAAGGAATCATTCGAGATCGATGCGGAAAGGCCTGCCTTCCACGGTCATGCTGCCCGGACCCATCTCATCGAGCGCGCGCAGCATTCGGCCCTCGCGCCCAAGTGCCTTGTCGGCCAGGCGTACGATCAGCCGGTTCGGCGAGGCGATCGGGGAGGCCTCCCGTATCTGTCTGGCGATCGCGATTTCATCGCGACGCGGGTTGAGCGCGCAAGCCGCGGCAAAGGCGCTCGCGGTGGAGCGGCTGATGCCGGCATAGCAATGGACGACCAGCGGCGCGTTGCGGTCCCAGCTGCGGACGAATTGAAGCACCTGCTCGATGTGCGATTCGGAAGGCGCGACAAAGCCCTCGAGCTCCTCGGTGATATCGTCCATCTGTACTTTCAGATGGTTTGCGGCAAGCACGGAAGCCGGCCGCTGCACCTGATCGACATTGGCCATGACGGTCAGGATGTGACTGGCGCCGACGGCTCGGACGGTTTCGGGGAGCGCTGCGAGCGAGCAGACGTGAATCATGGTTGTTCCTTACACCAGTGGAGTGGATTTGACATTCGCTACCCACCTGGCCGCAAACTCAACAAAGCGAATGTCAAATCCAAAACTCCACTAGTGCGGCGAATTTGAAGTTCCTATCGGTATCGCGGCAAGTTCGTGATAGGAACTTCAAATTCAAAGCCGCACTAGAATCAACAAGTTGCTAGAGCTCCTTTGATTCCGAAGTTCGCATCAAAGGTCGCCGCAATAGCTTGCGAACTTCGGAATCGGAGCTCTAGAGTCCTATATTTGCTAGTGGTCCTTTGATTCTAACATTCGCAAAGGTGCCTCCTGAGACGGGAAGCGAATGTTAGAATCGGACCACTAGCCGGCCAGTTATACGCCTTTCATGCGTGCAATGTCTTGAACCTTGCCAGGAACCGCTTCTCGGCCTTGGCTGCGCTCCAGGGCGTCAAATAGTCCTGTCGGGTCGAGGCCGGCAGATCGGGATCGCGGCCGAACAGGCGCCTGGCTTCGGTCGGAGCAAAGCCCGCAAGTTCGGTGGCTTCGAGGTAGGCAGCACCCTTGTCTGCAGCTTTGATCTGATGCTCGATCTCCGGCGACAATAGGGCGGGAAGTCCAAAGCGGATGTGTATCGCCGAAAGCAGCCGCTTTTCGACCGCCTTGTAGTCGCCGCCGAGCACGGCCTTGAACGGCGAGATCATGTCGCCGATGACATATTCCGGCGCGTCGTGCAGCAGCGCGGCAAGTCGGCACTTGACATCGAGGCGCGGCGTTTGCTCACGCATGATGGCCTCGACCAGCAAGGTGTGTTGCGCGACCGAAAAGATGTGCGCGCCGCTGGTCTGCCCATTCCAGCGCGCCACCCGCGCCAGGCCATGGGCAATGTCGGCGATTTCGATATCCAGCGGCGAGGGGTCCATGAGGTCGAGCCGCCGTCCTGACAACATCCGCTGCCAGACGCGGCTATCGATCCTGGCTGCGGGCAATTTTTCCGCCGTCATCTGACTTTGAGGTGAGGGCTGCGGCGTTTTCCACCGCAACTCTCATGGCAGAAGCAGGTGACCAGATGATCGTTCACGATTCCGGTCGCCTGCATGAAGGCATAAACGATCGTCGGGCCGACGAACTTGAAACCACGCGAGGAGAGCTCCTTTGATATCTTTACCGAAAGCGGGGTCGAGGCGGGAACGCTGGCAATGGTCTTGAACTGATTGACCTTCGGCTTGCCATCGACGAAATCCCACAACAATTTCGAGAAGCCGGGGCCGTCATCCATGATCTTCAAATAGGATTTCGCGCTTTCGATGGTACCGTCGATCTTGGCGCGATTGCGAACGATACCGGTATCGTTCATCAGCGCGTGGATTTTTTTCGCGTTGTAGCGCGCAATCTTCTCGGGCTGGAAATCATCGAAGGCTTTGCGGAAATTGTCGCGCTTGCGCAAAATCGTGATCCAGGAAAGCCCGGCCTGAAAACCGTCGAGGATGAGTTTTTCATAGAGCGCACGGTCGTCGAATTCCGGCACGCCCCATTCGTTGTCGTGATAGGCGACGTAAAGCGGATCTTCGCCCGGCCAGGGACAACGTGTCAGCCCATCGGCATGCAGGCGCGCCCTTTTCGTCATGCCACGGTCTGCCTTGGCGGTGACTGCACCTCGTCCGGATCGGCGAGGCGGATCGCAAGACCACCCGATGTCAGCGGCGTGCCGCCTGCAAGCGCGTCGGCGGCGCGATCGAGTCTGATCAGGGCAAGACCATGAGCGCCTGCCGTCGACCCCACGGTGCCAATCGGTTTGTCGCCGGCAAGGATCGCAGCACCTGGCTCCGGTGCAGGGCCGTCCAGGATGATGCGCACCGTTCGCGTGCGCGCTGTGCCGCGATGCTGCATCCGTGAGACGACCTCCTGGCCGACATAACAACCCTTGTCGAAGTCGACGCCGTGCAGGCGGTCCATGTTGGTTTCGTGCGGAAATGCATCGCCATAGATGAAATCCAGCCCTCCGCGCGGGGCTCCCGACTCTATGCGATGGGTTTCATAGGCAGCCGCATCGACCGTTTCGGCGCCGATCAGATCTGCGGCCCTTGGTGCAAGCTCTTCGGGAACGAGAATTCGCCAGCCGAGCGCTGCGTTGCGCGGATCGACAAATGCAAGGTCCGGCGTCGCCGCAAGTTCGCCATCCCATGCCGCGAGTACGCCGAGGCTGTCGGAGAGGTTTTCGACGTCGACCTTGGCGCGCAGCTTGTAGAAGCGCAGCTTGTCGGCAAGGGCCTGCGCCAGTGGGCGCGGACAATCGAACAGGAAGCCGCCGCCATGGCCGGCAGGCGCCTCGGTGATGAGAAAATCAACCGTGATCTTGCCCTGCGGCGTGAGCAATGCCCCGAACCGCCCCAATCCCGGGTGCAGCAGGCTCACATCCGTGGTGACCAGACCGTTGAGAAAATTACGGGCCTCGCTGCCGCTGACCTTGACCACGCCACGGTCGGGTAGGAACGCTGCTTTCATGCCGGGTTCTCTTGCCAGGTTTTTTGCCAAATTCTCTTGCCAGCCATTTTGCAAATTCTGTTGCCGGGGGTCGAGTTTGCTGCGCCAGTTTCCTGGGGAAACAGGGGTGCCGCATATCACAACAGAAGGTAAGGCGCTAAGGTGCTCCGAACAAGACCTGCGGCAACGCCAAGCTGTGTGAGACAGGTAGCAGGAACAAGGCAGAAAGGCCGAGGGTCGACACCAAGTTGTAACCATGACTCAGCGATTTGACACCATTCTGAAATCCGGCACCGTGGTCAATCAGGACGGCGAGGGCGTGCGCGACGTCGCGATCGCAGGTGGCCGCATCGCCGAGATCGGCGGCCTTGGAAACGCATCGGCCGCCGAGGTGATCGACTGCAAGGGGCTGCACATCCTGCCGGGCGTGATCGACACGCAGGTGCATTTTCGCGAACCGGGTCTCACCCACAAGGAGGATCTGGAAACCGGTTCGCGCAGCGCGGTGATGGGTGGCGTGACGGCGGTATTCGAAATGCCGAACACCGATCCCCTGACCGTCACCGAGCAGGCTTTCGCCGACAAGGTGAAGCGCGGCCGCCACCGCATGCATTGCGATTTTGCCTTCTTCATCGGTGGCACCCGCGAGAATGTCGCCGATCTGCCTGAGCTGGAACGGGCGCCCGGCTGTGCCGGCGTCAAGGTGTTCATCGGCTCCTCGACCGGCGCGTTGCTGGTGGAGGATGATGAAAGCCTGCGCCGGATTTTTGCGGTGATCCGCCGCCGCGCCGCGTTTCATGCCGAGGATGAATATCGCCTCAACGAACGCAAGCCGTTGCGCGTGGAAGATGATCCACGTTCGCACCCGGTCTGGCGCGACGAGACCGCGGCGCTGATGGCGACGCAGCGTCTGGTCAAGCTTGCGCACGAAACTTCAAAGCGCATCCACGTGCTGCATATCTCGACCAAGCAGGAGATCGAGTTCCTTCGGGATCACAAGGATGTCGCCACCTGCGAGGCGACGCCGCATCACCTGACGCTGGCGGCGCCGGAATGTTACGAGCACCTGGGGACCCGCGCGCAGATGAACCCGCCGGTGCGTTCGGCCGATCACCGCGAAGGCATCTGGCGCGGCATCGAGCAGGGCATCGTCGACGTGCTCGGCTCCGACCACGCGCCGCATTCGCTCGAGGAGAAGAACAAGACCTATCCCTCGTCTCCGTCGGGCATGACCGGGGTGCAGACGCTGGTGCCGGTCATGCTCGATCACGTCAATGCCGGGAGATTGTCGCTTGCGCGCTTCGTCGATCTGACAAGTGCGGGTCCATCGCGGATCTACAACATCGCCTGCAAGGGCAGGATCGCGGCGGGCTACGATGCCGATTTCACCGTCGTCGATTTGAAGCGCAGCGAGGTCATCACCAACAAATGGGTGGCCTCGCGCGCGGGCTGGACGCCTTATGACGGCCTGCGCGTGACCGGCTGGCCGGTCGGCACCTTTGTGCGCGGCAAGCGAGTGATGTGGCAAGGCGAGATCATGGCGCCATCGACCGGCGAGCCGGTACGTTTTCTCGAAACGCTGCGCGCCTAAAGGTTCTGCTTCGAAAACTACTGCTTTGCCAGTCCGGTCGAGAACTCGCCGTTGCGGACGCGGGCGGGAAGGCCTTCGACGAATTTGGCCACCGCGTCCTCGCCGTAGGTTCTGACCAGTTCGGCGAATGCCGCAAACAGGCTCGCCTGCGCCAGGCAATCGCCGTCGACGCCATCGTGCCGTGCTTCCGCCCAGGCTTCGTTGAGATAGCCGAGCGCCGCCTGTTTCTGTTCCTGATCGGGCAGCAGACCGCGAGCGAATGTAAGGGACGCTGGATGGTTCATGAAACTCAACGGGTTCTCTGCGCGGCGAGGCGCGCGGCGGATCAGGATACTCAAATCCTTTAGCATGCCGCGCGAAGCCGCCTAGCCACTTCTTTAGGAAAGGTTAACGGAGGCGCAGCAAGCCGAACGATTTCCGAAATCCGGAATTCTGGAAGACAAGCCAGACCGGGAATCCGATGAAAGTCGGGTCTTATCTCTTCGCCTTATCCCCAACAGCAGACATAGGATTCGCCGGCTGCAAGTTCGCCCCGGCGCGACAAAAATTGATCCGCATCAATTGCACGAGCGATTTTTCGCGGAGTGTGTTGGTGCGCTTCGCCAATCGCTCCGTTTCGCGCTTGCGCTCCAGAAAGAGCGAAATTGCACGGATCGGCACATGGGCGAACCTCGCAACCGCGTCGTTCAACTGAGCCGCTTCGGCGGCCCCGAACGCCCCAACGGGCAAAGCGAAGCGTTCCCTCGCACGACATGGTACGGATACCTGCGCGAGTTTCGCTAGAACTGCCAGTGCGCGCGGCCGGCAAAGACGTGCACCGGGCCGCGGTCGGCGTTGTAGGCCGGGTTGGCGATGAATTGATAGTCGAACGTCAGCCGGGTCGAAGCCGCCACTGCGTAGCTGTAATAGGCCTCGAGGATTTTCTCGGTCCGGTAGTTCGGCAACTGGCCGTCGCCGACGAGGATGCCGAGCCCGCCGGCGTTGAGGAACGCGATATGGGCCGGACTGATGCCGTTGACGACACCGGCGATGCCGATCGCATCGTCCGGCCTTCCCCATGACTTGCCATTGATCGAGACGCCGCCGGAGACGGTGCGGTCGACGTCAGTAAAATCCCAGGGCTCGATGTTGCCGTCGGCCCAGCCGGCGCGGAGGAATGCACCCAGCGTATCTGTCACCTGCTGCTCGACATTGACGCTGACGCCGGGCCGGCTGGTGTAAGAGCGCACCGCGTTGATGTCGGCGGGCATTCCCGTGATCTGGGCGAGCGCGACCGCGTTGGTGAAATCGCCGGCGCTCCCACGGCTCAGGAATCCAGTGAGCTTGATCTTGCCCGGCTGGCCCCACAATTCGTGCCTCTCCTCGATCTCACCGACCATCTGGAATTGCTGGAAAGTCGGATCGAGCACGCCACCCAACGGGCTCATTCCGCCCGCAGGCGTTACGGAAAGATCAAACACGCCGGCGCGCAAGGTCCAGCGTCCGGTGTACCATTCGGCGGCGGCACCGTAGGTATAGCCCCAGCCGTCGCCGGCGTAGTCGAAGGTGCCGGCGTTGATTACCGACCAATTGAGGAAATCGGATTTCGGATTGTTGGCATAGCGGTTGGTATCGAAGATATCGATGATGCCGAAACGGCCAACCGTCAGGACCAGACGGTCGGTCGAGCGTGTTCCCTTGAACTGATAGAAATCGTCGGGCACCTCTTCGGTCTCGCCGCCGAGATTGATGGTCTGGCGCAGGAACGCGCGCTGCACACGCGCATAGGGCGTGGACGAGCCGAGCTTGTAGGCCTCTGCGCTCGGAAAGCCGGCCGCGCCGTGGGTGTTGTTGAAACCGAAGCCCTGGTCGATTTCCGGATTGGCCCAGAACTCGGCACCTTGCCAGAGCTTGACGCCGGTTGAGAGCGTGAGGTCAAAGGTCTGCTTCGTTTGCGCGCCCCCGGAGAGGCTGTTCGTCCCTTCGAAGGGAGAACGGAAGGCGGGATACGCCTGCTGGACGTAGGTCGCCTGTCCGTGCACGGCGAAGATGTCGACCGGCGGAACGAATCGCGAGGGCGCGAAGGCGGCCGGGCGCGACGGATCGTCGAAGCGATAGTTCAGGCCGAGGCGAAGCTGGTGCTGCGAGAAATCGGAGCTGACATGCTGTCCGGACAGCGGAAAGCTTCCGCTCGCCGAGGGAAAACCCGTCCACAGATATTCGCCACGAACGGTCCAGTGCGGCGCGATCGGCGTCTCGAAGCCGGCGCCCGCGGCCCAGCCGAAGCGCCAGAGGAAGCGATCCTCGGCGTTGCCGGTCGCAATTTGTGTGAGGGTCTGCTGATTGTAGGTCCAGGCCAGGCCGCCGGTGGCGTAGAACAGCCAATGTCCGGGCGCGTAACCGATGCGGCCGCGCAGCGTGCCCGATGACAGCACGGTCTCGCTGAACGTACCGGCGCCGAATGTCGGCGACGTAAAGTTCGACATGCCGCCGATGGTCAGGCCGGTGACGGGGTCGGGAAAAGTGGGAAAGGAGCCGTCGGCTTCGATACCGAGCACTACCCGATTCCTGAGCATCCAGTTGTAGCCGGCCTGCACGCCCTCGAACCAACTGCCGCTTTCCCTGAAGGCATTGGGTGATTGATAAAGCCCGAACGAGCCCGCGACCGGCGCGCCACCGCCAAGCGGGGCCAGAGTCCAGTCCGAATGCCCGGCCGCGAGTCCAATATTTCCGCCGACATAGAAGCCGGTCCAGTCATAGCCGACTGCAGCGGGCTGAGCCTTGACGTAAACTGCGGGTGGAAGATCGCCGGCAAAACTGTTGCCCGCAAACAGCGCCATGGCGGCCGCACAGGACGCGCGTAACGCGTATCTCCGGCAAACCGATTCGACAATTTGAACACATGCAGCCAAGGCGGCCCTCTATCCGCTGAACAAATTCGCATTGTCATCGCAGCGAAAGAACCGCCTCAGGCGCGCGCGCCGCACGCCGGATGGATGACTGTCCAGGTCGGTCTCCTGACTAGCGGGTCGATGCCCTTTTCCGCCTTCCCGGGCCCAAAAAGCTCAGTGGCACCATGGAAAAGAGCTATCCGCTTACAGTTGCGGGCGCAGTTGCGGATTCGGCCCTGGCATTCGCGCAAAGCCTCACCGCATTCCCTTGCTGCCGATCTTTCGATCGGCGCACCTGAACGCTGCCATGATGGCTGCCACGCTCAAGATGTCAATGCGGCAGGAAGTCTTGCTGATTTAGAAAGCATTCAAGCCGAAAGATTCGGATACCCCTCGAAGGTTGAGGTCGAACGCGGAATACGTTGGCTAGTTGGCATAGCGCGCGGTCAGATCGCGCGAGATCTTCGAGCCCTCTTCGATGTACCGGCGGATCGCAACGGCAGCCGCCGGCGTGCAGCTGCGGTAGGTCTGCTGGAAACCGTTATAGCCGCGGTTGAAGCCGGCAATCATGCGGGCGCGTCTTTCGCCGGAAGGGGTTTCGGCATCGATAAGCGCCTGCATTTCGTTACGCCATTTGCCGCCTTCGTTGCTGCCGCAAATGCCTCGCAGATAGTGCAGGGTTCCGAGAATTTCGGCGAGCCGCTGCAGATCATTGTCGAAGGGCGCGGGCGCATCCTGTGCCCGCAGCGGGGCGCACAGGCACGAAAGGACGATCAGGGCGGCGAGAAAATGCTTTGACATGAAGGGGTCCAAACAACCCCATATGCCTTCTCAATGCGCTGGAAGCAAGGCATCGGACAGGCCTTGTGCCGACGCTATTTCGGCCCCAACAGGCGCCGGGCCGACGCAATGACCTCTTCAAGGCCGCCCGTGATCTTGAGCCCGCCAAGTTCATCCGGCTCGAGCCATTTGTGGTCGTCGAGTTCGTCGTTGAGCACCACCTCGCCAGCGATCCAGCGCGTGGCAAACGACATGATCAGGTAATGTCCGCCACCCGCAACCGCCGGCACGACTTCGCGCCAGCCGGCGAGACCGATGATTTCGACCTTCAGTCCGGTTTCCTCCTTGACCTCGCGCTGCAGGGCGGTGTGCAGGGTTTCGCCAAATTCGACACGGCCGCCCGGCAGCGAATAGAAGCCCCTGGCGGGCGATCGCGCGCGGCGCACCAGCAGGACCTTGCGATCGCGGAAAATCGCCGCACTGACGGCAAGCTGCGGATGGGACGGGTGCAAGGGCGACGTCACGGCATGATCCCGAAAAGTGTGAAGCGGTTTTCGGATGAGATCATGCCTGAAGACGCATGATTTCCGAAAAGTGTGAAGCGGTTTTCGGTCGCGACAAGGAGCGTTTGCGGGGAGAACATGCCAGAGAGATCGTTTCAGGTCTAACGCGATGCCTCGAACAGGCAAGGTCCGTCATCGGGACATGATGTATTCGACGTCGGATTCGACGCCGCCGTTGATGATGGCGCCTGCCTGCATCACCAGCGGCTTGACCCAGTTGATGGCCTGCTCGGCCAGTCTCGCGCGAATCCTGTCCTCCGGGGCTTGGCTCAACGCTTCTCCCACTGCGGAGAGGATCGCGGTCATCGCGCTGGTGAGGCTGTCGAACTCGGCGCGGATGTGAACGTCGGCGGAATCGTAGGCCGCGATCGCAAGATCTCGAGCCTTGAAATGCGAGGCCGTGAAATGCTCCGCATAGGACAGCGGCCGCCAGCCCAGAAAATCCTCCGCACATTCCGGCATATCCGGAATCATTTCCAGAAGCATGATAGCTTCGTTGAAATGGTTGAGATAATCGGTGGCAAGGCCGGTGCGCGGGTTGATGTTGGCGGCGCGCAGCCGGGCGATCCGCGCCTCCTCATCGAGGCCCGGCTCGGGTTCGGATCGTGCCGGTCTGGCGGCAGTGGCTGTCATCGGCCGCAGTGTTGGGGGGCGGGGTTAAAAGGTGCTGAACGCATACCTATTTGGACAGCAGAATGTGTGGACGTTTCGTGATCACCTCGCCGCCGGATGCCCTGAGGCAAATTTTTGGCTATCTTGAACAGCCGAATTTCCCTCCAAGGTTTAACGTTTCGCCAACTCAACCTGTGCCTGTGGTGATCCTGGAAGATGGCGGGCGGCATTTCCGCCTGATGCGGTGGGGCCTGGTGCCAGCCTGGGTCAAGGATCCGCGCCAAATCACGCTTTTGATCAATGCGCGCGCGGAGACGGTGAGGGAGAAGCCGGCCTTCAAGAACGCGATCCGACGGCGGCGCTGCCTGATCCCCGCGGACGGCTACTATGAGTGGCAAGCGTCCGGACAGGGCAAGCGGCCCCACTTCATCCATCGCCGCGATGGTCTTCCGATCGGGCTTGCAGCGGTCGCCGAGACCTGGATCGGCCCCAACGGCGAGGAACTCGACACGGTCGCCATCGTCACGGCGCCCGCGAGCGCCGATCTCGCGGCGCTTCATCACCGCGTACCGGTCACGATCGCGATGGGCGATTTCGATCGCTGGCTCGACTGCAGCGGCGATGACCTGGACGAGGTGATGCCGCTGATGCGCAGCCCTGAGGAGGGCGAGTTCGTCTGGCACCAGGTCTCGACACGGGTGAACCGCGTCGCCAATGACGACGCGCAATTGATCCTGCCGATCACGGCAGAGGAGCGTGAGACCGAGGCGGGAAAACCAGCGAAGAAGGCGGGCCCAGGAAAGCCCGCAAGCGTTGCGCCGGACGACGGGCAGGGAAGCCTGTTTTAGAAAACCTGATCCTTAATTCTTGGCCGCAAGCAATTGCTTCAGCTTGATAACGGCGCTGTCGGGCGTCGTCAGCACGGGGAGCTTCGAGGACTCGGCTACCATCGCTGCCGCCGGCGCCATGCTGTATTGGGCAAGCGCAATCAGGTCGCAGTCCCGCAAGTCGCGGGAAGCTTGCGCCACCAGGCGGTCATGCTCGGCACGGTCTCCGCGATCGAGTGCGGCGAGTGCTCCTTCGGCAAGTTTCGGCACGATCCGGACGGTACCCGGAAATTCCTGCGGCATCGACTGCAAGGTCGGTGGAAAAGTCGAGAGCAGACCGATCCGCTGCCCGCGCGCGACCGCCTGTTCGATCATCGCTTCATTCGGCTTCAACACCGGCGTTCCCTCCTGCTCACGTGCCACCGCCTCGATACAGGGACCGAACGCCGAGCACGTGAACAGGATCGCGTCGGCATGGGTGGAGGCGACATAGCGGCCGAGCGCAAGGAAGCGGTCGGTCATCGCAGTGGTAAGGCGGCCGTCGCGCGCCACATCGGCCGAAAGGCTGTCGTCGAGCAGGTTCATCAACGTCGCCTCCGGCCAAAGTTTTGCGAACGACGCCTCGATCGGGACGATCGAATGTTTCAGGGCGTGGATCAGGGCGATGCGCATATTTTCAATCTGGCCGTGCGCTCGCGAGGTGTCAATGTCGGCAGGGCGTTCGGTCAGCGGCGGAAAATATGCAGCGCCGCATACTGCAGCAGCATGATCGTCTTGGCGTCGACGATCCGGCCGTCGCCGATCATGGCGAGCGCCTGTTCGAAGGCCAATTCCAGCACTTCGATGTCCTCGCCCTCTGAAGCCAGCCCGCCACCGCTTCCGACCTTCATCGTCGGATCGTATTCGGCGACAAAGAAGTGGATTTTTTCCGTGACCGCGCCCGGGCTCATGAAGGCTTCGAATATTTTCCGCACCTCGCCGAGCCGGTAGCCGGTCTCCTCTTCGGCCTCGGCGCGAATCCGCGCCTCCGGAGTTTCATCATCGAGCAGGCCCGCCGCGGCCTCGATCAGGAGATCGTCGTAACCGTTGAGGTAGGCCGGATATCGGAACTGGCGGACCAGCACGACGCTGCGCCGGGCCAGGTTGTAGGGCAACAACGCCGCGGCGTTGCCGCGTTCAAAGATCTCGCGCTTCTGCGTCTGCCATTCGCCGTCGCCGCGCCGCCAATCAAAGGTGGCGGATTTCAGCGTGTAGTGTTCGGCGGAAAGCACGCGTTCGCCCTTGACGCGGATGCGGTCGGAAATACTCATGCACGCTCACCCGATGATTTATGGCGTCGGCTCGCGGCCGCGATCACAGCACCTTGCCCGGATTCATGATGCCGAGCGGATCGAGCGTCGACTTGACGGCGCGCATGAGCTCGATCGCGACCTTGTCCTTCACCTCTGGCAGCTCGTCGCGCTTGAGCACGCCGATGCCATGCTCGGCTGAAATCGAACCGCCCATGCGCAGCACGATCTCGAACACCACCGCGTTGACCTCGTGCCAGCGCGCGAGGAAATCTGCAGACCTGGCGCCGATCGGCTGGCTGACATTGTAGTGCATGTTGCCGTCGCCGAGATGGCCGAACGGCACCGGCCGCGCGCCCGGAATGAGCTTGACCACGGCGGCATTGGCTTCTTCGAGAAAGGCAGGAACGGCTGCGACGGGTACGGAAATGTCATGCTTGATCGAACCGCCTTCCGGCTTTTGCGCTGCCGACATCTCGTCGCGCAGCTTCCAGAACGCGTTGCGCTGGCTCAGGTTGGCCGCGATTGCAGCGTCATCGACGATGCCTTGCTCCATTCCTAGCGCCAGGATCGATTCCAGCGTGGCGCGTGCATCGTCGCGCGGTGACGACAGCTCCATCAGCACATACCAGGGGTGCTTGCTTTCGAGCGGGTCACGGATGTCGATGCCGTGGCGCACGCTGAAATCCACCGCGATATCCGACAACAGTTCAAAACTGGTCAGCGTGCCCGCGGCCTCGTTCTGTGAGATCGAAAGCAGCCTTAGCGCATCCGCCGGCGATTTCAGCCCGACGAATGCGGTTTCTACCGCGCGCGGCTTCGGGAACAATCTCAGCGTGGCGGCGGTGATGATCCCGAGCGTGCCTTCCGCGCCGATGAAGAGGTTGCGAAGGTCGTAACCGGTATTGTCCTTCTTCAGCTTCGAGAGACCGTTGAGGATGCGGCCGTCGGCCAGCACCACCTCGAGCCCGAGCGCCATCTCGCGCACCACCCCGAAGGCGAGCGCGGCGGTGCCGCCGGCATTGGTGGAGAGATTGCCGCCGATGGTGCAGCTTCCTTCCGCTCCCAGCGACAGCGGGAACAGCCGGTCCGCTTCGGAGGCCTTTTGCTGGGCGACCTGCAGCACCACGCCGGATTCACAGGTCATGGTATTGGACGCGGGGTCGACCTCGCGAATTTTATCGAGCCGCCGCGTCGAGACCACGACTTCGCCGTTATGCGGCGTCTGGCCGCCGACAAGGCCGGTGTTGCCGCCCTGCGGCACCAGCGCGATCCTGTGCTCGGTGGCGAGCCTGCAGATCGCGGCGACTTCCGCCGTCGAACCCGGCCGCAGCACCAAAGGCGACCGTCCGTGGAACAGGCCGCGCTCTTCAGTGACGTAGGGCGCGACATCAGCGGCCTCGGTGACCGCGTATTTGTCGCCGACGACGGCGCGGAACTGCGCGATCAGTTCGGGCGAAAGCGGCGGGAGGGGCGACTTGGCGACATTCATGCCTTTTGCTCTTGCGCCGATCTTTAACCGCTCTCGCCTGATTCCCGTCCCGCCGCGGCGCGACGCAGCCGGTCATTGATAGCCTCTCCAAGCCCAAGGGGCGGCACCGGCATCACGGCGATGGTGCGTGCGCCCCTGGCGTCGAGCGCGCGAAGATAACCGAAAAGGTTGGCCGCGGCTTCGACAAGATCGCCGCGCGTGGACAGATTCATGACCGCACTTGCCGCTTCCACGCCGCCCACGGTGCCCGGGCCGAATGCCAGCAGCGCCTCGCCGGCGTCGATGCGCCTGGCGTTGAGCCGCACCGGCGTGCGCGGAGCGTAATGCGATGCCAGCATGCCCGGCGCCAGCGGCTGGCCGGTTTCGGTTCCGGCCTCTTCGGGTAGCCGCGCCAGCGGGCGGCCGAGCGCGCGCTCGATTTCCTCGCGCGGCAGCCCGCCGGGCCGCAGCAGCATCGGCGTGTCGAAGCAGCCGACGATGGTGGATTCGACGCCGACCATCACCGCGCCGCCATCGATGATGAGGTCGATGCGACCCGAAAGATCGCTTTGCACATGCGCGGCCGTGGTCGGCGAAACATGCCCGGACAGATTGGCCGAAGGTGCCACCACCGGACCCGCAAAGGCATGCAAAATGGCACGCGCGACCGGGTGGGCGGGAACCCTTATTGCGACGGTGTCGAGGCCGGCGGTCGCAAGGTCGGCGACCGGGCAGTCATCGGTCTTGGGCAGGACCAACGTCAGCGGCCCCGGCCAGAACGTTTCGGCCAGCCTGGTTGCGGTCGCGTCGAAACGGGCAATGGTGATAGCGGCTGCGATATCCCCGACAGTGGCGATCAGGGGATTGAACAACGGCCGGCCCTTGGCCTCGTAGAGCCGGGCAATCGCGCCCGCATTTGTGGCATCGGCCCCAAGCCCGTAGACAGTCTCGGTCGGAAACGCGACCAGCCCGCCCTGTTTGAGGCACTGCGCGGCGCTCGCCACCGCGGCGTCATTTGCCGGCAGAATCTGCGTGTTGAGGCCCACATCCACGGGAATTTCACGTCCTTCATCCGGCTTCTTGCGGTGTGCCAAGCCGAAGGCTATAAGCCGCGTTCTTGTCGGAGTGTGGCTCAGCCCGGTAGAGCACTGCGTTCGGGACGCAGGGGTCGCAGGTTCGAATCCTGCCACTCCGACCATACTTCT
>Ga0207665_10000089_pt1 | contig 59318 bp, 47 predicted proteins | sample LARL112metaG_FD_184351 | JGI IMG/M metagenome (GOLD analysis project Ga0207665, IMG submission 184351) | Corn, switchgrass and miscanthus rhizosphere microbial communities from Kellogg Biological Station, Michigan, USA - LAR L11-2 metaG... | ecosystem: Host-associated > Plants > Roots >... | reverse complement strand
GCAATACACTCATACCCCTCCGCCTGAAGGGGAACGATCAGCTTGCTGAAGCACGAGCCATCGGCCCAGAGTCCGTGGCAAAACACGATGCTTGGTTTGCTTTGCGTAGCGTTCATCTTTATCTCTCCTTATCGATTCCCTGTACTGCACATCAGCTTCCTCTTTCCTGCAGCATCCATTCCCTGATGTAGGGCGAACATTGGAAGACCGAGATGCCAGCCGACTCGCACGCGTTCAGGAAGCGAACACCATCAACATCGACGAGGTCGACCTCTTCCAGGTCCAGCCCTACGTTTGGTCCCCCGCGCTCAATCTCAGATTTCAACTGCCCCAGGTGCTCCGATCGAAGCTGGCCGCTCAGACGAATGGACGCCCCGCGACCGCCGGAAATTCGTTCGATCTTTAGCATCGTGAGCGTTGTTCAGACCTACGTTTCGGACAAGCGCAATCATTGGGCCGTTCGTAATTCAGCGCAGCAAAAGAACTTAGAGTTGCCGCCAGCCGGCAAACTTTCAGGAATTCCTGTTTTATGAGGAAAGCGCTGGTTCACTGAGCAGTGTCGCCACAGCGGACTCAGTCGGAGGGAGGAGATTTGAATCGGTATTTGTTGATTTTCAAACGCTTGATTTTGGAGTCGAGGGTCCGCACGGGCAGCCCGAGTCTCGCCGCCGCCCCTATTGGCCCCGAGATTCGGCCGGAGCTTTCCGCCAGCGCGGCTTCAATCATTTCTTTTTCTTGTGTAATGAGGGCGCGATTCAGCGTGCCCGACAGGCTCGGGGTGGAGGGCAATTCCCTCTTCAGCCAGCTTTCATCCACCGAAAAGGTTTCACCCTCGCAGAGGATGACCCCGCGCTCGATTACATTTTGCAGTTCGCGAACGTTCCCCGGCCAGCCGTAAGCTTCAAACAGTTTGAGAGACTTCTTATCGATCGCCTTGAACTTCTTTCCGGCCCTTTTTCCAAAGCGATCCGTGAAGTACTCAACCAGTAAGGAAATGTCGGCCGCACGCTCGCGTAGTGGCGGCATCTCAATCGGAAAGACATTCAGCCGGTACAGTAGATCCTCCCGGAATTTCCCCTCTGCAACAAGCGCTTTCAAATCGCGATGTGTGGCCGTTACCACCCTCACGTCGATCTGAATCGGCCGACTATTTCCGACGCGCTCGATTTCGCGTTCTTGCAGCACCCGCAACAGCGTGATTTGGATTTCTGCCGGCAAGTCGCCGACTTCGTCCAGGAAAATTGTCCCGCCATTGGCCGATTCAAAACGCCCGAGGCGGCGTTGCGTCGCGCCTGTGAAGGCGCCCTTCTCGTGACCAAAGAGCTCGGAAGCGATCAGCGAGGCCGGGATGGCGGCGCAATTCACGCCGATAAACGCCTGCTCGGCGCGTCTCGACCGCTTGTGGATGGCGCGGGCGATCAATTCCTTCCCCGTGCCGGTCTCGCCCAGAATCAAAACCGTGGAATCGGAAGGGGCCACCTTGGTGACTTGACGCAGCACCTTGCGCAGCGCTTCCGAAGAACCGACGATGTCCTCGAACATCGACTCACGATCGATCTGCTCTCGCAGCGCGAGATTTTCGTTGCGTATCCTCTCCTCGGCGCGGACGCGGTCGTCAATGTCGGTCCCCGTCGCATACCAACGGATCACTTGGCCCTGCTCGTTTCGCAATGGGTTGTAACGAATCAGGAACCAGCGATACTGGCCGTCTTTCCCAAGGGCGCGTTGCTCGGCTTCGAACGGCAACCCGTGCACCAAGGCGGCCTTGCGCTCGTCTCCCGTTCTCTCTAGGTCATCGGGATGGAAGATTCGTTCGCGAAAGCCGGGAGCAAGCACGTCTTCAATCGCGAGGCCAGTGTAATCGAGCGTTGCCTGGTTGGCGTAGATCGGCGCGCCCGACAGGTCCAGGACCACGATCGTCTGTGGGATCACATCGGTCATGCGGCGAAGCTCCTCTTCATCCTGCCGAAGCTTGGCTTCCGCGTCCTTGAGCGCAACGTTTTCCCGTTCGAGCCGCTTCGTAAGCAGCTGAATCTCCTGGAACGAATTCTCGAGCGCGCGCTGGGCTTGCTTGGCTGCCGTAATGTCCGTAGATATACCGCTGACTTCGACCGGTGTGCCGTTTTTGTCGCGCGCGAGCACTCCCCGTTCGTGAATCCAGCGGATTGTGCCGTCGGGCCTGACGATGCGATATTCGACGTCGTGATAATTGATTTCCGCGCCGGCAATCCATTCAGAGAAAGTGCTTATCACGCGATCGCGATCTTCAGGGTGAATAGTTTCCGTCCACAAGCGCGGACTGCGGTACAGCTCTTCTACTTTCAATCCCCAAATGCGTTCAAAGCTTGGGCTGGTGTACAAAACTCGTTCGGGTTCGAGCGCGGTGATCCAGATGACTTCGGGAATCGTGTCGGCCATCCGCCGAAAACGTTCCTCGCTCTGCCTGACCGCGGCCTCGCCATGCGAAGAAGTGTCCAATCGCTGCTCCCCGTGGAACACCCGACTCTAACTCACAAGGAATTGATAGCACAATCAGCGATGACGCTTGGCCAGGAGATCGACGGCATGCGCTGTCCGAGCGACGCCCCTCTTCATCGCCTCTCGATTAATGCCGCCCACCCTTGCTACGCGCATAGATGAAATGCCTCACCTTGATAGGCTTCGATTCAAAACGACTCACGTTCTCCTCCAGCTCGCTGTCCCTTCTCGTTAATCGCTCGTGCTGTCGCAAGTGCTCCGCCCAAGATTCGACGATGAATGCTTCGACGTAGCGCGCCGGATGCTCAGTATCGCGATAGACGCCCCATCTTGATGCTCCATCCCGCCGCCGCACTCGTGCAAATTTGTGGAGAGCCTCCAGGAACTCGTCCGCCTTCCTCGGCTCAACCTCATATTCCACTGTTACCAGTACAGGCCCTTGGGTTGGGTCTACTTCTCCGACCAGCATCGGCTTGCCCCAGTGATCCCAAGCCCCCAGATCCACAGGCGTATCCGGCAAGCGCGAAATCAAAACCAGTATTGGACAAACGGCGGTGCCTATAGCAGCAGCAATCAAAGAAAAGTGTGTACCCTGCCGGCCAGCGACATATCCCCAGAAAGCGCTGCCTGCTGTCCACGTTCCCATATAGACGAGCATGAACACAGCCATGGCACGCGCGCGCACCCAATCGGGCGCCAGGTTTTGCATTACCGTGGTCATCAAGGAAATGATCGCGGTCCATGCGGCCCCTCCAAGCAAAATGGCAGCTGATAGCAGCACTAACGAGTGAAAAGCGGTTACGCCCCACAGTGCCGCGGCAAAGATTGTCGTTCCTACCGTGAGCAGCGCATCAGATGAGAACAATGAACGCGTGCGCTGTAGCACGATGGCTCCCAAAACTGCGCCAGCGCCAAAGACAGTTAGGAGCAGTCCATAAAGGGTGGCGCTCCGTCGCAATTCGTGAGCGACGGTGGGCAGGAGCGCCCAAAACGCGCTTGCAAAAAACATAATGGATCCAATTCGCCCGAGAACGGTCAGAATCTCAGGCGCGTTTCTCGTGTACCGCACTGCCGCGCGGATCGCACCCGACACGGTCTCTCGGAGCAAGCCAGGCTGGTGTGCCGGTCGCTTCCATCGCGCAATCACCCAGAGCACGCCAAGATACGATATGGCATTCAGCGAAAACACTGTGGCGATTCCTGACGCCGCAATGAGAAATCCACCCAGCGCAGGACCGATTGCGCGGGCTAAATTGAATTCGATGCCGTTTAGAGCAATGGCCGGCATCAATCCCTCTTGCGGCACCACTTCTGGAAGGACCGCTCGCCAGGTCGGCGCTTCGAGTGCATCTCCGATTGACAGAGCAAGTGTTAGGAGGAGCAGCGCCCAGGGCGTAATTAAATGCAGCACCGTCAGAACAGCGAGTACTACGGCCACAGAAAACATCCACACTTCCATCGTCAGTATCAGCTTCCGCCGATCAAAGATGTCGCCCAAAGCTCCTGCGGGCAGCGCCAGCAGAAAAAATGGAAATGCTGACGCAGTTTGTGTCAGCGCCACCAGCAGCGGTCCAGCCCCTTGCGAAACCATCAGCCAGGCGGCACCAACACCTTGCATAAACGTGCCCATATCTGAGACCAAGTCAGCAACCAGTAGATTCCGAAACATAGGCAGGCGTAGCGGCCGCCACGTACTCCATTCGGTTCCAACCTCGCTCGGGTGTGCTTGAGACACACGGGTACCGTCTGCGTGCATTTCATGACGCTGTTCTTGGTCCGACATGGCCGCACTGCTTTATAGCATTAAGTAGGAGAAGAGTGCTTGTAGCCGATCGCTGCCCCGTCACGCGATGTATGGTGAATCGAGCAGGGCTGGTAGTTCGCTAATGACAATAGCATCCGCAGAAAATTACTGCCAATTCGTCCGCGAAAATGGCGTTCTTTCACCGTGAGAACGGATACATCGCCCAGCCAATTCCCACGCCGATCAAAAGAAAAAGCAGCAGGGACCACACAATGTATTTCACTCGCTCGATCGGCTGTCGCCGGCTTAGAAATCCAAACGCAATAGAAATCAGCAACGCGAAGAGCAGCATGGATTGCAAATGGCTGAGCTTGAGTCCCATTCCTGCGTTCATGCTTTGCGTCCTCGCGCTGCTTCATACGCATGTAGCGCCGACAAAAGGTTCAGTACACCGGCCGTGGCGAGAAAGCGTGTGCCGTAATCGCCGCCCGCGTGCGAGACGTCCGCGCCGCCCGTTTCGAGCGCCCTGGCCAGTAGATAGAACGTTCCCGTCCCCAGATCCGCCAGGTAGCCGAGGGCATCGAAAGCGTCATTGCCCCGTGAACTAAAGAGGTTGCCACGCATCCCCGCTCCAAGAATCACCAGTGTGCCCACGGTCAGAAAACACATCGTCGCGCGGCTCCACATCTTCATGAGCGCGTGACCCAGCCCGGGGACGAGCCAGCCTGCGACACCGATGATGTATGCCATCGTCTCGCGTCTCGAATCTTGCAATGGAGTTCCCGGTGCCGTCGTCTCACGTGTGGAATCCTGGCCTGGAGCTCGCGGTGCTATCGTCTCGTCTGCCATTCCTCTTCCTTACGCTTCCAGCTTACGCCAGCAACGCCAGAACCTCGTTCTGAACCGCCCCCGTCACGCGCGCCTCGCTCTCTCCGATATACACATTCACTTCGCTGCGCACGCCAAATTCCGGCAGATAAATTCCTGGCTCTACTGAATTACAAGTGTTCGGGATCAAGTGCCTCACGTCATGCGTTTCCAGTCCGTCCATGTTCACGCCGTTGCCGTGCACTTTTTCTCCGATGCTATGCCCCGTGCGGTGGAAGAAATACTTTCCGTAGCCTGCTTCTTCAATCACGCGGCGCGCGGCTTTGTCCACCTGCCATCCTTGCAGTGGCTTTCCCGCCGCAATGTGCTTTCGAATCAACTCGGTCGCTGTTTCGCGCGCATCGCGCACCACGTCAAAGACCTTTGCATATTTCTCCGGCACTTTCGCGCCCAAATAGCCCATCCAAGTTACGTCGTAATAAACGCTTCCTGGCGTTTTCTTCTTCCCCCAAACGTCCAACAATAGCAAGTCGCCCTCGCGAATCGACGAGGCGGATTCCGCCGTCGGTCCATAGTGAGGATCGCTGGCGTGTGCGTTCACTGCGATGTCCGGGCCTTCTTCGGTCCAAATTCCCGCCGTATCGAACTCCTTCAGAATCCATCCCTTCAAATCGAATTCCGTCAGCGCTTTCTTCTCGCGTACGCTCTTCGCGGCAAGCTGGAAAGCCTCGCGCACAATCCGGTCGATCGCCACTCCCGCCGCAAGATGCGATTCGAATTGCTCGGCGCTCCAGCACGCTTCGTATTTCTGCACCAGATCCGCCGAGCTGACGACTTTTGGGCCGGAGCTGCGAACTAGTTCAATCGTCCCCGCATCCACCATCGCCACGTAGGGGATTGCGTTTTTCGGCGAATATTGCATCGCCACGCTTCTTGCGCGGCCAAACATTTTTTTCAGATTTTTCCGTAGTTCCTCCTGCGCCGAGTAATACAGCGTCTCCCCGGGCAACAACGCTAGCGATTGCGTTTCAATCTTATGCACCAGCTTCTTCGGCGTTCCCTTCGCTGGAACGAAGTAGAACCACCTGCGCGTCCTCATTCCGTCCGGCAGACTCAGGATGTGCTGTGCGATGGGGTCGCGCCCGCGAAAATCATAAAAAAGCCAGCCGTCGATCCCGGCGGCCCGCAAATCGCTCTGGATTCCTTGGATATCTGCACTCATTGGGGAGCTAGCTCCATTGCCCGGACAAGATTCAACTCTTACGCCTCAAGCGCCCTGCTGCAACAGCGCAAGGATCTGCTGCCGGGTCACACCGCGGATTTCGATGCGTTTTGTGCGGCTTCTTTCACCGCTCTGAATTCTATCAGCCGTCCTGGGCGTTTTCAAAAGTTGTGCCAGGAATTCCACCAGCGCCTCGTTCGCGCGGTCTTCGACAGCCGGCGCTTGCAGCCGTACCCTTAGCGCCCCTCCCATTTCTCCGGCAATCTCGTCCTTGCTCGCCCGCGACTGAACCCTCACAAGAAATGCTACCGCCCCTTCCCACTCCCGGATCTCTAGCATGGGACCCCTGACGATTTCCTATTTCGCTTCGCGAGTTCCAAAGATTGCCGTCCCTACGCGCACTTCCGTCGCGCCTTCTTCAATGGCCACTTCAAAATCATGCGACATCCCCATCGATAACACAGACAACGCAACACCAACCTTCTTTGCCACATCTTCCCGTAATTCTCGCAAGCGCCGAAAATACGGCCGCACCTGCTCGGCCTTTTCCAGGAACGGCGGGATGCACAGCAACCCCGCAAGCTCCAATCGCGGCAGACCGGCAATCTTTTCTGCCAATCCCAAGAGCTCGTTGATTTCCACGCCGCTCTTCGTTTCTTCTGGCGCCACGCGTACTTCGATCAGCACGCGTAACCTGCTTGCGCTGCCGGCCTCGGCCCGCGCGCGATCCAGCCGCTGCGCAACCGCAAAATCATCGACGGAGTCAATGCTGTGAAAAAGCTTCGCCGCCTTCGCAGCTTTATTGCTTTGCAAATGTCCGATCAGGTGCCACGTCGCCGACAGTTCGTCCGTTCCGGCGCGCTTCCCTTCCCATTCCTGCACGCGGTTTTCTCCAAAGTGCCGAATCCCCGCCTCGTACGCTTCGCGGATGGAGCTCGCCGGATGCGTTTTCGACACTGCTATCAATGTGACTTCCTCGGCTCTCCGCCCCGCGCGCGCCGCCGCCCGAGCAATCCTCTCTTGAATTCTCAGCAGGTTTTTCCGCAACGGAGTTTGTGTCATGTTGGAATTCGAATCCTAGCACGCGCGGCATTTGCAGCGCGGAAAGTCTCCGGTTAGACTGGCCTGCAGTCCTGAGTGGTAATGAATCATTCTGGAACTGAGGCGGATTTGCGTCCGAATGTAAACAGAAGGGCCCATGGCAGGCTCATTGCCATCGAAGGCATCGATGGCAGCGGGAAGCGCACCCAGATGGATTTGCTCCACGGTGTCATTGCCGCTGGTGAGGGCGGTCACTCCGTCTATTCCACCGGCTTTCCTCAATATGATTCCTGGTTTGGCAAGATGGTCGGTCAATTCCTGAACGGCGATCTCGGTTCGCTCGAAAATGTCGACCCGCACTTCACGGCACTGCTCTATGCCGGCGACCGTTTCGAAGCCAAGCCTAAACTGGAAGCAGCGCTGAACAACGGCCAAATTGTCCTTGTGGATCGCTACGTCGGTTCGAACCTCGCGCACCAAACCGCTCGTATCGCCCCGGAAAAGCGCACCGAGTTCAGAAACTGGATCGAGCATCTGGAATACGGAATTTATGGCCTCCCGCGCGAGGACCTGATCCTCTATTTGCGCGTACCCCCCGGCGAAGCGCAAAAGCTTGTAGGCCAAAAATCGAAGAGAAGCTACACCGCTGCGAAGCAGGATATTCTGGAAGCCAGCCTGCGACACCTCGAGCAAGCGGCAGACATGTACGACCTCCTCGCGCGTAAAGCTCCGTGGGTGACCATCCAGTGTTTCGACGCCGCCGGTGGCGCGCTGCGTTCGCCTAAGGAAATTGCCCAGGACGTTCTGGACGCCGTAAATAAAGTTACGACCACACAACTCATGCGTAATTCCAGTACAGGCGGCGGCTGATCATGGGCTTCCAGGAATTCCTCGGCAACGAGCGTATTGTCGCCGCGCTCCGCGGCAGTCTTCGCACGAAACGCGTTCCGCACGCTTTGCTCTTCACCGGTCCGCGCGGCCTTGGCAAATTCACGCTGGCACGCATGTTCGCGCAAGCCGCGAATTGTGAACGCCTCATCGACGACTTTTGTGGCGAGTGTGCGACCTGTCAGCGCATCTCGCAACTTGCCAATCCCCAAGCGCTGCTCGAGCAAGGACTCGTCGAGCGCGGCGAGAGTGCGGACGCGGCCACTGTCGAACGCGTGCCCCTGATTTTGCAGTCGCACCCTGACGTTTGGGCGCTCGTGCCCGATCCTGTCCGTCTGAAAAGCCCCGTCGCGCGCCCGATGTTGCGCGTGGGCCAGTTGCGCGCCGTTCAGCGTGCCGCCTACTTTCAACCCGTGGGCCGCCGCCGCGTTTTCATTCTCGATGGTGCGGAGACCATGCGTTGGGATGTGGCCAACGTTTTCTTGAAGATTCTCGAGGAGCCTCCCGGCTCGGCCACACTCATCCTGACTGCGCCCTCTCCATACGCACTCTTGCCTACGATCGTCTCGCGTTGTCTGCAATTTCATTTCGCACCTCTGCCGCAGCCCGCTGTAGAGAAAATCCTGAAAGAAAAAACCAATCGCAAGCCCCCCGAAATCAAGCTTGCCGCGCAACTCGCTGAGGGCAGCCCGGGCCTGGCCATCGAAATGGACGTCGACGCTGCCACTCAGCGCCGCAGAAGCGCGCTTCGCATCCTCGAACGCGCCGCGCAGGGCCAGGGTTTCGCCCAGCTGTTTTCAGACACTTCCGCTCTCGCCAAGGATCGCGATTCCTCATTCGAAGATCAGCTCACCGTTTTCTATGGCTTGCTTACGGATCTGCTTGAAATTACGTCGAAAGTGAAGGAACCCGTCCTGCGCAATGTCCCGCTCGCGAAAGAATTACAATCGCTTGGGAAGACCGTGGATTCCGCGTGGGTTCTCCGCGCCATCGCCGGTTTTGACGAAGTTTACGCGGGCGCGCGCCGCAATTTGAACCGCCAACTTGGCCTTGACGCCCTGGCCGCATCCCTTTCGCTTGCGGTTTCTCGCCCTTCCGCGCCTCGACCCTGATCCGCGCCGATAAATATTCGCCAACACAGAATTAAATCATTAGACTGTAACCCATAGCGTTTTGCGCGCATCTTAGTCAGCAGATATTCCACACTCCTAGGTTAGAAGGAGCAGTCATGGTGAATCGCCGTATGTTTCGTCCGGGTTTCCCGGACGTTAAGGAGCCGAGCATTCCCCGCCCTCAGCACAACGGCCCTATCCCGAGCAAAAAGCCGGCGCCGCCCGAGACGACCCACGCGGAGAACTTCTACTGGGTCAAGCAGATGCAGTCTCATACGCCGATGGCGGTGGTTCTCGAGGATGGTGAAATGCTTCGCGGCACAGTCGAATGGTATGACCGCGATTGCATCAAGCTTACGCGCCAGGGCAGCCCCAATCTGCTCATCTTCAAGCGCGTCATCAAGTATGTCTACAAAGATGGAGAGGAATCCGCTCAGGGCGGCGACGAGTAAGCGCTCTATTTGGAAAGTGAGTGCCCGGCGGTCGCTCCGAAGGTGAGCAGTGCCTTTGCCGCCAGCGACCCGCCCTCGTTGAAAATCTCGCACTCCGTCACGATAAAATTTCTGCCCGTGCGCAAAACGCGCGCGTCCGCCTTAATGCGCCCGCCCGGAACCGGCTCTAGATAATTAATACTCAGCTCCACGGTGGCGATCTCCGTCCCCCTCGGGATTGTCGTATAAGCCGCAATCGCCGCCGTAGTATCCGCCAGCGCCGCCAAAATGCCCCCGTGTACCACACCATGAACCTGCTTGTGATTGGGCTTCACATCCAGCCGGAAAATGGCCCGTCCCACATGCACGCTTTCCACGTCGAATCCCAGAAGCTCCGTCGAGCGGCTTTCTTTCATCCGCTGCCGCACGAGTTCCGTGAAGCGTTTCTCCTCTTTCGACATTTTCTTGGTCATCGCGCTTTTTCGCCCGTCAATACGCCGTCAGCCCGCCATCCAGCGGAATCGCCGCGCCGGTAAGCCACGACGACTCGTCCGAAGCCAGGAACACCGCCATTTCGGCCACATCCATGGGCTGTCCGAAACGTCCCAGCGGAATCAGCCCCAACCGCGCCTTGCGCCGCGCCTCTCCTTGCTCGCTCGCGTCGAAAAGCCCTTTCACCAATTCTGTTTCCACGATCGAAGGGCAGATGCAGTTTACGCGTATATTTTCATGCCCGTGATCGATGGCCATGGCCTTCGTCAACATTGTCACACCGCCTTTCGACGCGCAGTACGCCGCGCGATCCTTCATTGCCACCAGCCCCAGCACGGAGCCTATATTCACGATGGCTCCCCCGCCGCATTTTCGAAATTCCGGCAGCACCGCCCGCGACGTCAGAAACGGGCCCCTTGTATTGACCGCCATTACGCGGTCCCACTCCTCCTCGCTGATCCCCTCCACCGTGGACACATGCAGCGTGCCTGCACTGTTCACCAGCACATTCAGCCGCCCGAACCGCTCCACTGTTCCTTTCACTGCCCGCTCAACGTCCTTGGCGCGGCTCACATCGCATTCCATCGCCAACCCCGCGCCTCCTTGCTTCTGGATTTCGCTAATCACGTCGCGCAGTTTTTCCAATCGTCTTCCGGCCACCGTCACGCTCGCGCCTTCCCGCGCAAACGCCAGAGCGATTGCTCTCCCAATGCCTGTGCCCCCGCCGGTGATCAGCGCCACCTTGCCCGAAAGTCGTGTCACGGAATTCCTTTTCCTCGCGTCTAATGGGATGCCGCGGCACCGCGTTGCGGCGCGGTGTGGATGGGCGCGACTCTAGCACTCGGCTCCCTCTCCCCGCAAGCCGTGGAAATCCGAATCTGTTGTATCGTAACGGCTCCCATTAGCGCGGCGGAAACCCGAGAGCTTACCTCATGCGCATCGGCATCACGTGTTACCCCACCTACGGCGGCTCCGGCGTCGTCGCCACCGAGCTTGGCATGGAGCTCGCCGCGCGTGGCCACGACATTCATTTCATCAGCTACGCCCCGCCCATCCGCATGAACCCCAGCGATCCACGCATCCATTTTCACGAAGTCGAAGTCGTCTCCTACCCGCTCTTCGACCATCCTCCCTACACCCTGGCACTCGCCACGAAAATGCTCGAAGTGTTCGAATCCGAATCGCTCGACTTGCTCCATGTGCACTACGCCATTCCGCATTCCGTCAGCGCCATGCTGGCGCGCTCCATGGCTGCCCCGCGCCGGCTCCCGTTCGTCACCACTCTCCACGGCACGGACATCACCCTCGTCGGCAGCAACCGCAGCTATCTCCCCATCACGCGCTTTTCCATCGAGCAAAGCGACGGCGTCACCGCCATCTCCCGCTATTTGCTCAATCAAACTCTCAAAGAGTTCGAAATCAAGCGCCCCATCGATGTCATTCCCAATTTCGTGAACTGCGATCTCTATAACCGCACTGCCGACAAAGGCCTTGCCGCGCAATGGGCTCCCAACGGCGAACCAATTCTCATGCACCTTTCGAATTTCCGCCCAGTCAAGCGCCTCACGGACGCCGTTGAAATTTTCGCCATCGTTCGCGCCAAAATGCCCGCGAAGCTCGTTCTCATCGGCGACGGCCCGGACCGCGGCGCAGCCGAATACATCGTTCGCAAACGCTGCCTCCAGAAAGACGTCTTCTTTCTCGGCAAACAGGATGCCGTCTACGAAAAGCTCGCCGCCGCCGATCTTTTCCTGCTTCCCTCGCAGCTGGAATCTTTCGGCCTCGCCGCTCTCGAAGCCATGGCCTGTGAAGTCCCCGTCATCGCCACCAACGTCGGCGGTGTCCCCGAAGTCGTCGAGCATGGTGTGGATGGATTCTTAGTGCAACCCGGCGATGTGAAGGAAGCCGCGCGCTACGCCATCGAAATCTTGTCCCGCGCCGACCGCGGCCGCGAAATGGGCAAGACCGCCCGCGTCAACGCCAAGAAAAAATTCTGCGCCAACGACGTTATCCCGGCCTACGAAAACTACTACAAGCGCATCCTCTCGGAATCCTGAGTTCCGACCAACGCTTCCAGGTGTCCGAATTTGCGACATGGGCATCCTGAAAACGGGCATCTGGGACGACCGCATCACATACTAAGTGTTTTACAATGTGTTGGTTAACTATTGGCAGTCGTGGTGCATTATCTACAGGCTAAAGAGGTGGTCAACACCATGTCATTTCTTCGCGATCTGCGAGTTGCCTTCTACTCCCTCCAACGGACGCAAGGGCTGGCCATCGCCGTGATCCTGACGCTGGCGCTTGGCATCGGCGCTAATGCCGCCATCTTCACCCTGGTTCGCGGCGTCCTCCTCAAACCCCTTGTCAACCGTGATGAGGATCGGCTGATCTATATCCGCCAGAGCGCTCCGGGCACTACCGACGAGAACACAACTTTCTCCGTGCCGGAAATCGACGATTTGCGCGCCAGCGTTAAGACTCTGAGCGCGTTCGGCGATTTCTCGACCACCGAATTCACCATGATTGGCTTGGGTGAGCCTCGCGTCGTGCAAGCTGGCGTCGTTAGCGGAACCTTCTTCGAAGTCATGGGGCTCCACCCAGTCCTCGGCCGACTCATCGGACCCCAAGACGACGGTCCGAAAGCGGCCGGCGTCGTCGTTCTCACATATCGTTTCTGGGCTGCCACTCTTGGGAAAGATCCCTCCGTCTTGGGCAAGACTCTCCGTCTCGACAGCGGGCTCATGGGCGATCGTTCTGCCACCGTCATCGGCGTCCTCGAACCCTCCATCCCCTATCCCCAGGATACCGAACTCATTGCCAACATCGTCACCAGTCCCCATCACCTCTCTGCAACCATGGTCACCGGCCGCGTCCATCGAATGACAGAGCTCTTTGGCCGTCTCGCTCCCGGGGCCACCCTCGATCAAGCTCGCGCCGAGTTGCGCTCCGCCTATGGGGCCATGACCAAACAACATTCCGATGCATATCCCCCCAAATCAAACTTCCAGATCAGCGCCAAGCTGCTTCGCGACCAGATCACCTCGGGCGCTCGGACCGTGCTGCTGGTGCTGCTCGCAGCTTCGGCCCTCGTCTTCGTCATCGCTTGTTCCAACGTGGCTAACCTGATTCTTACTCGGACGGTTCGCCGCGAGGGCGAGCTGGCGACCCGCGCCGCCCTCGGCGCAAGCACCGGCGCGCTGCGGCGCATGCTGCTTGCTGAAAGCCTCCTGCTCTGTGGCGCCGGCGCCGCCGTTGGTATATGGAGCGCGCAGCCGCTGGTGGCAATACTGGCCCGCTACGCATCGCGGTTCTCGGTGCGCGCGCTCGATTTGACAGTCGATTCCAGCCTTCTCTGGGTAGGAGCGGCGCTGGCCGCTGTCGCCGCGATAATTTTGGCGTTTGTCCCGCGCCTGCCGTCGGCTGACACGTCCAATGGCCATAGCCTGTCCAGCGGCACCGCACGCATCACGGGTAGCGCCAGCCGCCGCCAGCGCATCTTCGCGGTCACGCAAATTGCTGCTTCTTTCGTGCTGCTGGCCGGCGCAAGTACGGTGATCACTACGCTGATCGCATTGCAAACGGCGCAGACGGGGCTCGACATGCGCCATGTCCTCACCATCAACGTCCCCCCAATGGCCCATGGAAAAACGCCTCAGCAAGTGGTTGATTTCTACAAGGAAGCTATTCGCCGCATTGATGCTTTGCCCGGCGTGAACAAGACCGCTTTCGGTCTGGCTGTTCCCTGGCGCGATGTGGGAGGCAGCGGTTTCGGTCTGCAGTTCTCCGCCGACGGGCATACTCATGCCCCCGGTGAGGACCCTCGCGCGCAGTTGCGCGTCGTCTCCCCCGGATTCTTTGCCGCGCTCGGAGTGCCTATCCTTAGCGGCCGCGATTTTGACGATCTGGACGGCCAAAAAGGTAAGGAGCCCGTCGCTATCGTCAGCGAGACTCTCGCAAAGCGCATGTTCCCCAATCAGGATGCCGTCGGCAAGCATGTCTATTGGACCGACCCCGTGCTGCAATTCGCTCCCGGGATTAACATCGCGCCGCACCGCATCGTCGGCGTAACTGCTGATATTGACGACCAGCACGTCGTTCCCGAGCCCATCGTCACCATCTATGGCACCTTTGAAAGGGGTCCCATCTTTGGCGGCCGCCTTTTCATCCACACCGGCGCAGATCCCTATTCGCTCGTCGCGCCGGTCACCCGCATTATTCGCAACATGTCCGCCGAACAACCCGTCGAGCACGCTGCCACTCTCGAAGACGTTCGCGCGGAGGTGCTCACGCCGGACCGCTTGAATTCGCTGGTGTTCGGCGTGTTCGCGGCTGTTGCCTTGGCGATTGCCTTGGTAGGCGTCGCCGGCGTGCTGGCGTTTTCGGTCAGTGCGCGGACGCGCGAATTCGGCATCCGCTTGGCTCTGGGATCGCAACCAAAGCTTCTCCTGAAAGGAGTCATCGCCGACGGCGCTGTGATGGCTGGGGCCGGCCTCCTCGCAGGCGCGGCATGCGGGTTTGTGCTCGCGCGTTTGGCGGGCCACTATTTCCCAGACATGAAGATGCCGGGCGCCTTGCCCGTGGTCCTCTCTGCATTCGTCCTGGTCGCGGCCGCGGTCGTCGCCTCATGGCTGCCGGCCGCTCGCGCCGCCCGCATCGACGTCATCCAAGCCCTGCGTTCCGAGTAACTGTTCACCAATCAGATGGCTTTGAAAGGGATCCTTTAGCATCTTGCAGAGTTGTCGGGAACTGACTTGCAAGCAGGTGCCCCTGCCGAATTCCCTGGAGTATAATACGTTGTGTATCCCCCCTGTCCCTTAGTGGGCAGGAAGCGAAGCCGGCCTTTGGGTCGGCTTCAGTGTTTTAAGCCCTTTGAAAATTGCTTAGCAGTCATTGGCGCGCCCAGTTCCTCAGCGCCCGGTGACGTTGCTCCGATCCGGTCGGCGAGGCTACCGGTTTTGACTTGCTGCATGGCACACTGCTCGTCTCAGCAACTGCCCGGCTAATGCTATACTTGTCCCTGAGCATCATCTGACTGGAGCATTTCCTATGCGCGTTCCACTCAGCCCCGCACTTCTGCTTCTCTCACTCTTGATTCCGCAGCCCGGCTTTTCTCAATCCACCGTCACTTCCGCCGTCACCGCTCCGGGAGACGGTCGCGTCGCCGAGTGGATGTACGGCGAACGCATTCCCGCCGTGCCCGGACTTCCCTTCTCCGCCAAAGTCGAGCTTGAATTGGTCAATCAACTTCAGGATGGCACGCTCATTACCCACAAAACCTACAACCTCGACGTTCGCGATTCCCGGGGACGGACGCGCAACGAGGCGCGCAACTGGATTAATCCCGCATTGGGCGCGGAACCCAGGCTGATCCGCATTGAACTGTACGATCCCTCCACGCGAACCAGAATAAACGTCTTTCCTCTCACCAAGACGGCCAGGCAATGGACGGTAAGCACCGCAGTGCCAGCGGCGACTCCCTCCACGCCAACTGCGCCGATTAAACCGGAAACGACCAAGGAGAACATCGGCATCGATTCCATCGAAGGGCTTCCCATTCAAGGCTTGCGCGTCAGCCAGATCTATCCGCCGGGAGCGCTAGGCAATGATCGCCCGCTCACCATCGTCACGGAATACTGGTATTCCGAAGATCTCAAAATCAATCTGCTCACCAAGCGCACGGATCCTCGCTACGGCGTGCAGACAGTCCGTGTCACCGAGCTAGTGCGGCAAGAGCCGGACGCTGCCCTTTTCGCCGTCCCGGACGAATACAAACTCTTCCGGGACACAATGCAGCCATCGCTTGCTCAAGGTTCCGGCGTCTCAGACGCTCCGTCAGCAAATCCGCTTGGGTCATCCCCGTCTCCCGTGGCTGGAATTGCGCAAGCCGGTATCGGCGGCGTTACGCCGCCCCGTTGCGTCTACTGCCCACAACCCTCTTACAGCGAAGAAGCCCGCGCGGCCAAGCTGAGTGGAATCGTCGTTCTAAGGGTGGTTGTAACTGCGGACGGCCGAGTGGAAAACGCTCAGGTAGTGAAGGGACCTGGCCATGGATTGGAACAGAAATTCATCGAGACGGTTAAGAACTGGCGCTTTAAGCCCGCGGATGGGCCCGACGGTACTCCGGTCGCTTGCCAGGTCCAGGTGGAAGCCACTTTCCATATCCGCTGACGGCCCCGAAACTACCCTGCGCACCACCTCTACGCACCACCTCTACTAGGACGGGGCCGTAATCTCTTCATTGGCGTTCGTCTCCGGCCCGAAGAGTTCAAGCAAGAAACTCTGCATCGCCGCTGCGGAGCGTGCGTCTGACGGCGCGTGATAGGCGACGCCAGGGACGTTGGGTCCGGCCTCGTGCGTAAAACCATGCATTGCGCCTCCGTAAACAATGAGCTGCCAGTCGGCGCCGGCGCGGTTCATTTCTTCAACAAACCCGCTCACCTTCGTCATTGGGACGTGAGGATCCAAAGCGCCGTGGCACACGAGTATCTTTGCCTTCACCGACCCCGGCTGAGCTGGCCGCGATGTGTCCAGACTTCCGTGTACACTAATCACTCCTGCGAGGTCCGTGCCGCTCCTCGCTAGTTCGAGTACGGTCATTCCGCCGAAACAGTAGCCCACCGCTGCGATTCTTCCATCGACTCCTGGCCGCGCTGCCAGCACGTCTATCCCTGCCCGCGCCCGCTGGCACAATTTAGCCGGGTCACTGCGCAGTTCCGTGATTCGCGCCATCACGCGTTCGCGATTCCCCGCAACGCCATGGCCATACATGTCGCAAGCAAATACGATAAAGCCTAGCTCCGCCAGCCGCCTCGCTCGCCCCTTGGCATGATCGTCGAGGCCAGCCCCGCCATGGACGACCAGAATGCCCGGTCGCTGGTGCGCCCCCGCGTCGTCCCAAGCTAACAGGCCGGTAAGTTCTGTATTGCCGTCGCGGTATCTGATGGCTTGCGTTCGGATTGGCATGCGTTCGTCCTTTCGAGCAGCCTGCGTTAGGCTCAAGCGGTTCGGCGGCTCCCACGAAAGCGGAGCCCTCTGTACGGTCCGGCAAGGCTGCCGTATGAATCTCCGTTATTAATTATACTATACCTGCTTCAGATAATCAAGACAGCAATACCCAAATTTTCCCTGACTTTTTCTTATTTCCTAGTAGACTTAAATCTGTATAAAACTGCATTTAGACTGCGGGAGCTTGCTCCCGCTTTTCCGTTTAGGATAGCTATTCCCCCGTGCAGGGCCCAAAACAACCAAGAAACCAGTCCTTTAGAATCAATCACCTACAAAATGCAAATTTCATAAGTCCTTTCTTTTGATATTCATACAAATGATGGGGGGGTAGGAGGGCGCGCCGTCCTTCCAGTACTTGGCGAGAGCCGCCCCTGAGCGCGCCGTTGCCCTCAGTGCTATCATTAAGTGAAAGCTCAAGAACAATGACTTATGACTGAAAACTGTTCCACTTTCGCCACCGTTGAAGAAGCCGTCGAGGAAATTCGCCAGGGCCGCATGGTTGTCCTTGTCGACGACGAGGACCGCGAAAACGAAGGCGACCTCGCCATGGCCGCCGAAAAGATCACTCCCGAAGCGATCAACTTCATGGCCAAGTATGGCCGCGGCCTGATCTGCATGCCGCTCACGGAGGAACGCTGCGACGAGCTCCACCTCCCGCTCATGTCACCCATCAACACCTCCGTGCACGGCACGGCGTTCTGCGAAGCCATCGACGCGCGCCTCGGCGTCACCACCGGCATCAGCGCTTCGGACCGCGCCATCACGATCCTCTCGGCCATCGATCCGAAAACGAAGCCGCAGGATCTCGCGCGCCCCGGCCACGTTTTTCCGCTGCGCGCGCGCAATGGCGGTGTGCTTGTCCGCGCCGGCCAGACCGAAGCGTCCGTGGACCTCGCGCGCATCGCCGGTCTGAGCCCCGCCGGCGTCATTTGCGAAATCATGAACGAAGACGGCACCATGTCCCGCGTGCCGCAGCTCATCGAATTCTGCAAGGAACACAATCTCAAGATGCTTACGGTAGCGGACCTTATTCGCTACCGCATGCAGCACGAACGCTACGTCCGCCGCGTTGCCGAAGCCATCCTGCCCACGCGCTTCGGCGAATTCCGCATGATCGCCTACGCCAGCGACGTGGACCACGATCAGCACATCGCGCTGGTGCGCGGCGAACTGGAAGGCGCGGAACCCGCGCTGGTACGCGTCCATTCGCACTGCCTCACCGGAGATGTTTTCGGCTCCATGGCATGCGATTGCAGCGAACTCGTTTCGCGCTCGTTGTCCGCCATCGCCAAAGAAAACCGCGGCGTTTTTCTATATCTCCACCACACCGGACGCGGTTTCTCCGTGGATGCTGCCGAGGAGCCAGGGACGCTCCCGCAAATTCATTTTCATAGGCGCGGCCAGCTCGATCGCGAGCCCGCACGTCAGCGCATGGTGCAGCACGAGAGCGGCATCGGCGCGCAAATCCTGATTGACCTCGGCCTCAAGGACATTCGCGTCCTCACCAATCACCCGAAAAAAGTCGTCGCCCTAGAAGGCTACGGTATCCGCATCGCCGATCAGGTCCCTTTGCGCATCGACCAGCCCAAGCCCACACATCAGGTTCTTTGATTATACAGCTCTCCCAATTCTCGCTCTTATAGTGCCCGGTGAGTTTTCCACAGGAAGGGCAGACTTCGCGGGGAGTGCGGCAGGCTTTGACGCAGCGGGCTTCCCGACCGTCAGGTACTTGCGCATTTTTTCGAGGCGCTTTGGGCCGAGGCCCCGAATCGCGAGCAAGTCATCGACGCTCTTGAACGCGCCATACGATTTGCGCATTTGCCGGCCCGATTCCCGGAACCTGCTGCAATTCTTCGGACGTCGCGGTGTTGATGTTTACGGGTTTAGCCGGCGGCTTCTTCTTGGCAAGCGCGCAAGTGCCGAAAAGGAGACACAGAATCAGTGGAATGCGAATTGCGAAAGTCCGCCACATCATAGCGGATATAATGCGCCAAGTACGTCTCTAAATCAATAACAGAACATGCCCGTTCGCTAACTCAGCCGCGCGCCCTGCGCGTCGTAAATGTCGAGTTGGCCGAAGAGCGCGGCTTGCGCTTCAATTTGCGAGCAATCGCCGACCACGACGATTTGCATGTTCGAGGAATCCAGATATTTGCGCGCCGTAGCGAGCACGTCTTGGGAAGTAAGCGCGCGAACTCTCTGGCGATACGTTTCGAGATAATCGTCCGGCAATTCGTTCAGCGCCACAACGGAAAGTTGCGATAGCAAACCTTCTTGCGTCGCGAGCCCCATCGAAAAGACGCCGCTCAAATAATTTTGCGTGTCGGCGAGTTCGGCTTCGGGCACTGGCAAGGATCGCAGTTTGTCCATTTCATAAAAAATTTCCGTCAGCGACGCCGCCACAACTTCATTGCGCACCGCCGCCGAAACCGAAAAGTAACCGTTCTGCCGCAGCGCATTCACGCTGCTGCGTGGGCTGTAGGTATAACCCTTATCCTCCCGAATATTCATGACTAAGCGGGAATTGAATGCTCCGCCATACAAACTATTTGTCAGGCCGAGTTTCACCCAGTCCGGATGCTTGCGCGTGATCGCGTGGCAGCCCGCAAGAATCTGCGTTTGGACGGCGCCGGGAACGTGGACGAGGTAAACGCGGCGGCCGCGGGGATTCGCAGGAGCCGGAACCGCAGGCGTCTCCGGCTTTTTTCCAATCCATTTGCTGAAAACGTTTTCGGCGGTCTTCAACATTTCATTGGAGTCAAAATCGCCAACGAGCAGCAACAAGGCATTTTCGGGCGTGTAAAATTCACGGTAGACCGCTTGCAAATCTTCGCGTTTGTACGCCGCCACTTGCGCTTCGCTCGGGGCAACCTGGGCATAGGGATGGGCGCCGAATAAAACTTTGCGCAGCCGCTCGCCCGCCAGGAAATCCGGCTCGGTGCGCTGCATTTTCACTTCTTCCAATTTCTGGCGGCGCTCGCGTTCAAATTCGGCTGGTGGAAAAGCAGCCTCCCGCGCCAGTTCATTCACCAATCCCAGCAGCGGCTCCGCAAATTCCGAAAGGCCGGAGAACGAAATCCCGCTGGTGTCCGCTCCCGCACTAGAAGAAAGGTCCGCGCCGATGCGGCGCAAATCTTCCTCGATCTGCCGGCTCACGCGCTTCGCTGTTCCGGTGCGCGCTACGATCGCGGTCATTTCGGCAAGGCCCGGAGCGCGAAGCACTGCGGCCGCGTTTCCGGAGCGAAAGAACAGTTCGCCGTGAAACTTTGGAATTGAGTGCGCCTCCGCGAGAATGACTTCGAGACCATTGGAAAGCCGCGCCCTGGTCCGCTTCGGCCAGGTCACTGGACGTTCGGGGGCGAGAGCGGGAACGCCGACTGCTACTTCCACAACGCGGGTAGCCATTACGCGGCCTCCTTCTTGTCCGAGGGAGCGCTCGCTTTGACGGGCGTGCGAAAGACGATGGCGCGCTTTTCGTTCCGTAGATATTTGTTCGCGACGGCCTGAATCTCTTCGCGCGTAACGGCAAGAAACCCATCCAAGATCGTGTTCACCAATTGCGGATCGTGGTCGAATAAAGTGAAGCAGGCGAGAAGATGCATCAATCCATATTTCGGCATGTACCCGCCGCGGCCGCCCTCGAGCGTGGCGTAATAATCCGAACGCCACTTCACCTTCAATTGCTCCACTTCGTCCGAGCTGACGCCGTTTTGCTGAACTTCGCGGATCAATGCGTCAAAGGCTTCCAGCGTTGCCTGGCTCGAATACTCGGGCTTGTGAATTATGCGGGTGGTCATCTGCGAAGGCCCGTTGTAACCGAAGAGGTCGTCGATTCCGCCTCCGGCTTCGACCGCGATCTGTTTCTCCTGGACCAACTCGCGATGGATTCTGCCGGCCCGGCCGCCATGCAGGGCCTGATCGAGCAAGGCCACCGCACACCAATCGGCGGTGCGTCTTTTTGGCAGCACGTATCCAACGGCAATCGCAGGAAGCGTCCCGAATTTTTCTTCCACCGTGCCGCGGCGCTCTTCGGTTTGTTCCGGCTCGGTAGGATCGGCAAACGGCGGTGGCGCTCCTGCGGGAATATCGCCAAAATGTTTTTTGGCCAGGGTCATGCCTTCTTCCGGCTTCACATCGCCCAGGATCAGCAACACGGCATTATTCGGCACATAGTACGTCTTGAAAAAGGCCTGCACGTCGGCCAGGTCGGCGGCATCAAGATCGGCGAAATCACCGTAGAAATTGTGCGCGTTCGCCCAATTGCGGAAGGCCACCGGAGGCATATCCAGCCAGGGGAAACCGCCGTAGGGCTGGTTCATGACATTGACGCGAACTTCCTCCTTGACCACGTCGCGCTGATTCCTCAGATTTTCAGCATCCACTTTCAGCGCGCGCATACGGTCCGCTTCCAGCCACAAGATGCGCTCCAGCGCATTCGACGGCACAGCTTCGTAATAATTCGTCACGTCGTAACTGGTCGAGCCGTTCAGCATGCCGCCGCTGGAATTGACCAGCTTGATATGCTGCATCTTGGGGGCATTGGCGGAACCCTGGAACATCATGTGTTCGAAGAGGTGGGCAAAGCCACTGCGTCCCTGAGGTTCGAGACGGAAGCCAATTTTGTAGTACACGGCTACAGTAACGACCGGGGCGGTGGTGTCCGGTGCGACCACCACGTCCAGGCCATTTGCCAGTTTGGCGCTTTCGATCCCAATCTGGAGTCGTTTCAAGCGTTGCCCCCTGTCCCTTTTGCTTTTGCAATCGGTCTTACAGAACCTTTTTCCAATTCCGCCAGCATGCCCGCCGTATCTTGCGCAAGCACGCGCGCTGCCAGGCGGCTTAGCGATTCATACGCAAGCATAAATTCTTCCGGCGAGTCTCGAAGGGCCTGCGAGTGCGCATGGACTACTTTGAAGTCTCTGCGCGAAAGCGGGCCCGTCCACGACCGGCGTGGCCCGAGCGTTTCGAAATTGTCCAACACCTGCCGCGTCAAGGGCAACAAGGCGCGCACGGCTTCGCGCCGCTTCATTCCCAGGGAGAGGAGCAACTGCGTGGCCGCTTCCTCGACGGCGAGAATATGGCCGGCGGCCATTGCCGCAGCCGCATGATACAAGAGCTTCTTGCCACCATCGACGCGTACGGGCGTTCCGCCGAGTTCGCGCGCAATTCGCCGCGCTACCCGCACCGCCGGCGCTTGGCCTTCAATCGCAAAGACCCTTCCTTCGAGCGACGGAACCGTGACGCCGCTGAAGGATTGGAGGGGATGCATCGACCCAACCGCCGCACCCTGGACTCGCAAGGTTTCGAGCGCACCAGAGTCCATAGCGCCGCTTGTATGCAGGACAACTCTTCCGCGCAATTCCTCTTCGCCAATTCGGGCGAGCTCTCGCGCCGCAAAGGCGATTTCGTCATCGGGCGTGGTGATCAGGATTACCTGCGACAACAGGACTTGGTAGGTCATTCCAGCGAAAGACTTCCCTGCCCCAATGAATCGAACGGCGCGCCGCGCGCTGGCCTCGCTGCGGGTAACGACCGCGCCAATCTTCCATCCCGCTTCACGCAATCGGCGTCCCAACGCCCGTCCCACGCGTCCCGCACCGATGATGGCCAGGCTATTTGGCATGCAAAGTTTAGGATAACCTGAGGGCAACGCCGACGCCAATTTCTACATATTTTCGGTCTCCTTTGAGAGTTTGGGCATTAGGCGGGAGCGGCTTCGGTCGAAAACATGCCGGCTACGTCTCTTTGCTTTAAGGCGCGGATGCGGTCGCGGAGCTGGGCGGCCTTTTCAAATTCAAACTTCTTGGCGGCTTCGCGCATCTGCGCTTCCAGTTGTTGCAGCATTTCGGCGAGCTGCTGTTCACTCTTGATATTCGCAGCAGCCGCATCGAGGGTTGCGTCGTCCACGGGAACGGTGACGTAGTCCGCTTCGACGATTCTGGCCAGCTCCATATCGACGGACTTGATGATGGACATCGGCGTGATGTTGTTCTCTTTGTTGTAAGCAACTTGCTTCGCGCGGCGGCGGTTGGTTTCATCAATGGCTTGGTTCATGGAATCGGTCCGCCGGTCCGCGTACAAAATCGCCCGGCCTTCGATGTGCCTCGCGCAACGGCCAATGGTTTGAATCAGCGACGTGGTGCTGCGCAAGAATCCCTCTTTGTCGGCGTCCAAAATGGCCACAAGCGATACTTCCGGCAGATCCAAACCCTCGCGAAGCAAGTTGATGCCGATGAGCACGTCAAATTCGCCGCGCCGTAAATCGCGCAAAATTTTGATGCGGTCCAGCGTTTCGACTTCAGAATGGAGATAACGGCACTTGACGCCGATTTCGGAAAAATATTCGGACAAATCCTCGGCCATGCGCTTCGTGAGCGTCGTCACCAGCACGCGCTCGTTCTTTTCGGAGCGCACGCGAATTTCTTCCAGAAGGTCATCAACCTGGCCTTTTACAGGACGAATTTCCACCTGCGGGTCGACCAAGCCGGTCGGCCGGATCACCTGTTCCACGACCACGCCGCCGGCTTTGGTCAGCTCATACGGCCCGGGCGTTGCGGAAACGTAGACGACTTGATTGACGCGGTGCTCGAATTCCTCGAAGGTCAAAGGCCGGTTGTCCAGCGCCGAGGGCATGCGAAAGCCGTAGTCCACAAGGGTTTGCTTGCGTGCGCGGTCACCGTTGAACATTCCTCGCACTTGACCAACCGTCTGGTGCGACTCGTCAATGAACATGAGGTAGTCCTGCGGCACATAGTCAAGCAGGGTGGGCGGCGCTTCCCCCGGCAGACGGCCGCTGAGGTGACGCGAATAGTTCTCAATGCCGTGGCAATAGCCGATGGTGCGCATCATTTCGATATCAAACATGGTGCGCTGAACAACGCGCTGGGCCTCGACAAATTTTCCCTGCTTCTCCATCTCTTTTTTCCACCACCAAAGCTCTTCCTGAATGCTGACGATGGCGCGATCACGCTGCTCCTGCGGCATCACATAATGCGTTTTCGGATAAATCGGGACGCGCGACAAATCTTCCTGTCCGGCGCGCACTTCCCCGGTGAGCGGATCGATTTGGCGAAGGGAATCAATCTGGTCGCCCCACATTTCGATGCGGTACGCCTGATCTTCGTAAGTGGGATAGATTTCGATCATGTCTCCGCGGACACGGAAGCTGCCGCGGCGCAGATCCTCACTGCGGTCATACTGAATGTCGACAAACCGACGCAGCAGGGCCTCGCGCGAAGTCTGGTGGCCCTTTTCGAGCATGACGAGCATGCCGTAATAGGCCTCCGGAGAACCGAGGCCGTAAATGCAGGAGACGGAGGCGACGATCACAACGTCGCGGCGTTCGAACAAGGAGCGCGTGGCGCTCATACGCAGCTTGTCCAATTCGTCGTTGATAGTGGCTTCCTTATCGATGTAAACGTCCGCCGAGGGAACATAAGCTTCGGGCTGGTAAAAATCGTAATAGCTGACGAAATATTCGACGGCGTTTTCCGGAAAGAAGCCCTTGAACTCGTGATACAACTGCGCAGCAAGAGTCTTGTTGTGCGCCAACACGAGTGCGGGCCGGCCGGCCTGCTCGATCAGCTTGGCCATGGTAAAGGTCTTGCCCGATCCGGTCACGCCGAGAAGCACTTGATGTTTGTCGCCGGCTTCCACGCCGGCATAGAGCTGGTCAATCGCCGTGGGCTGGTCGCCGCGTGGCTGATAATTGCTGTGCAGCTTGAATTTCATTGGATGGGTCCCCCGGAGCTTCGACGGGCGCTGCCGAATCCTTCATTATACTCCCGTACGCAAGCTCCAGCTTTCGATGGAGAAACGCGGCTGCAGTTCTCGAATCACGGTTGATTCGATGGAGTTTCCGTCACCAAGAGCACTTCCGCGTGGCTCCTGGCGTCGACATTGAAGTGCACGCGGTTCGAACCATCGGTTTTGGCAACGACGACGTCCATAAATTGAGTGGCGTCTTCCGTGGCGCGGACGACAAGACCGCTCTTCAAGGAAACATAGGTGATGATTTCGTTGGTGCCTTTTGCGGTCCCCGTGGTGCGCAACTCGTGCAGCTTAAAATCTTGAGGCGTGGCATCCTTCGATGACGAATTCTGCTTGAGCTTTGCGGTGGTCAGCAGAACCGCACAGGTATCGGAAGGGCCGCTGGAAGGAGAAACATCGCCCTGGAGCAAAAGCTGGCTGGCGTGACATGGCTCGTCGCGCACGTACATGGAATCGCGCGCCCATTGCAATCTGGCGATGGGGGTGCTCGACTGTTCCGCTTGCTCCGACTTCCATTTCTCGCCGGATTTCATTCCCTCTGGAGGAAGAGCCCATGCCAGCGCGAAACGGGCCACCCATTGCTGCCAGGCTTGCTGCTGCTCGGGAAAAAGAGCGTCCAGACCTTTTACTTCGGTCACTGAGCCATCGGGAGATATCGTGAATTCGATGCTCTTTCCTTGGGGACCGACGCGCTCCTTATCCCAATTGGGGGTTTTGTCTTGCGGTCTCTTGATCCAAACCCCAGTGTCCAAAGTTAAAAACTGACCGCGCGCGTGAATCGCGGGCCTGGTGGCCGTTTGTTGAACGCCGAGGATTTCAACCCGCAGCAAGCCGTGCGCATCAATTTGCGCGGCGTTCGGGATCATGGGTGCCACAACTCTGCTTTCGGTTTTGACGGTCTTGTCGCTCTGAAAACGGATGAGGTAGGTAATGGTCTGGCCGGGATGCAATTGGGGAAGGAAATGAACGCGTCTATCGGCGGCACAGAGAGTCGCTGTTGCAAGTAGTGATAAGCCAACGAGAGTAAGTAGATTCCGCGTCATGGCATGTGCTGCTTATCTTTTTTCGAAAGGCTGTCCAGTAATCTGACCGGAAACGAAATATGTTTAGTTTCCCGGCATCTTGAAGCGCCGATCAAAGAAATCGCTGGCCGCGTGATAGGCCGCGAGCCAATGCCGGTGCAACAGAAAATCGTGCACGTCATCGGGGAAAATGAGCTGCTCGATCTCGACACCTTTTTCGCGAAGACGGGCGACAAGGTCCACCGTTTGCGTGAAGTAAACGTTGCGGTCGTCGTCGCCGTGGATAAAGAGCACCGGCGACTTCCAAGTGTTGACCGTGGCCACGGGGGAGGAATCGTGCGCCAGCTTGTTCAGGTCCACAGGGACATTCTTTCCCTCCCAGTTGTCGGTCGGCCAGTCGTGAACACCGTGAAGGTCCACGCCAGCTGCGAAGAGATCGGAATTGCGTCCTAGTCCAAGTGCGGTCAAATAGCCGCCGTAACTTCCGCCCCATAGACCAATGCGTTTCGAATCGACATCATTGCGGCCCTGCAAATATTTCCCCGCAGCGACCACATCCTGATATTCCGTTGCGCCGCGCCCTGCCCGCCCGGGCGCTTCGCGAAACGCGCGGCCGTAGCCAATGCCGCTGCGGTAATTCAGCGCCAGGACGATGTAACCGCGGCTGGCGAGGTATTGATTCATGGCGTAGGAATTCGAGTAGTAGTACATGTAGTGCCAGCCGAGGAGCATCTGGCGGATGGGACCGCCATGCAGAAAAATCACGGCGGGGCGCTTTTCGCCGGGTTTCAGACCCGAGGGCACAAAAAGCTGCCCGTGAAGTTCGACGCCGTCGGCTGACTTGAAGATGGCTTGCTGCGGAGTAACCAGGCGGCTGGACGGAAAATCTCGCGGGAGTAGCTCAGGTGCTAATGCAGTATTCCGATTCTGCGGAACGTTGGCGTGTGAGACCTGGGCCGGGTGAGTGGCATCCGAGCCTATGTAGGCAATATCTCCGCCCACTGAGACGGGACTCCACTCAATGCCTTCTCCGCTAGTCAGTTGGTGTCGCGCAGGTTGAGCACTCGTCGTATCCACAAACCACAAGTGGCGCCGATCCACGTCGCCGCAATTTGAATTGAACAGAATGCTTTTACTATCAGGAGCGAGGGACCACTGCTCGACTTCGCAATTCCCAGGAGTGAGGAGCTTGGGGGAGCCGCCTTCAGCGGAGAGTGCATAGAGGTGCTGCCAGCCGTCTTCCTCGGAAGCAATGACCAGTTGATTGCCGGCGGCCCAGTTGAGTGCGCCGCCTCCGGTGTCTTCGGCCATGTGCGGAAATGATCCCTGCGACGTCGCGCTACTGTGCCAGATTTCTCTTGCTGATCCTGTGGTGACATCCGCGATCCAGATGGCCCACAGACGCGGCTTATCCGGTGCAATGAAGAAACCCTGCGGCTCGTCCCGCGGCTCGGCAGGCCGCCGCACAAAGGCGATGCGCTTGCCATCGAGCGACCACGCGGGATTGTTGTCGGAATCTACAGAGGGCGCCAGGAATTGCACGGTCTTCGCAGCGGAGTCGTAGATGCCGATGAATGCGTGATCGGTTCGCGCGGAAACGAAAGCGAGCCGGCTTCCATCAGGAGACCAGTGCGGGCCGAAATTTTGCCCGCGAACAACTAATTGTTGTGGCTTGTCGGTTCCGTCGAGCGACGCGAGCCAGATCTGCCCATCCTTGACATAGGCGATTGTTCCGCGTGGAGAAACCTGCGGCGAATGGCCGGCGTCCACACGCTTGGGCTCACCGCCATTCCAGGCCACGGTCCAAACGGCCTGCTCGGCTCCCGCAGGATTGCTAGTAGGATTCGGCACCTGGCCTGCGGCGTTCTTGCCTTCGCCGCGAACGTAGACAATCGTGTTGGAGTCCGCGGAAAAACGCAGGTCGAGGAGCTCCTGGCCGTCATCTTCATTGTATTTTGTGAGCTGCCGCGCCGTGAACGCCGGCCCCTCGGCAACCCAGATATTTCGCCGGCCTTCTTGATCGAGAACCCAGGCAATGCGGTTGGCATTTTTTGCGGCGGTCAGGTTGGAAGGAAAAGGCGCGCTCATCACCTGTTCCAGCGTGAACGCTTTTTGCGCGTTCGCGCGAGGCATCAGAATCAGCAATGCGACTGCACAGAACAGAACATGGCGCTTCATCGATCGCGTTCCTCCATGATTCAAGACGTCAATTGCACCGGAAAACCGAAAGCTTAGTCCGCAGGCTGGCGGACGCTTGCTTTTTCCACGGAAACCTTTGGACCATCGAGGGGGCCTGAAATCTTCAAGACGCGTCCCGTTCCGGACCCTATAGCCCTGCGATCTTTGATTTTTCTCGCGCTGACGGTTTCGATCGCCAGGTCTGCGTTTCGCCCAAAGCTGAGCGTTCCATTCACGAGCGTGGACTGCAACCCCCCGTCGAGACGAAAATCCTCCAGCAAAATGCTGCTGTCCTGCAAACGGAGGGAGCCTTCACCCGTGGCCCAGCGCGAGATTCCGGCGTGCGCCTCTCCATCGGCGACACTTGCGTTGACGTCCCAGCCACGAAACTCCACTTTGTTCAGATGAAAGGCGCCGTGGCCGGCAAGTTTTCCAAGGAGTTCGTCGCGGCCCACACCTTCGGTTTTCACGCGCAGAGTTCCTGTCGCGAAGCCGCCCAAACGCTCCGCGATGCGGCCGGCCCCCGGAAGCTGTGCGAGGTTCACGCGGTCCAGTTCGGCCGAAACGTCATACGCAGGCCGCGGCAGGAACTTCGCGCTTATTTTGGCATGCACTTTGCCGCCGGCCCATTCGGCCTGCGCCTCAACCACGTCGAGCTGAAGATCGTGGAGGTAGCCCTTGGCCTGCACTTGTTCGAGTTTCAACTTTTCGATTGTCAATTGCCCGATGTCCAACTCGCCTTCGGCATTCACGCGGCGGACGAGTTCACTCGCGGGGGTGCCCGGCGCCGATCCACCGAGAAGCGGAGGCAAAAGCCGTTGCAACCAGCCGGGCCGCGCTCTCGGTCCGACCCAGCGATCCAGTTCTGCCGCGCTCAACTGGTCTGCGCGTAAACGAAAAACCCACTTCGGCCCGTTGTCCTCATCGCTGCGCGCCGGTTCCTCGATGTTTCCTGTCCACACTCCGCCAAAGCCTTCGACGCGCATAACGCGCGCGATGCGTCGCCCATCGACCCAATCCAGGGCGCTTTCGTAGATTTCCAGCGGTTGGTTTAATCCCGCGACGGTTAGATTCGCTTTGTTGAAACCAATCCGGCCATTCCATTTGCCAATGAAAGGCTGCTTCCACTCCCACTTGATGACGGAGGTCGCTTGTCCGGCCAATTCCCAACCACGATTCAAGTGGCGGCCAAATGCAGCGGATAGCTTCAGGAAGTCTTCTGCCTTGAGAACGTTGCCTTCAATACTGATGCTTCCTGCCCGCGTGTTCAAATCATGCGTGAAAGTCAAGTCAGCAGCATTTTCCATCGCGAACGCCACTCGGCGGCGCTTGGGGACCAATACGTCGCGAACTTCGCCTCCGAGCGCAACGCGCACAGGTCCAATCGTCAGTGATCCTCGCTCGCGCCCGCCGTTCAAGGGGCCGATTCGGACGGGCTGCGCAAAGCCCGGCACGTTTACAAGCCCACCGCTGCTGGAAAGTGCTGCTGATTCGAGCGACAGCGGCCAGGCGCGTACAATCATGCCGCCCGTGAAATATTGCTCCGCGGTCACACCTTCCACGACGTCCGGATGAAACGAGCGATACCAGGCCAGCAAGTCCGACGCCTGGATGCCGAGCGAATCCAATCGCAATTCCATCGAGGGCGCGTTTCCGCCAGTGAGGCGAAACTGTCCGCGGAGATTCGATCTCGGACCCTCGACGGCAAGTTCTTCGGCGGTCAACCTCCCCGAACCAATGTTCCAACGTCCGTTGACTTTGAGATTGAGCCGGGGATTATCGGCGCGTTCCGCCAAATCCCAGCGATGGATTTGACGGGTGCGTCCGTGGATTGAAAAACTCCAGTCTCCCGGTAAATCCTCCTTCGTTGTGCCGCTCTTCGCTGTGGCGTCCAGCGCGAACGTGCCGCGCACGCCATAATCCTGACCGCGGAAGAGCCGCAGGACGTCCGCTAGCGAGGCATCGCTCCAGTGCAGTGTAATTCCCGCGGGCTGCAATCGCGCCGAGGTCCCCGCCACATCGCCCAGCACTTTGATCGTTCCCGCAGATTGCAGGGAAACTCCACTGCGCCATGGCTGGGCCGCCAGTTGCAATTGCCAACGCCCCGGAAGAATCTGCTCGACGCTCCCCGAGACACCTGTGAACGCAAAGGGCAACTTGTCGTCGCCGGTCTTGAAATTGATACGACCGTCATCGAATTCGATCTTTTCCAGGCGATTCACGGGGGCCACGGGTGACGCCGGCCCGTAGACCCGCGCGTCTTGCAATGGATTTGTCTTGGCAGGCGGGAGCCAACTCTCCAGATTCCAACGGCCCTCTGGATTCCGCACCAGAATGAGGCTCGGCTTATTGAGAGACATGGTGCCAAATTCAAAATGGCCGCGCAACAAGCCCATCAAACGGAGATTGGAGCTCAGGTTTTCGGCGCGCAGGAAGTATTCGTGGCCGAATGAGGGGTCCTCCCCAACGGTTACGCCGTTGGCATCCAGTTGCGGGCTCGGCAGAATCCGCGCGTCGAAACTCTCGACTTCCACTTGCCGACCAAACGCTCTTTCAAGATGTGCTACGAGGTAAATATGGCCGCGATGAGTCCGAACAAGCAGAGACACTCCGACTTGCAAGGCGATGACGATGCAGGCAATCGCCAGCGCAGGTTTCCACCACTTTTGCAGCTTGTTCATGCCGCTGGGAAGTTTCGCAGACTCATTCGCAAAAGGGTAGGGGCAGCCCTATCCCCGAGACGAAGCAAAAGAGAGCCCTCGCCTCAATCCCGAATCGAATTCCTAATGCACCGTATGGAGCATGCGGCTCCAACGCGTTCGAGACGGCAAGTGCACCATCGTCTCAAAAATGCCAGACAAGCGGGACCAGAACGTGGTCTCTCCGCTGTAGTCAGCGCTCTTCGCATCCACGGACCAGTAAATCAAGAACGGCCGCCCCATGATGGCATCGCGATCAACGAATCCCCAATATCGACTGTCCAGGCTACGATCGCGATTATCGCCCATGGCAAAGTATTTTCCGGGCGGCACGACGATTTCGTCGCCGCGCATGTACTTGCGCATTTCATGCGCCCACTCCGGCTGCATCGCGGAGGTGATTAACTGGCGGCTCGGCGGAGGAAAGTTGTAATTCAAAGGGTCGTAAGGGGAGGTCGCATCATGTACCACATAGGGTTCCGGCAGCGGTTTCCCGTTGATGAACATCTCCTGGTCGACCAGCTTCAAATGATCTCCAGGCAAGCCGATGACGCGCTTCACGAAATGCTGGTGATCGGCATAAGGGTATTTGAAAACAATGATGTCGCCTCGTTCCAATTGGCGATAGGGCAGCACTTTTTCATACCAAGCCCCGGTCCCACCGAAAACAAACTTGTTCACCAGCAGGTGGTCGCCGATGAGCAGCGTGCCTTCCATCGAGGCCGACGGAATCTTGAAAGCCTGTACGATGAAACTTGTCCCGAAGAGCGCAAGAATCACGGTCACCAGCAGCGACTCCAGATATTCGGAAATCGTGGTCTGGTCCGCGCGGTGCTCCTGGTTTTTCGCGGGCGCCTGGGTTTCGATTTCTGCTACAGTCTCTTCCGGCATTTCGCCTCAGCCTTTCGCTTCCATGCGCTTGAGTTGATCCAAAGCGCTCCGTGCCGCACGCTGCTCCGCCTCTTTTTTCGTGCTGCCCTCGCCGGTGGCCATGTACTCCCCGTCGATCCAAACTTCGATCTGAAAAACTTTCTGGTGGTCGGGGCCGCTTTCTCCAGCTACGCGATATTCCGCCGGTGATCGCCCCTGACCCTGCAAGAGTTCCTGGAGCGCCGATTTGCGATCGGACTCCGAGATGCGTTCACCGCGCTCCTCAAGCGCCTGCTCGAACAAGACTCTGCGCAAAACCTCACGCGCGGCGCCCAGTCCGCCGTCGAGGTAAACGGCGGCAACTACGGCTTCAAACGCATCAGCCAGGAGCGTCTGTTTCTCTCGGCCGCCGGTTTTTTCTTCACCACGTCCCAACCGCAAGTGTTCTCCCAATCGCAGGCGCCGCGCGGCCGCTTCGAGGGAACTTGCGTTCACGATTCGCGCGCGGCTCTTGGAAAGCTGCCCTTCGCTCCATTCCGGAAAAGTCCCCAGCAGGTATTCGCTGGCAAGCAGCTCGAGGACGGCATCCCCCAGAAACTCCAAGCGCTCGTTGTCCCTCGGAAGCACGGCAGTGACGGCCTCTTCGGCGCCTGCCGAACGTAATTCGGGGACTGCCGAGCTATGAGTAAGCGCTCTCTCGAGAAGCTCTCCTGCCGAAAACTTATAGCCCAGACGTTCCTCAAACGCGCGGTCCACGATCCGGATGGTCCCTTGCATAATCCCGACAGGCCGTCGAACCAGCTTACTTCGGCGCGCTCAGTTGCGTCGCGCCAAGCTTCTTAGCATCGTCCGCCTGGGCCTTGCAGGTTCCTTGCATGGGCCCGTTCATGGCAGCACACCTGTTGAAGGCAGCCACGGCATCGTCAAAGTGCGACGTGATCTTGTTGGCCATTCCCAGCAAGTAGTAATTGACCGGATCCGGATTCGGATCGATCTTCACAGCCTGCTCAAGCTCCGGAATCGCGTCGGCGTTCTTCCCTCGCCGTACGTAGACCAATCCCAGGCCACTGTGAGCCATCGCCAGAGTCTGATTCTTCGCGGACGCAAAGGCTTCCTCGGTCAAGTTCTCGGGCCTTTGAAGCGTCGGCGTAATCTCGATGGCCTGTTTGGAGTATTGCTCCGCTTTGGCCAGCGTCTGCACCGCTTCGGGTGAGGCTGCACTTCCATGCAAGCTCCGTGGCAGCGTCTGCCCCAGCAGCGCGAGCGTGGAAACGTCGTTCGGCGCGATCGTCAATTCCTTTTCCCCATATTCCTGCATCTTCTGTGTGTTTCCCGTCTGAAGATAGGCGTAAGCCAAAGCCCCGTACACTGGAGACTTGTAGCGGCTCTCGGGGAATTTCTGCAGGAACGCTTCGCCGACTTCGATCTTCTTGGCGGCATCATTCTGATTGACGGTCTGAAACGCTTTGTAGGCCGCATCTTCTTCCGCGTTTACCGGAGCGGGAACGTCCAGAGTAAGAGGTGTAACATCCGGAGTCTTCGATTTGTCGCCTTGCTGCGGCGCTGGCTGGCTTTGGCTTGCCTGGTCATAATCCAAAACTGTTGCGGCTGCGGTTCCATTCGCGCATACCAGCAATCCCGCAGCGGTCACCGTTTTCAGCCAAACATTCCACTCGATTCTCATGCTTTTTCTCCTCGTTCGTTATTCCATAACTCGGCTTTCGTGAATGGGGCTACGTCCGTTCCTCGGCCAACACCGCCGGCAGAAATCGCACGCGGTCACGGCCGCGCTGTGGTTTTATCTCCCCCAACCGCAGCCAGTCCTTTTTGCGCCGCCTGCTTGGCCTGCTCCGGTCCTCCCTCCACGTTCAGCACCGACTGATACTCTAACTTCGCCACTTCCGGATTTCCCTCATCATCATAGATCCGCGCCAGGTAGACATGGGACCACGCTAGCACCATGGGATCTTGAGTCGCGGCATGTTCGCCGGTGGTCAGCCGCCCGAAGACTTGCTTGGCTCTGGCCGCATCGTGATCGAGAAGCGCCACCAGGCCGATACCGTACCAGGCGCGGGCCTGATCCGGAAACTTCGTAAGGACTTTTTGAAACGAGGCTTCCGCCGCGCGAGGGTTTTTCTCTGCGATGCGCCGCTCCCCATCTGTCAAAGCAGTAATGACTTCCGCATCATTCGGCACCGTCGTTGGCGCCGCGCTTCTCCTTCGCGCCAATTCTTCCCTTGCCGCTTCGTCCTCCGCCTTGGCGGACTCAGCCGGGGCGAACTTCACCGCCGCCAACCGCCGGGCCTCAGCTCCGGTATCGATGGCCCTCACTAAATCCTGAAAAAACAGCTTCATCGATGGCTCGGAGTTTTCGAATTTGGACAGGGCCGCGAAGAGCGGTTTCACGAGAACGTAGCCGTCCTCATCGTCTCGATTCATGGCCGCTTCTCGTTCGCCAGGAGAGATGCGTTTGAGCTTCAACTCCACGGCGCGCACCGTGCATTCCGCAAAGTACGACGCGAAGTCATCCTTCAATTCGGGCGCGAGTCGCGGAGCGGTGGCGGCTTTCTCGAATAGCGGGCGTTTCACAGCGGTCACATGGGGATACATCAGGGGCAAAGGGTCCAGCAAGAAATGCAGAAACGCGTGACGAATCACGTCGGCCGGAATTTCGTCTCCTCCGCTCAGCACCAACGCATAGTGATCCCCAAAATTTCTTACGTTCGTGATCCGTCCCACCAGCGGCTCGACGACGACTGCAAATGTCCGCGGTCCGGACGGGTCGAGGATTTCGCGCAGATATGCCGACGCGACGAAAACAATCTGCGACAGGGGATCGTGTAGCCGCTCGACTTCGCGGCTATAAACCGGCTGCACCTGGCGCCAAAGTTGCCCGATCTTCTGTTCCTGATAATAGCCCGAAAGAATTTCGCTAAACCCTTCGAGCGCAATGACCTCCGGCGGCAGTTCATCGCGCCGCAAAATCGGCTGAAACGATGGCGCGGGTCCAGAAACCAGGCCAAACCATAAATACCTGGAAAGGGTCGCGCCGGGATCCCGCAATTCGTGCTGACGGTAAAACTCCCGCATTGCCTCCACTGCCGGACCTTGCTGCTGGCGCAAACGTTCCCGCATTTGCGCGCGGAACGCCGTCCAATTGTCGGAGCTGACGTTCGATTCAAAACCGGCTGCGACCAGCGCGCACATGGTTGTGAACATTGCCTCGCTGCCGTCAACGCTCACGGTGCTGGCCGGAGCAGTCCGTGTGCGCTGCCGCGGGGCAGGCGCCTGGGCCGCTGGCGGAGTTGGTGATTGCACTTGTGCTGGAACCGGCGACGGCGATTGCGCAGCCGCTGGCAACATTATTGCCAAGCACAATCCCACCCGCGCGATCCGTCGTTGAATTCTTTCCATGCCTTTGCCGAGTCCTCTCTCGGGCCGGTTGCTGATTCTATCTCCGCGCGTCGCGGTTTTCCGCTTGGAAGGGCATGTCTGGGAGCGATCTATGTCCTCTCACAATTCTACGGCATATTGCCAATCTACAAGCCCCCTACGCACTCCGTCAAGGAATCCCCTCTTCCTCCGCAAACCCTCAGATGGTTCGCCGTGTCCATTTTTGCTCTTTTTCACGGTAAGAATCACCCGCTCAATCTGGACAACGCTTGCGCCTTCACCGAGCATCTGCTAACAGTGGAGATGCTTCCTCAGCCCGCGCGGGATGGCCGCTTCATGGTTCGACGTCTCATGAGAAAACTGGCATTTGTTCTTGGACTCTCCCTGACGGCAGCAGCTTTCCCAGGTGCGTTACTCGCGCAACTTGTCCGCGAGAACACCACGCAACTTCCGCCAAAGGCCTCTTCAAAACAAGACTCGCAGAGCTCAAACGCAAAAACCCCGCAGGGAAAAAAGCGTCTTTCGCAGGAAGTCCAGTTGACCGGCGAACGGTCCTGGATCGACACCGGCGTCGACATTCAGGCCGGCGAACCCGTGCTTATCACCGCCACCGGCAGGCTCCGTTACGCTGACGCCAAGGAAGACAATGGTCCCGAGGGCCTCCCGCGCAGCTTCAAGGATCTCCTCCGCGTGTTGCCTTTCAATGAAGCGGGGCGCGGCACGCTGATCGGAAGTATCGGCGATAAAGATATCGCCCAGCCCTTCCTGGTTGGCGCGAGCCGCAATGTGGTGGCTCCTGTCTCGGGCCGGCTTTCCGTGGGCATCAATCAGGCGGCCGACGACACAGGCGACGGGACCTATGCCGTGCGCATCGAGGTTTACACGCCTGAAGGCGGCGCGGCGCGCGGTGTTGCCCGGCAAGTCAGTTCGTTGCCCGGCATCGACAACAATCTCTTTTCGAAAATTCCCCGCCGCGTTGGCGACAAGCAAGGCAACGTCGGCGACATGGTGAATTTCCTGGTCCTTGGCTCCGAAGCTGCCATGCAGCGCGTCTTCAGCACGGCGGGCTGGGTGAAAGTGGATGCTGACGTCAAGGAGACCGTTCTCCACGGCATCATCGGCAGCCTTTCGAAAGAAGCTTACTTGACCATGCCAATGAGTCAGCTCTACTTATTTGGCCGCGCGCAGGATTACGGCTGGGCGCACGCCGAACCCCTCAGCGTCGTCCGATCGCGGAACCACCTGCGCATCTGGAAAGCGCCGTTCGAGGTAAAGGGGGAAACGTTGTGGGTTGGAGCCGCCACTCACGATATCGGATTCGAACGCGACGAGCGCAACAACGGCGTAACTCACAAGATCGATCCCGATATTGATCTCGAGCGCGACTACGTTGAGAAAACTCTTGCCTCCACGGGCCTCGTCGCTGAAATCTCACACTTCCTGCCGGACAAGCCGATGAAAGAAGCCAAGACCGCAACTGGCGGCACTTTCCACTCCAATGGCCAGGTCCTCATTTTGAAGCTTGACGAGTCTGCACCTACTCCCTGAAAAGGCAGTAAGGAGCTATCTCGAAACATCGTAGCGCAATCGGACGACGCCGTCGGAGTACTTTCTGCTGGAACGCAAGCGAAGCGGGACGTCCCGGTGGCGCGGCGCCACCAGTGGAATGCCCTCACCGATGAAGGTAGGAATGACGTGGATGTCAAATTCGTCGATCTCGCCAGCGTCGAGGAACGAGGCGATGAGCTCTCCGCCACCCATCATCCAAATATGTTTTCCCGGTATTGCTCGCAGGCGTCGCGCAAACGCTTTGACGGGCTTTGACACGAATTCCACGCCCGGCGCCGCTCGTTTCGGAGGCTTCCGCGAGAACACGAAGTTGGCGAGCTTCGTGTCGAACATCCCACTTTTCTTGCCTTTCTTCTTGAAGTAGGCGAGAACCCAGTCGTAGGTCTTGCGTCCCCACAGGATCGTGTCGATCGTCGCGTAGAACGCGCCCATGCCGTAATCGATGTTCGGCCGGCGATTTAGCCATTCGACATCGCCGTCAGGCCTGGCGATGTAGCCATCCGCGCTCGTCGCGATGTAGACGATAATCTTTCGCTGTGATTTCATGACGCAGCCTCCGACTCGATTGCAAATTGACCGCGTTTTACTTCGCCGCTTCCAGTTCGAGCACGATCACGCGATCCACTTCTTCTGGTCGCGGCTCCGGTAATTTCAGAACCAGCCCTCCCTTGACGACGCTGAATTCGACGCTGCTTCCATCGCGCAGAAGCCGCGCCAAATGAACGGGCTGCGGAATTCCTGCCAGCGCCAGCACCGGCTGATTCCAATCCAGAACGTGGACGTAAACGGTCGCGCCGCGTTGCGTCGTCACGCCCCAGGGGCCTGCGGCCATGGGACCTCCCCGGGTTCCGTAAATCGAATCGCCGTACTGCTTCATCCACTTTCCAACTTCCGTCAAGCGCTGCGCAAACTCAGGCTGGATCTCGCCGCTCGGCATTGGCCCTACATTCAAAAGAAAATTCGCGTTCAATCCGGCAGCACGCACGAGGTAACGAATCAAATCCGCCGTGCTCTTGTAGTGTTCGTCGGTCAAATTGAATCCCCAAGCGTTGTTCATGGTTTCCGCAGTTTCGAGTGGCAGTGCGCTGACCGATTGTTCGGCGTTGAAACCAGTCGTGTGCTGGCCCGGCAAGTCTTTTTCAAACATCTGGAAATCCTCGCCGGGAAACAGGGCCTTATGATGATTGCTTCCGACGAGCGCCTGAGGTTGGAGTTGATGAATCAGCCCGTACGTGCGGGCGAGATGCCAATCCGCATCGGGCTTGTCCCACATTCCATCAAACCAGATACCGCCGATCTCACCGTAGTTCGTCAGCAGCTCGCGCAATTGCCCGTCCATGAAATTCAGGTAGGCGTCCCAGTTCCCGGATTCCGGGCGGCCCGTGCGATGTCCCGTGCGCCCGCGTGGAAAATAATCTGGAGAGTGCCAATCCAGTTGGGAGTGGTACAAGAACAGCTTAATGCCCTGCTTGTGGCATTCCGTCGCCAACATGCCGATAACGTCTTTGCCGTAAGGCGTTCGCGCCACAATATTCCAATCAGTCAACTTCGAATCGAACATCGCGAATCCGTCGTGGTGCTTCGACGTAATCGTGATGTATTTCATGCCCGCGGCCTTCGCCAGCGCTACCCACGCCGCCGGGTCAAACTTGATCGGATTGAAAAACGCCGGCAGCTTCGCGTAATCGGTTCGGTTGATTGGCCGCGTCTCCATGATCCATTCGCCGTCGCCCAGCACGCTATACACGCCCCAGTGAATGAACATTCCGAACTTGGCATCCTGGAACCAGGTGCGCGCCTGCACGTTCGCCGCAGTCGGCGTGTAATTCTCTTGCGCCGTTGCATGCGGTCCGGCAGCAATGGCAATTGCAAATAGAACAGTTGCGATTACGATAGATCGCGCACGCGTTTTCATGTTCATGTCCATCTCCAGTGGAACCGTTGCTTGTTCGGGCATCAAACACGTGGATTCTAGCGAATGTCTGCAGGAAGTCGAGCAATAACGCAATCGAGACGGCTGTCATTCGGGCATCGGTTGAGTTGTCGTAACGCGGAGTGCTCGCGTTCACACCCTGGGGAAGACTTACCTATTGCTCCATGTTCTCCGTTTTGGAGTATGATTCCGCCCTCAGTCAGCGTCCAAACCGGACCAAAGAATCCTGCAGGGGGTGGCTCATGGTTGCCGCGAAGCCAGTCAACGAAGCAGGCAGGGTCGCCGCCTTGGAGAAGTACGCCATCCTCGATACTGATCCGGAGCAATCCTTCGACGACCTGACTCTGCTGGCATCCTTTATTTGCAAGACGCCCATAGCTCTGATTTCCCTTGTCGATGAGGATCGCCAATGGTTCAAGTCACGCGTGGGCCTGGATGCCAAGGAGACATCCCGCGACATCGCTTTTTGCTCCACAGCCATCTTGCAGTCTGACGTCTTCGTCGTTCCCGATGCGCTCAAGGATGATCGTTTTCGCGACAATCCTCTGGTCGTTTCAGACCCCCACATCCGCTTCTATGCTGGCGCACCGCTGATCAACGAAGATGGTTACGCCCTCGGCACACTTTGCGTCGTTGATCGTGCTCCACGCGAGTTGGCGCCCGATCAGAAGGAGGCGCTGAAAGCGTTGAGCCGCCTGGTTCTCGCTCAACTCGAATTCCGCCGCAACTTGTTGCTGCTGAAGGAAACCCTCACCGACCGCACACGAGAGGAGCATGAGCGCCAGCGCGAGTTGGTCCACGTCCAAGAAACCCTAATGCGCGTCATGGGGCTGCGTAAATCTCAGGCGTCCGCAAGATAGCGTCTGGCTTTTTTTCAGAGTTGGATGGTGATTTGTCTGGTCAATCAGAATCGGATTCTATCTAGATGGCGTGCTCTTCCCTTACAGTAACCGCAAACAGCAGCGTCCCCGCAACTCCAATCAGCCCAGCAACCACGAACGGAATTTCCGGCCGCACGCTCCAAAGCAGGCCGCCAATTGCCGATGCCGGAGTAATCGATAAACTCCGCACCAGGTAATACAGCCCGACAGTGCGCGCCCGGAGTTGTTGCTCCGCGAAGTCCACGATCATAGCCTTTCGCGACGGCTCGCCGATCTCCCGCAGGCCTCCAACGATGAAGGCAAGAACGAGCCCTCCGAAGTTATGCGCGAGGACAACAGCGATCGGATACATTGCAAAACAGAAGAACGTCGCAATCACAAACGGTTTTCGCCCAATCCGGCCCGCAATTTTCGCCGAAGGCACATAAACGAGAATGGCGGTCATCAATTGAATGGCCACAAGTACGCCGTACTTTGGAATCGTGACGCCGATAACGTTTGTCGCGTAGAGAACTACAAAAATGTCCGCCATTCCCTCGCACATTCGAATCACGATGTCGGAAGCCAGGAGCCGCTTCAATGTGGGATGAAACGAGTCCCACACTCCACTTATCTTCACGGTGTCGGCGCCGGAGGTCGGCAGCCGAAGGGAAAAAAGCAGCAATGCCGCACACACCGCCAGTACGAGTGTGATAACAAGTCCTGTTCGGACGCCTCTTTGCAGCCCAACCGCTCCGATCAGCGCGCCGCCAATCAGCGGCGAAATCACCATGGGAATGCGCTTGAGCATCGATTGGATGGTGAAGCCCATCGCCCGGCGATCGCGCGGCAGCGCGTCTCCGATCGTCGCAAACATGGCGGGTGATCCCATGGCTTGCCATGCCATGACAAACGCCAGCCCAAGAAAGAGGTACCGCCAAGTGGGACTCGACAGATAGATGAAGTAGCCTGCCACAGCCGCTGCTAGAAAAATTAGAAAGGCTCGTCGCCGTCCCCAGTGGTCCGCTAGCCAGCCGCCCGGGTATTGGTAGACAGCGTCAAAAAAGTCTTCCGCCGTGCCAAAGAGACCGACCGCCGCGGCACTCGCTCCCAACGACTCCAGGTATTTCGGGAGGAACTTTTTCCAAAGCTCCTCGCCAAGCCCCACCAGGAACACCGCACCTGAAGCCGCCACAACGTTGCGTTCAAATCCCGGAGAGTCTCTTGTGCGTTCCTCGATGCTCGCCCCCGGCTTGCTTTTTTCCGATTCACCCGGTGCAATTTGTTTTTCCATCAGCGGAAGGCGCCGTTCGGCTTCCCGCGTTTCACCATCTCCTTGCAATAGGCGTACAACGCATCGTAGACAATCCACTCTGCTGCGTTGATCTCGTGGTCGTCCTTAAGATTCAAGTGACGGAACCCTTCCGCGACGGCATTCAGTCCGGCGCCTTCCGGCTGCTGCCACAAGGTGTTGTCGGTGTCCGCCCCATTTACGATCTTCCCAAGCAGCACGAGCCCGGCATCCCCAGTCAGATTGTATTTCTTCAGAATCGCTTCGAACGAGCATTCCTTGCCATGGTGACCCAGTTCTACGCCCGGAACATCAAACGGCGTCGCACTCAGCCTCTGCGCCTCGCTCATTACTTGCTCCGCCGGAACAAAATAAAACTCCGCCGCGGGGTCCACAAGTTTTCGAATTAGCCATGGGCACGCCACTCGATCGACCTTTACGTGTTCACGCGTAATCCATTTCATTTTCGTCCCCGTATAATCTTCGCCTCTCATAGAATTCGAGAAGTGCTATCCTCTCACCGCGAACCGCCATGGAAAAGCACTGCATTTCAAAAATACTCTTTATCGGGGCATCGCTTCTAACTCCGGCTCTGATCGTCGTCGCTGGGGCCAAGTTGGTCGCCCGCGCGACAAACGCGCGGCCACAAAACACCGCCGCTCGTCAAGAGCAGCAGGATTGGCCGGCGTACGGCGGTGCTCCGGAGAACAATCACTATTCAAAGCTTGCACAAATCAACCGGAGCAACGTCAAGCGCCTCACCATCGCATGGGTGTTCGACTCTCGCGAAGAGGGCGGCCTTCAAACGAGTCCTCTCATCGTCGCCGGAGTCCTGTATGGAATAACTCCGACGCAGAAAGTTTTCGCGCTGAACGCCGCGACGGGCGAGCTCTTATGGAAGTTCGATTGCGGGATAAAGGGTACCCAACCGGATCGCGGCCTGGCCTATTGGGCCGACGGCAATGACAAGCGCATTCTGGTTGGCGTGATGAATTTCCTTTACGCTCTAGACGCCACGACCGGCAAGCCCATCCCATCGTTTGCAAAACATGGCCGCATCGACCTCCGCGAAAATCTTGGCCGTGAACCTGCTTCCTCCCAATCCATCGTGCTCACCAGTCCGGGCATTGTTTATAAAGACTTGGTGATTGTCGGCGGTCGCAACCCAGAGACTCTCCCCGCTCCTCCCGGTGACATTCGTGCCTTCGACGTCCGAACCGGCGAGCTGCGCTGGTCATTTCACACCATTCCTCATCCCGGGGATTCTGGGTATAGCACTTGGCCCAAAGACGCCTGGCAGACCAGCGGCGCCGCGAACAATTGGGCCGGGATGACGCTGGATCCCCAGCGCGGAATTGTCTATGTCCCAACAGGCTCTGCCGCATTTGATTTCTACGGCGGCGATCGCATCGGCGATGATCTCTTCGCAAATTGCTTGATTGCCTTGAATGCCCAGACAGGCGAGCGAATCTGGCATTTTCAAGGGGTTCGCCACGATATCTGGGACCGCGACTTCCCTTCACCGCCCGTGCTCCTTGCCATCAAGCGCAATGGAAAAGAAATCGCAGCCGTGGCTCAAACATCAAAACAAGGCTTCGTTTATCTCTTCGACCGCATCAACGGGAATCCTCTTTTCCCCATTAAGTCCCAAAAATATCCTCCGAGCACCGTGCCTGGCGAAGTTGCCGCCCGCGAGCAGTCACTCCCCGTTCGTCCTGCGCCCTTTGCGCGTCAGCTTCTCACTGCAGATTTGTTAACGACGCGCACGCCCGAAGCGCATCAATGGGCGATCGAAAAATTCAAGAACTTCCGGAGCGAAGGCCAATTCGTGCCTTTCAGCGTCGGAAAAGACACGGTAGTTTTCCCCGGGTTCGACGGTGGCGCAGAATGGGGCGGTCCCGCGGTGGATCCGGAAACTGGAATCATCTACATCAATTCGAATGAAATGGCCTGGACCGGCGCGCTAGCCCCCAATACCGGCGAAAACAGCCCGCGCGCCATCTACATGAGCCAGTGCAGTGTCTGCCACGGTGAAAAAATGGCGGGCTCACCTCCGGCGATCCCTTCGTTGATAGGAGTGTCCGACCGGCTGACGTTCCCTCAAATTGCAACCACGATCAAGAATGGAAAAGGCCGCATGCCTGGTTTTCCTAATCTAACGGAAGATCAATTGTTCGCGCTGATCGATTTCGTGATAAGCGGCGAAAATAAAGAGCTTTCCAGTTCTGCGGCGCCTCCTGCCCCCATGAAATTTCGTTTCACCGGCTATAACAGGTTTCTCGACCCCGAAGGTTATCCCGCAATCGCTCCTCCGTGGGGCACCCTGAACGCCATCAATCTGAATACCGGCGAATATGTTTGGAAAATTCCTTTAGGCGAGTATCCGGAACTGGTGACGAAAGGGCTGAAGAACACCGGCTCGGAAAATTACGGTGGTCCGGTTGTCACAGCGGGCGGCCTACTGTTTATCGGCGCAACTAACTTCGACAAGAAATTCCGTGCCTTCGATAAATCCAACGGTGAGCTGCTCTGGGAAGCAACCCTGCCTTTCTCCGGTAACGCCACCCCCGCCACTTACGAAGTGAACGGCCGCCAATTCGTCGTTATTGCCGCAGGCGGCGGCAAAGATCCTAAGTCGCCCTCTGGCGGCGTGTACGTCGCTCTTGCCCTGCCGCAAGAATCGTCAACGCCGAATGCTAGTTCAATCTCACATCACTAGTTTCGGCGTTGGGACTAGGATGGACCGCCACTCTCGGCCGGCTTTTCTGTTTTCTCCCCACCGCCCGCAGGTGGTCTACGGTTCCGGGGCTTTCGGCTGCTTGATGAAGCGTCTGCTTTATCATCGAGAAGTTTACTCAGCAGGTTGGCGATTTGTGATTCTTGCTGCAGAACAGCTTCCTGGTGTGCGGCGGAGCCGTCCGTTTCGGTCAAATGCGCAAGTTGCGCCGCCAAATGGCGCACTGCCACATCATTAGGCACGTATGTTCGATTCGTGGGTGTAACTGCCTCCCAGCCTGATTCTGTCCGCCGCAACTCCCAGCGAATTTTTTCGTGCCGCTGCTTATAATCCGTTTCTCCAGCCGTTATGGTCGCTCGGGAATCAATCTGCAGGCTCGCCCATCCGTGATCCCGTTTAATTTCCAGGCGCTCCACTCGAAGCCGTTCAAAAATCACCACTGGCTGCGCCAGTTTTGATGGCGCATCCGTGCGCAATATGCTTCCCGAGGCGTTGCTCAATTCAGAGATTGCCTCGGCAACCTGGCTATTCGTCGGCGGCTTGCTTCCCGCCGCAATGATGATGCTCTCCGGCACTTCAAATGGTGTGGGTGCGACTGCCCGTGCAGCCGGAGCTGGCAGATCAGCACTCATGACTTTTGTCCGTTCCGAAGCCATCTTCGGCGGCCGATCCGACGCGGAAGCCGCCACGGTAGACCGTTCGTCAACCACCTGCGTAGCTTCGTGCGGCTTGATGGAATTTGAAGCTCGCGCAGACGCCGGGGCCTTCGCAGCAGTCAGAATTTCCGTGTTTTCCACTCTGTACCGGTAGAACCGTGGTCTACCCCGCGATTTCCAATACGCCCCCTCGTAATTCTGGGCCGCTGGCCCTGTACTCACTAGGCTGTAAAAACTGTGCGCCAGTGGTTCCAGGACGATGCCGACATGGCCTGGCCATACAATCAAGTCTCCCGGCTGGGGGTGGCGTACGCGTTCAAAGTTCTCGTCACCCGCGTAGAGCTCGAAAGAGCTCGCATACGGGTATTCAAAACCCGCGTCGAGATACGCTCGGTGAACGAGGTGCGAACAATCCCGCGCGCCACGTGCCGGCCGGTCCAGATCTCGCGCGGCATCCGCGACGGTCCGGCCTTCCTCCACGCTCAACAATCGAACGTTCGCCGCTGATCCCTGCGTCGCATCCGCAACCTCAGCCTTTGCGGGCATGTCCGCCAACAAATAGCCGCCTGCCATGCATGCTGCAAGCGTAAATCCACGCGCCATTCTCCACTTCGATTCAGTCTTTGAGTTTCCCATGGCCCATTCGTCCTTGGCATTGCCTGGAGACAGTTTCTCCTCCTTCTAGAATCCACTTGGGGCTGGGAGTAGCAATGGAACTTGCCGTGAGCGTCATCGGCCAAAAGGCCAGTCAGTAGCCGCTTTGGGAATCCGCTGGGGTTGTAGGCTGGACCGGGAGGGCGGGCCTTGGGGCTAAACTGCCTAATTCACTACGACTTGGACCGTTGTAACGTGACTAACGTTGCCCGAAGTACCTGTCACCGTGAGCGTGTAGCTCCCGGCGGGAGTGCCCGCCGCTGCCGGGGGCATTACGGTGAGGGACGCCGTCTTGCTCACGCCGGCGTAGGACGCCGTGATTGTGACGGGCGTTGAGGCTGTCACGGCGCTGGTATTCACCGTAAACGTCCCACTGTTGTATCCCGCAATAACCGTCACGCTCGATGGTACCGTCGCCGCCGACGCGCTGCTGGAGAGACTCACGACCGCGCCGCCACTGGGAGCCGCACCACTGAGAGTCACCGTGCCCGTTGACGAAGATCCACCGTTCACGCTGGTTGGGCTAACGGCCAGCGAGGATAGCGTCGCGGAACCGGAACCCGGCGGGTTGTTGCTGGCGTAGCCACAAGAGTAAATGAACATGGAAACGGTAAGCAGTCCGGCCACGGCGGCAAAGCCGGCTCTCCGGCGAGGAACGCGGCCAAAGCTGCACACGGTCAAGACGATTACAATCAGCGCAAACCACGTCACCGGCGTCACCCAAAGCCGCATCGGCGGTACATATCTTGGCAAGAGCCGAGGCGTCGCGACCGTTCTTGCTGTCGTCGTCAACGTAACCGTCGCTGTCGCCGCGTTCGACCCATTAAGGGTCACTGACGAGGGGGAAACGCTGCAGGTGGCAGCTTGCGGCGCCCCCATGCAATTCCACGTTACTGTCTGTTTTGAGCCATTCAGCGGCGCGGCGGATACAGTGAAGCTTGCCTGCTGTCCCGCAGTAATGGTCGTCGTGGACGGTGTCGCGGAAACGCTGTAGTCCTGCGAACAGCTCGGCGTGGTTACCGACCCGAGGGCCATGCACAAATCGAGGCGCCCGTTGTTCATACCGGGGTCCGTAAGTGGTACGGCGTGAGATGTGGCCAAAGCAGCCCCAGACTGTCCAGTGGTCGTTTTCAGATTGTGCACCAGCGCTGCCCCTCCCGAAACAAACGGCGCGCTGAACGATGTTCCCCATCCCGCCGCGTACGTCGCGAAGGGGTACGTGCTCACGATGGACTCTCCCGGAGCCGCCACCCACACGATTGCATTCCCATAGTTGGAGAATTGCGAGCGCGTATCCTGGTTCGTGGTCGACGCCACTCCCATCACATCGTTTTGCAGCGCCGCTGGATAAACAATCTCTTGCATTCCATCGTTGCCTGACGATGCCGCGCAGATCACATTCTGCTGATTGGCATAGTCGAGAGCTTTGCCCAACTCCACGGAGCTCGTCTTCATGTCGAAGCTCATGTTGATCACATTGGCGCCGTTCTGCACGCCGTAGTAGATCGCCCGCAAAATGTCAGAGAGGGACGCTGTCCCATCCGAGTGAAACGCCTTCAGTGGCAGGAGCTGCGCCGTCGGCGCCACCAGATGGATAATGCCCATCACCATAGTGCCGTGGCCAAACGCCGCATATTGTTTGGGAGTCCCATTCCCATCGAGAACCGCCGCAGTGGACTGGTCCAGCACCGCGGCGGTCGACTGATTCACTTGCGCGGGCGCTGGACAAGAGGATGAACTGCAGGCGGGCGGAGGATATGTAGGAAAATCCGTTGAATTCACGTCATTAAGCTCGGAACCCCCTGCCTGGTTCCGCGTGAAGTCGTACCCCGGCAGCAACACTCCCTGCAGCGCCGGATGATTGGGATCCACTCCCGTGTCAATGTCCGCGACAATCCCGCTGCCCGTCACATTGAACGACTTCTGTGCATTCTGGATTTCCACAATCGAAGCCGCCGGTTGATTGACATAGCTGTTCCATGCCGTCGACGTGGAACCTGCCGGGTAAGCCACTGAACTTCTATCTTGCATGAGTGTGGGGGATATTGGCGTGGGAACTACGTTCAGCCCGCCCACCAGGCTGAGCAGTTGGTTCACCTCGGCATCCACGAAGCCGGCCAGTCCACCAACGGTGCCGCCCAACAGATTGATGAAAGTCGTTGGATCAAGGGGCGTGGTCACCAGGAAGACTTGGCCCACTGTGCCGTCAAGTGATCCAATAATGGTGCACGGCGATAACGGAAGGCTGCAGAAAGTCTGAAGTGCCGGCAGCCCACCCGTCGTCCGAATGATAATCCCGGTGTCTGCCCGCGCCGGTGTGACCCACAAAAAGCTCAGGAGTACGCCAGCCAGCCAGACTCGCCGTTTCATAGCCGTGGCCTCCCTTTTAGCCGATGCTTTCCTTCTTTCGGGTCTCCCTGTCTTGCCTCACTTGTTTCCAGAAGGTACAAAAAATCACGCTTGCGCATGGAATTCGCCCCCCAGTTCCTTCACACCCCTCGGAATGACTCTTCTGCCATCGGGGCTTACAGGGATGGTGGCATCAGCAGATTTCCGATTGAATGCGCGATCATTTCCCGGACTGACCCACGACGCCACACTCCCTCGGAGGCAAATCGTTCGGGGCGGGTCATGCGCAGGTCAGTCCGGCTCGTCCCTAGTAGTAAGGTCGAAAATAGGGGGAAAAAATAGGAGGAAAAGTCTGCAAAACGGCCTAGGGTAAATACCTGATTTAGAGTTCTGCCCATCTCGTCCGACGCATCCCTATGAAATCTGCCGAAGCGATATGATAGTTGTGCGTCTTGACAGCGAACGCCTGGCGGTTGCTGAAGTTCTCTCGCGGCTACATGTCGCTGATTGCCTGCTTGAGCACTTCGCGCGAAATATTCGCTCCACTCACGATCAGGGCCACATGGCCGCTGCCGGCGTTACCTTGCAACAATGCCGCCGTGCTCGCAGCGCCCGCCGGCTCGGCCAACAGGTGTTCTTCCAACAGCAAAGTCTCAATCGCGCGCAACAATTGCTCGTCCGTTACCAACACCACGTCATCCACGAGATTCTTCACCTCGCGCACGTTCGCCGCCACCGGCGTTCTCGTCGCCAGCCCGTCGGCAATCGTGTCGCACGTCTTCGTACCCACCACTTTGCCTTCTTTCCATGACAAGTAGTACGAAGGAGCGCCTTCCGCCTGCACGCCAATGATCCTCACGTGCGGCGCGACCTGCTTCGCTGCCGCCGCGATCCCGCGAATCAGCGCAGTATCTCCCATCGGCACAACGATCGCGCTGGTTTCGGGTAGCTGCTCCAGGATTTCGCACCCAATCGTCGCGGGACCAGCGGGCAGGTCCTCGTCTGTGGCATCGTTCAGAAAATGCACGCCGGGCTGCTTGGCGTAGTCCGCCGCTAGCATAAACGCAGACGCCAGGTCGCTGCCTCCGCTTTCCACTATCGCCGCTCCCAGCGCGGCAATGCGCCCGCGTTTCACCGGATTGCAGTTTGCCGGCAAGAATATCTTGGCCCTGATTCCAAATTGTTTCGCGGCATAGGCCACCGCCGCTCCGTGATTCCCCGTACTGCAAGCTACCACTTCTTCTATGGGCCCTCGCTTCATTCTCTGCGCCAGCGCGCAAACCGCGCCTCGTACCTTGAACGATCCCGTCGGGAGTTCTGTCTCCAATTTCAAGTAAACGTTCTTTCCCGTCTTTTGGCTGAGAAATGGCGCAGCAATCAACCGCGTCGGTGCGAAATACTTCGCCAGAAATCCTTGCGCCGCGCGAATCGTGGAGATATCGGGAACAATTTGCAATCTAACCTCTCCTGTCGCCGATTTCATCCGCCGGCGGCCATGTTTAGTTCCCTGCCATTTCCAGCACGGCGCCAGAGTCCGTGCTCAGTTCTTCCGCCGCTTTTCCGGACCGCTGCACAATCATGCGAACGTGGGCTAGGCTGTCGTTGGCCACTTCAAACCTTCCCGAACAATCTGTTTTGACGTACGGAAGACGATGCACAAATCCTTTTCGGCCTCGAATATGGACTTCCACGCGTGCGCCTCGCGCGCCTGTGCACTCCATTCTCCACTCAAGTTTCTGTGAATCGCGCACATTTTCCCTGACTCTGCGGAAGTTGTGCTTCTCGCCTTCGTGCCAGAGGACGGCCGTGCGGGACACCAGACCAAACGGCATTTCATATGCCAGCGCTTCAAACGTCGAGCCCCGGCCCAGCCCATCCGGAAAATGGACGTGCGTCCAGCGCCAAAAACGGCGGTGCCGGTATCCGCAGTTGTGTCCTTGCAACCCGTAGCCCAGCGGCTCACCGCGAAACCGCCGGTCGTTCAGCGCGATCTCTCCGGAGAGTATCGCATCCGAATGTGGCGTCCGCGAAAACCCGATCCAACCCTTGCTGCTGAGTTCCACGCGAAATGACGACCGGTATCGCAAATCCCAGCAGATTCTCTCCCCGCCGGCTTCGATTCGCCCGCGGCAGTCATCTTCACCAATTCGGTTCTCGCCAAACTCCAGGAAAAAAGGCTTCGCAATGTTCTTACTTAATCCGTCGTTGTGCGAACGAAGAGCCTCCAATGGATATCCGTGGATCCAGGTTTCCGGCTTTCCTTCTCGCGGAAACCACGTCGCCCAAACCTGCAACGGCTGACCCAGCGGATCGCTCGCGCACCCGCCACGCCCCGGATTCATCAGCAAATACCGGAACCACCACGCCCCGCTCCCGTCGCTCAATCCAAGCCGCAAAAACCAAACTTCATACCGCCGCCTCATCGACAGCGTGCAAAACCGCTCGTTGAGCGTCTTCATACGTCAGCAAGAGTAACACTAGCCGTCTCGTCCGGCTCCTCCGCTCGCAGGAAACAACGAAACCGCAGTGCCCACGAAAATTCTAGTTCCCACCACACACCCGTAACGAAGGCTCTGCGAATGTGAATGTCCTTAACGATGTGCAGGAACTTAGGTGTAGGCCAACGTTGACAGTTTACGAGTGCGTTCACAGACCCGCGCACTGAAAAAGCACAACTACATATTGACGCGCGACACTCCCCCAGTAAGCGTCGGGCCTCTGAAAACGCGAGGTTGTTAGCGCGTGGGCGCCGTCACCGCTGCGCTGCCCGCTCACCAACTGAGCAAAACGTAGCCTCCCTGTCCAGCTTGCCCGGGTATGAAAACTACGCCCGTCCCGCCGGCCCCAAATTGACCGTTGGGTCGGAAGGGAAAACCAGTAATCACATAGCCCATTCCTCCGTCGTTCGTGGCGGAGTAGGACGGGGCGGAGGCCCCGGTGTGACTGATCATTGCGCTGGGGTCGCTGGGGTTGGGCGCCCCGCCGGCGGCGCCGACGACAGACGCTCCACATCCCTTGCCCGGTGGTGGATAAGGCAGGCCTCCGCCGCCGCCGTGGGCGACCGCAAGTGGGGTGTTATTGGCATCCAGCACTTGTGTGTCTCCCCCATTGCTCCCAGATGCAAAGATTCCTGTCCCCGCAGCACCTCCGGTGCCCACGCTAATGGTTAGAGTTTGACCCTCCTGGACCGTCAAGATCGCAAACGTATAGGCTCCCCCGCCTCCGCCGCCCCCGCCAAAACATTGGGGGATGGCGCCTCCCCCTCCCGCGCCGTACAGCTCCACGCTCAGGCGGCTGACACCGGTCGGCACGACGAAACTGCCGCTGCCCTGAAACTCCTGCCTCCCGCCAAGTCCTCCGCTCGGGCCAGCAGGTCCTGCAGGGCCTTGCGGCCCGGTCGGTCCAGTTGGACCCGTGGGCCCCGCAGGGCCAATGTCTCCCGTAGCACCAGCAGCGCCGGCCGCGCCAGTCGCACCAGTGTCTCCTTTCGGTCCTTGCGGGCCAATGGGGCCTGGGGGGCCAGCCGGACCGGCCGCACCCGCAGGACCAGTTGCACCCGTGTCACCTGTAGCTCCGGTTGCGCCAGTGTCTCCTTTTGGGCCTTGTGGGCCGATGGGACCTTGCGGTCCAGCCGGACCAGCGGGCCCCGCAGGGCCCGTGTCTCCCTTGTCGCCTTTAGGCCCCGGCGGGCCGATTGGGCCAATCGTCGAAACCGGTAGCAAGGTCACGCTGAGGTCGTTGTTGCCCTGTTCCACGTCTACACTTCGCGTGTCGGCGTTCCAGCTCGAGTTCGGGATAGAAACCACCACCGTATGCGTTCCCACCGAGAGACTAATGCTCATCGGCGTGGTTTTGCCGGTATCTTGTCCGTCCACCGAAACGTTGGCGCCCGACGGGAACGAAGTCACCTTTAGCGAGCCGTTCTGCGCCGCTGCTCTGCCCGGCATTAGCAAAACCGCTCCGGCCAGCACGGTCATCCAAACTATCCTAGTCATCCACACAATCCTGCTAGGCTGCCTCATCGAGTCCTCCTGGAACGCTTCCCACCGTTCAACTCTTTTGCGCCAACCTGACACGCGTTGTGGCTTGTTTCCGAGGGAACGCTAGGTGAAGTCACGGCAATTACCACCCCATTGCCGCACCTTACCTAAGCCATTTGTTTTCGACAAACAGCAGTAGCAATCGCATTGCGCGACTGACACTTATCATTCGTTTTAACTGATAAAGATTAGAACACGGCGTCGCCAGTCCATCACTCGTACCTCAGCGCCACCAGCGGATCAATCCGCGTGGCGCGTCTTGCCGGAATAAAACACGCCGCAAGCGCCACCGTTAGCAACACAATCGATACGCCGATGAACGTCCACGGATCCGTCGCGCTCAAGCCGTAGAGCTGGCTTGCCATCAAGCGCGTCAGTCCGAAGGATGCAGCGAGCCCAATTACAATTCCGGTTGTTGCCAGCCGCAATCCCTGCGCGATGATTAAGCGAAAAACATCCGCTGGCTGCGCACCCATCGCCACTCTAATTCCAACTTCTCGCGTTCGCTGCCGCACCGCATAAGCCTGCACGCCGTAAATTCCTATGCTTGCCAGCAGAAGGGCCAGTCCAGCGAATGCGCTAAGCAGAATCATGTTCAAGCGGTTCTGCGCAATGGAGTCGTCTACGACCGCCTCCATGGTTTGCACATCAACCACAGGCTCATCCGCATCGACTCGATGGATTGCTTCTGTTACTGCTGAAATCAGGTTCGCCGGCGGCAGGCCCGTTCGCACGGCCAGTCTCATAAACGTGGTCTCGGGATTCTGCGCCATCACGTGATATACCGACTGCACAGGTTCTGTGACACTCAATCCGTTCAGTCTCACGTCGCCGACCACCCCCACTACTTCGCTCGCCTCTCCCGGCAAAAACGTCAGCTTCACATGCTTGCCGATTGGATTTTCATTTGGCCAGAAACGCCTCGCAAACGATTCACTCACCAGAATCACAGGCCTCGCATTCGCATTATCTGCCTCGGTAATGTCGCGACCCTGCTTCAGCGGAATTCTCATGACTCGCAGGTATCCGGGAGCAATGAGCCGCACCGCAACTTCTGGCTGGTCCGCCATCGGAACGACGGGTTGCCCTTCCACGGCAACAGGCTGGGTCGAACCTCCTTGCAGCGGCAGGCTATCGACCGCACTGGCGACTTCCACGCCCGGCAACGCGCGGACCTGCTCCAGCACATGATTGAAGAATCCGTTTTGCTGCGTGACCGTGGCATACTTCTCGCTCGAAATGCCCAGTGTCACCGTCAAAACATTTCGCGCATCCATCCCGGAGTTGGCGTTTCTCAGCAAATAGAGCGTCCGGATCATCAGCCCCGCTCCAATCAAAAGCACTAGGGATACCGCCACCTCGGCCGCTACAAATACGCTGCGCGCTCGCCCGCCGCTCGAATCAGCGTCCGTCTTACCCAAGCCTTGCTTCAAGGATTCATTCAGGTTTGCTTTCGTCAAATGCCACGATGGCCCCAATCCCGCGATAAATCCCGTCAGAATAGAGATCGCCAGCGTAAAGCCCAGAACCCATCCGTCCAAACCGATCTGCACTGCGATCGGTAACTGCGGCCCAATAAATTCCGCGATGGCCTCGATGACAAAGTGGGCAAGCAGAAGCGCAAGCGCGCCACCCACCACCGAAATCAGAACGGTCTCCGTTAGCACCAGGCCTACGATGCGCCCCCGGCTTGCTCCCAGCGCTGTGCGAACGGCAATCTCCTTGCGTCGTCCGAGCGCTTTCGCCAGCGTCAGATTCGCCACGTTTGTGCAGGCGATCAGCAAGACAAATCCAACCGCGCCAAATAGCACCAATAGAGCTGGTCCCACCTGCTGAAACATTTGCTGATTCAGCCGCAGGACTACCGCGCCCCATCCAGCGTCGTCGGCGGAATACTGCTGCGCCAGCCGGGCCGAAATCGTGTCCATCTCGGATTGCGCCTTCCTCATGTCTATTTCAGGCTTCAGTCGTGCGATAACAATGTAGCCGTGATTTCCCCGCACGGCCTTTTTCTTCTCCGTCCAGGCCAGCGGCACCCAAAGTTTCGCCTGATATGGAAAATCAAACTTGGCCGGTGCCACGCCAACCACCTCGTAGCTTTTGTCGTCTAGTTTGATCTGCTTTCCAAGGACATCCCTGCTGCCCGCAAAATGTGTTTGCCAAAATTCGTGGCTGATCACTGCCACGTTGCCGTGTCCCGGTTGATCTTCTTCTTCAAGAAATCCTCGCCCCAGGACGGGCTGCACGCCCAGCAAGGAAAAGAAATCAGCCGATACCGCGCGCCCTTCCACAGACTCAGGTTGGCCCATGCCCGTCAAATTAAATTTGCCGAAGCCCACGGCGCTCATTTGTTCGAAGACGTGATTTTGGTCGCGCCAGTCAAGATAATTTGCAGGCGATACAACAAACTTCGTAACTCCCGGAAAACTCTTCTGCGGCGGCGTGTGCCACACCACCATGAGCCGCCCCGGATCGCGGAACGGCAACGGCTGGAACAACACTGCATTTACCACACTGAAGATCGCCGTGTTCGCCCCAATCCCGAGCGCCAGTGTCAGTACCGCGACTGCGGTAAACGCCGGACTCTTACGCAGCACCCTTAGTCCATAGCGAACATCTTCGATCATGTTCTCCACCCTTGGCCACCGCCAGACGGTGCGGCTGTCTTCTTCTGTCAGCGTTACACTCCCAAATTCGCGCCGAGCAGCATACGCTGCCTCTTCCCTGGACATGCCTCCCGCAACCAACTCCTCAATCTTCTCTTCCAGGTGCTCTCGAATCTCTTCCGAAAGCTCGCCGTAAAGCCGCCGCCGCGAAAATAGTCGCTTGAGCCACATCATGATTCACCCGGCGCCAACACCCGCGTAATCCCATCAAGCATCTTTTCAAATCGCGACACCTCATGCGCCAGGTGTTTCGCCCCTTTTGCCGTCAGCTTGTAAGTCCGCACGCGGCGATTCGTGGACGAAATGCCCCACTCGGCTTTCACCAATTGTTCCTTCAGGAGCCGCTGGAGCGCCGGATAGAGCGATCCCTCTTCAATCTGCAGCAAATCGTTCGACGTTCGCTTGATGTGCTGGGCGAGCGCATAGCCGTGAAGCGGCTGCCGCTTCAGCGTTCGGAGAATCATCATCTCCAGCGCGCCGGGAAAAAGGTCTCGCTGCTCGCGGTTTTTCATGTGTGGGAAGTTCTCTCCAAAACTCGGCCCAGTTGTGTTGCTCTATGCCTAGACTGAAATAGTATGGACGTGCCGATTTTAAGTCAAGGAAAAAATCCACTGCACTGGAGTTGGATGCTTCTCTGCGTTTGCGCCTCTGCGTTATCTATTTCTTATTTCCGAATTCCTTGCCTAACTTGCCGCCGCGGCAACTTCTCTCTTCCTGGAGAGGCTCCACAGCTGAATGTACGGCTCCAGGTCCTTCATCATTTTTTGGAATTGCGCGATGTCTAGCGATTGCGCGCCGTCGCTGATCGCTTTCTCCGGTGCGGGATGCACCTCCACGATCAATCCGTCGGCTCCGATCGCCACGCCCGCGCGCGACAATGCCGGCACCAAACTCCGTTTTCCCGTTGCATGGCTCGGATCGAGAATCACCGGCAAATGCGTCAATTCATTCAGCGCTGGAATTGCAGCAATGTCGCAAGTATTTCGCGTCACCGTTTCAAACGTGCGAATTCCCCGCTCGCATAAAATCACATCGGAATTTCCATGCGCCGTAACATATTCCGCGGACATCAAGAGTTCTTTCACCGTGCTGCTCAGTCCGCGCTTCAGCAGTACAGGCCTCCCGCATTTTCCGAGCGCCTTCAGCAGCATGAAGTTCTGCATGTTGCGCGCGCCCACCTGCATCACATCCGCATATTTCGCGACCAAATCCACGTCGCGGTCGCTCATAACCTCCGTGATAATCGCCAGCCCTGTCGCCTCTTTCGCTTTCTTCAGCAGCTTCAAGCCTTCTTCTTCCATCCCTTGAAAATCGTACGGCGAAGTCCGCGGCTTGAACGCGCCGCCGCGAAGCATTTTCGCGCCCGCTTTTGCCACGCCTTCCGCCGCCTGCATGATTTGTTTTTCGGACTCCACGGAGCACGGCCCGGCCATCACCACGAATTCCCCACCGCCGATTTCCGTTCCGTTCACTTTGATTTGTGTTTTTCCTTTGCGAAATTCCTTGCTCACGAATTTGTACGGCGCGGAAATCCGAACCACGTTATCCACCTGCGGCATGGCTTCGATCGATTCCATGCACGCGGTTACATCCCCTACCCCCACGACGCCGATCACCACGCGCTCCTCCCCTTCGATGGAATGCACCTTGTATCCAAAGTGCTCCACTTGTTTGCGAACCTCGTCAATCTCTTGCCGCGTTGCGTGCAATTTCATGGAGATGATCATTTTTCCGGCCCTCTCAAATTAGTCTTCGTCCCTAAGACAAAATATTTTGTTTCCTAAAACAAAAAACCCACTCGCTTGGCGAGTGGGTCGAAACTTTTTTCTGTTTATTCGCTTACAGAAACGCCCCCCGCAGCCTGGATGGATTCCAAGTAAATCGATACCAGCGATAGGAATTGCCGAGCGCGGCGTTCATGACCAGCAGTGTAATTCTTCTCCCCCGCGGATACAACAAATAATTTCAACCGAACCATGCCACACAAAAAATTGCGCTTATTCGTGCAACACTCAGAAAAATAGCACCGCGATGCGATAACTCGAAAATCCCGGAGCGCGATTCGCGCGGCACGCTCCCACGGCCGCCTTGCTGTACGGCCTGCTCCGAATCTTTTTTTCGATGTCTTCCGGCAGTTTGCTCAAGTCAGACACTTCAAAACGGATCATCGATTTCGCAGAGGTCCCCTCAAATCCTGCATCATTTTGGCATGTTTTCCGCGCGCCTTCCGTTGCGTTCGCAGATCGAAATCCCATCGAACCCAGCAATGAAACCACTTTTTGTTCCTGTTGCTCCACGCTCAATTCCGGAACGGAGCGCGAAAAATCCTGCACCGCGAAAAGCCCTCCCGGCCCGTGCACCGCGGCAATGCCCACGGCCGTGAGCCGCGGGTCCAGAATGTTTTTGCGGTGGCCAGGAGAATTCATCCAGCCGCCGTGAATGATTTGCGGAGTCGCGCCGATGGCGATGTTTTCGGCGATGACGCTGAAGCGCGCGCCAGCTTCCGCGAGGCGCCCCTCAAGATCGGCTTCGTTGGGAAGCTGGTGCTCGAGCACATTCAGGTTGGCCATGCGGAGAGCGTGCTGGCGCGCGGCCCTGAAGAGAGCATCGTCCCACTGGAGCGTGGAAAGATTTTGCGCGGCGCGTTCGCGATTGAGAGCTTCGAAGAGCTGGCGCTCGGAATCGTTGCGCTGGAGTTGCACGTTCGCGTTTGTGGAAATAAGAAATGAAAATGCCGCGGCGAGGAGAAATCTTGCTTTTCTCGTGGCAGCGAGGGGAAACTTCGAATTTCTCATTGCAACGAAGAATCTTGCATTCTTCGAGGCGAGGAGAAATTGGAAATTCCTCATGCCGGCGAAAAATTATCCGCGAACGCGGACAGCGCTGAAGCTGAGGACCACGTGGCCACCGGCAGTCGGACGGCCGAAGCTCATCATGGGGCTGAAGCGCGAGAAAAGCAGAATCTGGTCAAGCTGGTGGCGAAGTTCCACGCTCGTCGGGCCGGAAAGAATCTGGTAATCGGTCATGCGGCCGTGCGAGTCCACGGTGACGTCAATCAGCAAGCCGTGCGGCAAGGAAAGTTCGCGCTCCTGCTGCTCCGGCGCCCAGGACTGCGGATATTCCGACAGCGAAACCAGCTCTGCGGGGCGCATCAGATTGAGATCCACGTCGTTTTGCACGGCGCGCACCGTGGTGCCCGGCAAAATCATCTGAAGGACGAGCATGAAAACGAGAATAGCGGAGAAGAATCCGCCGGTAGCCGGCAGTGTGAGCGGGCGGAAAACGTTGTCGAGCAGAATTTCGGCGCGATCCTTGATGCGGCGAACTCGGCTCGCCCAATCTCGGGAATGCTGCGCTTGAGCGGCAGCAACTTTAATGCGGATGGCGAGATCGGCAGGCGGAACGTTCGCGGGGACACGCGAAAACATGACGGCCAGTTTGCGGAAGCGTTCCAGTTCCGCGCGGCAATCGTTGCAACCTTCGAGATGCTGCCGAACCTGGACGCGTTCTGCGACGCGCGCTCCGCCGGTGGGAGCATCATCGAGATAACCAGCCAGTTTCGTTCGTACGGTATCGCACTTCATGGGAGCCCCTCGCCCGCGGAACTTGCCCGCAGGGATTTCACATCTGACTGCAAAGCGGCCGTTGATTCTGGTGACCGCAAAGCGGTTAGCCGCCGCGCGGCAGAAAACGCATCACCAAAAGGCGACGGCTGCGCTTCGGAAACGTTTCCATGCGAAGACGTGCCATGCGAACACGTTTGCTCGCGGCTCGCGTGAATCTGCTGCGCCCGCAAAAGCGGCTCAAGAATTTCTTTCAGCGCGCGGCGCCCGCGAAGGATGCGGGACTTCACCGTTCCGACGCTGCATTCCAAAACTTCGGAGACTTCTTCGTAACTCAGACCTTCCAGGTCGCGCAAAATCACCGCGCTGCGGAAAATCTCCGGAATCTGCTGCAGAGCGCTGTGGACGACGGCTTGAATCTCCAAGGCCGCAAGCTGCTCGAACGGCGTGGCGCAGAGATCCTCGATTTCGATGCGCGCGTGCCCCTCTTGCGGTTCAGCGTCGATTGAAACGTTTTTCTGCAAGTGGCGTTTGAACCAGCGCTTGTGATTCAGCGCTTCGCGGATCGCGATGCGGTACAGCCACGTTTTCAAAGAGCTGCCCTGGCGGAAATTGCGAATCCCGCGGAAGGCTTTCAAGAAGACTTCCTGGGTGCCGTCGGCGGCATCGGAAGTATCGCCGAGCATGCCGAGAATGAGGTTATAGACCGGCCCATGGTAGTGCGTGACGAGCCAGTCGAAGGCGGTCTCCGAGCCAGCTTGCAGCTCATGGACGAGATCGGCTTCATCGTGGCCCCAACTTAGGGCACTAGCCCAATCGGACACTGCCGGCCTTTCCGGCCCGCTGCTGAGAAGCGAGCCACCCTGCTGGTCCATCATGACGCACTAGCTTTAGAACGCTGGACCCAGGCCTTTTTGTCAACCCCCGACCGAATCGGGGTAACCGGGAACTAGCTCGTACAGTTCCCGATGTCCGCTCACTAGTCTTAGACACCGAGGAGAGCGGACTTGTTTCCTCGGGGAGTGAAGAAATTCCGTACCTTTGCGAATTGTTGCACCAAAGGCTTTGCGCTGCAATGGGACGGACGGAAACGCGTCGAAACGTTAAAGTTAAAGAGGAGGGGCGAGGAACGCCGGGAATGTGCCGTCTCCCCACCGCGTTTTTTTGTAAGTGCGGATTCTAAAGGACTTAGCATTCGCATAAACCATTTAGAATCAACACTTACAGGAATGCTCGTAAATTTTGCATATAAAGGACTTGACGCTGGACGATTGCGGCCAAAAACCGGCAAAACACGGTGTTTGTCTGCAACTGCACATGCTAAAAGCCTTAGAGCTGGAAGGAAGTAATGAGGCAATGACGGAACGAAGTAAGGAAAGGAAGAGAGGTGGGATCTCCGCTTGAGGGTTGAAACGCAGCTTCGACGGGACATGGAGATGGAGGGAAGAGCTGGGAAGCTCAAACGAACGCGAGGATGGGACTTGGCAAACACGCCGAATGATAGCACGAGGTTAGCGATTGGTTAAGTAAAAAGCAGTGAATGGTAGAAATTGAGGGTTGAACGGCTGTAGGGCTGGTTGAACGGTTCTTGTGGACCGACGCAGTAAGAAAAATCAAGGTCAAAAAGGTCCAACGCTGCATGCTCTCCGACTGGGCTGCGGCTGGTTGTAAGTAGACCGGGTGCAAGCTCCCGGCCGGCGTTAGTGGGGGCTGGTGTTGAACACCACGTCCACCCAGTAGTTCGCGGAGTTGTAAGTGTTTGTGGGAAATGTGCTGGTACTGCCGTACGCATACGGCCCGTTCGGAGTACCGCTGCTGTTCGCG
>Ga0207665_10000088_pt1 | contig 60223 bp, 57 predicted proteins | sample LARL112metaG_FD_184351 | JGI IMG/M metagenome (GOLD analysis project Ga0207665, IMG submission 184351) | Corn, switchgrass and miscanthus rhizosphere microbial communities from Kellogg Biological Station, Michigan, USA - LAR L11-2 metaG... | ecosystem: Host-associated > Plants > Roots >... | reverse complement strand
TAGCGCAACTTTCCGGCCAGTTCGCCACGCAGCACCGACACCTGCTCGCCGGTTTCTTGATTCTTCAAAGCAAACGCCCCGGCCTTCACTTCATTCTCCCCAACGATGAGCACAAACCGCGCCCCGAGCTTCGCCGCGGCCTCAAACGACTTCTTCAAGCGGAAGCTGTCATCGCCTAACTCGACCACCACATCCTCGCGCCGCAATTCGCGCGCCAATCGCGCAGCCTCACGATTCATTCCGGCGCCGAGCGGCGCAATATAGACATCCGGCTTCAGCGCCACCGAAGGCGCCGTCTGCGGCAGCGACATGACCAAGCGGTCCTCCCCGATCGCGAACCCAATCCCCGGCGCCGCCGGACCGCCCAGCGCTTCCGACAGTCCGTCGTACCGCCCGCCGCCGAGAATCGCGTTCTGCGCGCCCAGTTTGCCATGCGTGAACTCGAACGCCGTGCGCGTGTAGTAGTCGAGTCCGCGCACCAACCGATCGTTCAGCGTGAATGGCACACCCGCCGCCTTCAGAATCTCCTGCACTTCTTCGAAATGTTTGCGGCAGCCCTCATCCAGAAACTGGCTAATGCGCGGCAGCTTCTCAATGATGGGCTGATCTTCAGGCACCTTGCAGTCGAACACGCGCAGCGGATTGGTCACCGCGCGCCGCTGACAATCGGCACACATCTGCGCGGTCACCGGCTCGAGCGCCGTCCGCAGAGCTTCGTTGAAGCGCGCCCGATCCGCCGGACACCCCACCGAATTCAATTCGAGCGTCCAACCCTGGATTCCTAGCCGGTCGAGCAGGGTCGCCAGCATTTCGAGGATCTCCGCGTCACGCGCGGGAGATTCGCTCCCCGCCGTCGACGGCCCAATGACCTCCGCGCCGATCTGGTAGAACTGCCGGTAACGCCCCTTAGCCGGGCGATCTCTGCGAAATTGCGGCCCAATGTAGTAGAGCTTGTTGAGGCCCCGTTCCCAGAGATTGTTCTCAATGTAGGCGCGAACGACGCCAGCCGTGTTCTCGGGCCGGAGTGTAAGGGACTGTCCTTTTTCTGATTCCGCTCGGGCTTTATCGTCCCAGGTATACATCTCCTTCAAAACGATATCGGTGTCTTCGCCCACGCCTCGAGCAAAAAGTTCGGTCTTCTCGAAAATCGGCGTGCGAATCTCCTGGAAGTTGTACGCGCGAAACACCTCGCGCACCTTCGCCTCAACGAAGTTCCACAGCGCCGTCTCCGGCGGCAAGAGATCTCGAGTTCCCCGTACAGCTTTGATCATTTAGTTTTAAGTCCCAGCCTTCCGCCATCAGCTCCCAGCATCAGCCATTAGCTTCTTTCAAATACTCCTCCCGATACCCCAAGTAATTCCGCGCATACCGCAGAATCATCTCCTGATCCTCGGGCCCAAGCTTTCGCCGGAACTTCCCAGGCGATCCCATCCACAGCGACTCGGGTTCAACCACCGTCTTCTCGGGAATCAAAGTCCCAGCAGCGATAATCGACCCGGCGCCAATGCGCGCGCCATTCAGAATGATCGATCCCATCCCGATCAGGCAGCGGTCTTCGATCACGCACCCATGCAACGTGACCGAGTGCCCCACAGTGACGTACTCGCCCAGGTAGACCCCGTACTGCTGCTTCATGCCATGCAATACGGAGCAATCCTGCACGTTGGAATTCGCACCGATGCGGATCTCGTGCACATCGCCGCGCAACACAGCGTTCATCCAGACGCTCGCATTCTCGCCCAGCACAACGTCGCCGATAATCTGCGCCGAAACGTCCACAAAGCAGGACGCCGGGACAATTGGATGCTTTCCCTTGAACGAACGAATCATGATGGCAACGGCACAGCGCAACGCGCGCGCAGTGCCGAAGTAAATGAACATACCACGCGCGCTATCGCGCATGCGAACCAGCACCCCACGTCGTGTAGCGCCGGCATCTTGCCGGCAGTCGCGAGGGGATCCTGCCCTCGCCCGGCGGGCGGGACGCGCCGCCGGACTGCCGCCGGGACGGCGGCGCTACATTCGTTCTTCCACGACATTCAAAAGATCATTGTGATCCGGATCACATCCGGCCTGTCTATGAGCGTAAATTTTCATTCTTCCCGACCAACTTCTCCACCGAGCGAGACCCGGCCGGGGCACGCACAATGCAAGCCTCCCTCCGCAACACGCTCCTGCTCGGAGTCGCACTCGGCCTCTTCCTAGGCCTCGGCTTCTTCACCTTCAGCTACTCCAAGGGATACTCCTACCTCACCAACAACCCGGCCGCCTGCGCCAACTGCCACGTGATGCAGGCGCAATACGATGCCTGGCTGAAGTCGAGCCATCACTCGGCCGCGACCTGCAACGACTGCCACACTCCTCACAACATTTTCGGCAAGTACGCCGTCAAGGCCAACAACGGATTCTGGCATTCCTTCTACTTCACCACCGGCTGGTATCCCGACACCATCGAGATCACGAAGTTCGATCACAAAATCACCGAGAACGCCTGCCGCCACTGCCACGAAAGCATCACCGCCGCCATCGACGGAAACGTAGTTCACGGCAAAGCCGCCGGACTCGAGTGCACCCGATGCCACTTTTCCGTCGGACACTCCGAAGCTGCCGCCTCCCTGCCGCAACCAGTGACCGTAGGAAGCAATCATGACTGACATGCCCGTTCATCAACCGCCCGCATCGCGCCGCATGCTGGCCCTCGTCGTCGCGCTGGCCGCGCTCGCCACCGTGACCATCGCCGCGCTGCTCGTCAATATTTTCGAGCGCAAGCAGGAAGCGCGAAACCCCTTCTACCGCGTGGTCGAGTTGAACGACACCATCGACGATCCTGCCGTCTGGGGCAAAAACTTCCCCATGCAGTACGACCTCTACCTGCGCACGGTCGACATGCAGCGCACCAAGTACGGCGGCAGCGAGGCCATGCCCCACTCACCGACGCAGGCCGATCCCCGCTCGGTTGTGGCACGCTCAAAGCTTCAAGAAGACCCGCGCCTGAAAACCATCTGGGCCGGATACTCCTTCTCCGCCGACTACCGCGAGCGCCGCGGCCACGCCTACATGCTCGACGACCAGACCTTCACCGAGCGCCAGAAGTTCGCGCCCCCGGCAATGTGCATCAACTGCCACGCCTCGATCGTCACCACCTACCTCAAGCTCGGCAACGGCGATCTGATGAAAGGCTTCAACGTCATCAGCGACACGCACATGACGTATCCCCAGATCCGCGAGACCATGAAGCATGCGGTGGCCTGCATCGACTGCCACGATCCAGCCACCATGCAACTGCGCATTACGCGCCCAGCGTTCATCGAAGGCATTCGCGCACTCAAAGCGTCGCAAGGCATCCCCAACTACGACGTCAACACCATGGCCACGCGTCAAGAGATGCGCTCCTACGTCTGCGGCCAGTGCCACGTGACATACTACTTCCAGCCGCCGAACAAACGACTGACCTTCCCTTGGGCGAAAGGCATCAAGGTCGAAGACATCATCGCCTGGGAGGACGAACAGAAGATCAACGAGTGGACGCATCCCGACTCAGGCACGCAACTCATCAAGGCCCGGCACCCTGAATTTGAAATGTGGAACCAGGGCGTGCACTCACGCTCGGGCGTCGCTTGCGCCAACTGCCACATGCCCTACATGCGCCAGGGCGGACTCAAGATCAGCGATCACCAGGTCAACAGCCCGCTGCTCAAGATCAACCGCTCGTGCCAGACTTGCCACCATTTCTCCGAAGAAGAACTGAAGGCGCGCGTCGAAGACATCCAGGACCGCTTCTTCAGTCTGCGCAACACCGCGCTCGACGCGCTGGTCGACCTCATCAACGACATCAAGGCCACGAAGCAGAACGGCGCGACCGACGCGCAACTCGCAACCGCACGCGACTACCACCGACGCGGCCAGTTCATGATCGACTTCGTGATGTCGGAGAACTCGATGGGTTTCCACGCCCCGCAGGAAGCGATGCGCATCCTGGGCGACGCCATCAACCTCTGCCGCTTAGGCCAGTTGAGCCTGCACGGAGGCCCGCCGCCCAGCCACAACCCGCCGAATATCGTGAAGGCACGGCCTGTAGAGCAAACTTCACAACGCAGTTCAGGTATGGAGTGAACAGAAACAACTCAAGGATCCGAAGGAAGTTGTTTCCTACAAGAGTCTTGTCCCAGGAGGTCGAATCTCTGAAAGCGGTCGCAGAGCACGAATGGGAGCTGTTCAACCGGCTCGAGCATCAGCCGCGTCAAACGCTCGCCAGGCTGAAAAGATCGGAATAGGCGCCCTTCTTGCCCTCACCCGCAAAGAAAGCAAGGGGCCCACTAGTGCGCATGGGGCTTCTCAGGCTCTGTGGTAAGCAGGATTACCTTGCACCCCAAACCGCGGGCGGCATCCATCGCTTGAAGCGGATCATGCCATGGCAGATTTTCGGTACCGCTAACAAAAACCGTGCAATCGGAACGACGGCCGATTCGTTTCTGCATCGCCCTTTGCAGATCGGTCCACGTCACTGAAACGCCATTGAGGTAGAGTCTCGGTGGGGATCCAAAGGGGCCCGCTTCGATGCGCACCACGACAGGGTCAGGCTGAGCGACGGGCTTCTTTTCGACTGGCACTCCCTGAGCGGACCGAACATAGATGCCACGAGAATGGAAAGCGTCGAAGAGCATCGCATCAATCAATCGCATCGGCAGCCAGAACATGATGTATACCAGTGCGGCCACCAGTCCAAACGACGGCAGTCCCACAAACGGCTTGCGCAGCGGCAATCGTCGCGCCCAAAAGAAGTTTTGCCCGACACTCGCCTCTCCTGTGATCTCAGAAGCGGCATCACGCTCTTTTCTAAACCGGGCGATGCAACCCAGAACCACAAGACTCAGTCCGCAAGGCACACAAAACGCACTCAGCCACATCCACGGATTCAACTTGTCGTCGAAAGCGTAACGTTCGGTGGAAATCCTCAATCGCGGGTGACCCGCATCCAGGCAAGCGCTCTCCGAATAAATTCGCACGTCAACTTGGTAGGTACTTTCTTCGCCGTCGAACCATCCAAGGTTCGAGGATGACGAAGGATCGGAGAAATCCCTGACCTGAACTCCATTTCGGTCAAGGGCCCAACTGAGATTGGCCTGCTGGTACCAGAGGCAGTCGTCGGAGACGCTTTCCGAGTCAATCCTGACGTTATAGCTGGCCCTGACATTGATCTTGAACGGCCCGGTGCGCACGTGGCCGCGCGCCAGCGAAATTGGCATGTCCACCGGAACCCAGTTCCGTGTATTGAGCCAGATTGCGATCGATGAGAAGGATGCGACTCCCGCACATACGAGCACAACACCGAACCAGAAGGAGGCTGGCAGCTTCTTCCTCTCCGATCCCGCCGAGTTCTCTGCGGGCCTCGCATGCTTAGAATCGAAGAACAATTCTCGGGGCTGCGGACCAACTGTGGTCAACTCCAACAGCCAGCGATCCCTCTCCCGCACCCATCCCACCAACGCCACAACGACAAGAACAATTCCGGCGATCACCAACAGAAATGCAACCTTGGACCAGTCATTCGCGAGCGCGCTGTAACGCAGGTACGCGCCGCCCAGCTCTTCGATCTTCAGACGTGGATGCCCACCATCGAGTTCACTGGCATCAGCGAGAATGTCGAGATCGAGCACATAGTGTTTCGACGGATCGGCCGCAAACGATCCAATCGTGCGCCCCACCCGATCATAAGGACCGGCCCGAGCCACGATCGGGTTTTGATCGCGAGCAACCTCGTTTCCGGACTTCGTGACCTGCCACGAAGTCCGCACGATCGAGAGATGATTTTCGCAACCTCCGTAGCCGATACCGAGCAGGCAGTCAATGACATCGGGTTTGAACTGTCGCTCGACATCCACATAGATCCAGTACTCGCCCTCGAGATTGATTTCGAATTCGGGACTGCGGATGTGTCCTCGGGCCATCGAGATGGGCATATCGAGCGGAACCCAGCTCCGGCTCTGCATCCACCAATCAAAGCCAACCGGCAGCGCCATCCCGATCAGGATCATCGCGACCCCAACGCCACCCAAGCGCTTTAACCGCAGGCTCATCCCCTCACTTAGACACCACCAAGACCCCGCGTTACCAGATACCCAAAGTTACTCGCCACTCAGCATGAGCAAGAGCCAGAAGGCGTCCGCCGCTTCTCGAGCCTGCTACCATATCTGCCTCGGCGGGACGCTCCAAGCCGGTGCATGCGAGCCTTCGGGCTGAACTGTGCCTCTCCGGGGTTACCCCAGGGAAACGTGTACACCTGACTTTTCGTCGCAAGACCCCGTCTGCGATGCCACGCAGGAAGGGTCTTACAAGGTACGACTCGTTGGAGCGTCCTCGCCGTTTGCAGTCATGAAGACTTCCGTCTTGCTCGATGTCCTGGCCTCATCGCTTCTCGCTGGGGAAGCGAATGTCGAAGAAGCCCACGCCCGCCTCGTCCACACGCTAGGCAGAAATTTTCGATGGCTTCGCCCGCTGGCCGCCCGCTATGTGAAAGCGTTCGCACAACGCATCCGGCCGCACCGGCGTGAAGTGATTGCCTTCCTTCGAAGCGACATTGGACTGAAGGATGCTCGAGAGCGATATCCGCACGAAATTGAAATCGAACATTGGCTGACTGAGCCCCAGATCATGCAGCCAGCCGCACCAGCGGCCAGTTGGAACCTTCCCACCATTGAGTCGGCCGGAGCCTTGTCGGAGTGGTTGGCTGTGAGTCCATCGCAACTTTTATGGTTTGCCGATCTCAAGGGCCTCACTGCGAAACTGAACAGTCCGCGTCTCCGGCACTATCACTACCGCGTGTTGCGCAAACCGAGCGGCGATTTCCGGCTCATCGAGATTCCCAAGCCACGAATCAAGGACATCCAACGCCAGATTCTTTTTCACATCCTGAACAAAGTTCCATCGCATACCTCCGTGCACGGGTTTCTGCGGGACCGTTCCATTCGCACGTTCGTCGCTCCGCACGTGGGCCGCCGCGTCGTCCTTCGCATGGATTTGCAGGATTTCTTCCCCACCTTCGGCGCGGCGCGCATCGCAACATTCTTCCGAATCGCCGGATACCCAGAGTCGGTCGCCGATCTGTTGGCCGGACTCTGCACCACCACAACGCCGCGCTCGTTGTGGTCCAACCTCACCAAGCAGGGTGACTACACTGCCGCCTACGCGGCCCGCGATCTCTATTCGCGTCCGCACCTGCCGCAAGGCGCTCCAACATCACCTGCCCTCGCGAACATCTGCACGTACCGCACCGATTGCCGCCTGACCGGTTTGACCAAATCAGCCGGCGCACATTTCACGCGCTACGCCGACGATTTAGCGTTTTCCGGCGATAGAGATTTCGAGAAAGGCGTGGATCGTTTTTCCATCCACGTAGCCGCGATCTTGATGGAGGAAGGGTTCACGGTAAACCATCGCAAGACGCGGATCATGCGTCAGGGCGTCCGCCAGCATCTTGCGGGAGCAGTGGTGAATGACAAGACAAACATCCCGCGTCCCGATTTCGATGTCCTGAAAGCAACTTTAACGAACTGCATCCGCAAAGGTCAGCAAACTCAGAATCGCGACGCCCACCCAGATTTCCGCGCCCACCTGACAGGCCGGGTAGCGTTCGTAGAATCGTTGAACGCCGCAAAGGGACGTCGCCTGCGATCCCTCCTTCACCAAATAAGCTGGCAGCCGTAAGCAACACTAGAGCGGCACTCCCAAAAGCAGCTAACACTCAGCCGCGCCGCAACACCAATCTCCCACTCCGCTCGCGGAGCAAATCCTCCACATCCACCGCCTCCGGCCGCACGCGCACAATCTTGTACCGCCGGTCCACGATGTCGCCCTCGCGCGCCAGGAATACATCTTCCCCTTTCAGAAGAAATACCGTACTCACACCACTCTTGCGCGAAAATCCAAAGAAGCTCAACGGAATTGGATCAACCGCGACTACCTCAGACGGCTCTGGAACTTTCACCTCGACTTTACGAACAATCTCTACCTTTGGCCGTTCCTCGACGACGCGAAAAATGTTTCGTCCGCTTCCCACGTAAGTTGTTGCCTCTGTCTCGCGCAACGCAGCAAGCCGCAGCGTAGGATCGAAGCTCCCGCCTGAAACGACGACTGCCGTCCGATTCGCCTGGACCACAGGATTTCTCACCGCAATCGCAGAGACATCACTCCCGACCACCACCCACCGCCCGACCAAAACCACTGCCACCACGACCAACACTGCCGCGATCGCGACTTTCCTGTGATCGTCAATCTCAATCTTCATCGCCCCTCCTGCTGGAAGAACGGCAATGCGCCCAACTCTTGCACAGGGGTCCCTCAACCCTCTGTGCCATTCTGTCTCTCTGTGGTGAAAAAATCCGCGTTCTCACCGCACACGCCCTTGTGCGCTTCGACACATCCCCCGCGCCGCCGCGGATGCTACAACTCTCCTGTTTCCCCCTTCCTTCCGGGCCCACTTCACTTCAGGCGGGACCCATGTCCTCAGCTCTGCGCCGCTTTGCCCGGATTGCTGTCGCCGTCGCCGCCCTGATCTTCGCCGTCCCGCTGCGCTCGCAGGACGCTTCCACCGGAGCCATCCGCGGTGCCGTGCTCGATCCCGACAATCACCCTGTTGCTTACGCCACCGGCGCGATCGTGAATATCGCCACGGGCGCGCCACGGTCCGCAATTGGAGCAGTTCGACGGCGAAATGTCCGTTCGCGTCGGTAATCTGCCTCCCTCGCACTGACCAGTTCCCTCACCACGCGGCTCGTCAGCCATCTGCGCGCGCAGTTCTCGCGCGACCTGCAATCGTCCAGCGCGAACTCTGCCGATCCACGCACGCACATCACCAATGTGCTGGACGGCATCGGCCGCTCCACCATCCTGCCTCGTGAAACGCGCGAGCATCGCCTGCATCTGGCCGAAACTCTCAGCATCGAACAAGGCCGCAACTCGTGGAAGTTTGGCGGCGACATGCTCCATTCCTGGATCTATAACTTCTTTCCCTCGATGTTCGGCGGTGAGTATTACTACGACACCATCTCCGTGGAACTTTCTGTGCTCCACCCTCCACGGTGGCCAGCTACCTCAGCGCCGATGTCGCCTCCTGCGCGCCCAACTTCGTCACGCCGCGCGTTCATCAGGCGAGTCTGAACCTTGAGCGCGAATTCGCCGACCGCTTCGCCGGCGGAATTTCCTATATGTACGTTCACGGTCAGAACCTCATCCGCGCTCGAGACGTGAATCTAGCCACTCCTGTCGACGTCACCTATCCCGTGTTCGACGAAGGGGGAACTTCCTCGGGGCCTACTACGACGTCCCTTCCTTCTCTACCTGGCAGATGACGCAGTCGATGACCTGTCCCTTCCCGCCGTGCATTAATCCGCTGGCCCGCCCAATCTCGCAACTGGGCGCCATCAATGAAATTCGACAGCGTAGCCTCCAGCGTCTATCACGGGTTGACCGTCTGGCTGCATCGCCGCATGACGCAGGGCCTCTATTTCCGCATGGCCTACACCTTCGCCCATGCCTACGACGACGGCCAGGACGCGCTCGTCGCCGGACGGCCCGCCACCGTGCACCCGACTATGCAACCACTGACTTACGACTTACTCGCCGTCTCTATTTGCGACCGCGCGTAAAACTCGAGTTAGTCGCAGAAGTGTTCAATGCGTTGAACCGCGATAACCAGCGCGTCACCATCACCGACGACGGTTTCACGAGCACTGCAGCAGATTTCATCCAGCTCGATAAGGCAATTGGAATCAGATACTTCCCTGCTTACTACCAGAGACCAGCAAACCTCACTCGGGCGACCAGTGCATATGCTCCGCGCCAGATTCAGTTCGCTCTCAAATTCATTTTCTAATTCAAATGAACGGGAGCGGTGCATTGTCGGTACGTTAAATCGCCCGTATTTACGCCCAATTTTTGACATTCCCCCTTGACTTGCCTTCGGAACCTTGCAATAACTATCCGGTCCAACGGGACGAGTTTGGGGGTGTAGTTAGTTGGCGGAAGTCAGACTTCGAGAGGGGATATCCCCTCGAGAACGCGCTGCGTCGTTTCCATTGCAAGGGGCACCGGGAAGACGTCATGAAGGAGGTCCAACGCCACTCCTTTTTCCTGACGCCCGGCGAAGAGAAGCGTGTCCAGTAAGCACTTGCACGCAAACGCAGCAGGAAAGAGCTCGTAAGGAGCAAGGCTGATAACCGTTGGGTCGCGCCTTAAGGCGGCGGCCCATTTCTTTTCCCCCACCGTCTCACAAAAGAATGCCTCGGTTGTCAAACAGGCATCAGAGTTTCTTCCTCCGCTGTAGACCTGCGTGACCCGCAGGTGGGCCGAATCCAAGGGTAATCGTTCGAGGGGGGGTGCGTAACAACTCTGCGCGCAGTTTGCGCGTGGGGAAGCAACCGCTTTCTCATGTGGAAACGCGCGACCGGGGAATGGGGTGAGGGATGGAATTCCAGGACAAGGTTCTCAAGTGTATCGACTGCGGTTCGGACTTTATTTTTACCGCGGGCGAACAGCTTTTCTTTCACGACAAGCAGTTTAAAAACGAGCCAAAACGTTGCAAGGCCTGTAAAGCAAAACGCATTGCCGTTCTGGGGGCGACGGTTCCAGGACAAACGCCCGCCAAAACCGAAACCCGCACCACATGTTCCCAGTGTGGGAAGGACACCACCGTTCCTTTCAAGCCAACGCAGGGACGGCCGGTTTTCTGCCGCGAATGTTTTCAGCAGAAGCGGCAACAGGCAGCAACCGCCTGAGTTTTTGCGGGTCAGGCAATCAGCCGGTCGACCAGGAGAAAGTCCTCCGGCTGAATCGATTCCAGGAAGGCTGACGATTCCCCTGTTTTCCTGGCGTTTTCCCCCGAAGATTTGCGGGCTCTACGAAGCGGGTTCGCTGCGCTGGGGTGGAAGTGTGCCTGCTCGCTTGGCTAACAGCGTTTCGAGTTGCTGCACCAGTTGCCGTGTCCCGATCGGCTTGACCAGCAACGATTCCGAGCTTTCGTCGCGCCAGCTCTCATCCGCCGGAGGGTAGGCGGTGAGAATCGCGGTCGCGGGATGATTCTTCTGCGCGCGCGCCAGCCGCAGCACGTCCAGCCCGGCCGCTTCCGTTTCCATCCGGATGTCAGTGATGACCACGTCGTACTCTTGCGCCTTCAACTTCTCGCGAGCTTCCGTACCCGATGCGGCGGTAGCCACTTCGAAGCCGTTCAGCTCAAGCACCGCTTTCAGCGTGAGCAAGACCGGCTTGTCGTCGTCGACCAGTAGAACGCGGCGCGTCACGGGACTTCCCTTCCTTAAATCGTGCGCGAGACATTCGCGACATGCGCCTTTGTCAGCAGTGCGGTGGCGCGATTCTTTGCTGATGTACTCGAAGGCCCAAGTGCGCTGCTACTATAGTATGGTGGCGAGTTTTTACGTACAGAATTTTGGGTGCCGCGCAACTCAGGCGGACGGCGCCGCCATCGAACGCCAGTTTGAAGATCAAGGCCTCGAGCGCGCGGATGCTGCAAGTGACGCCGAGATCGTCGTCCTCAACACCTGTACCGTAACCGCCTCTGCCGACCAGGACGCCCGCGCCGCCATCCGCCGTGTCCACCGCGAAAACCCCCAGGCAAAAATTGTAGTAACCGGCTGTTACGCCCAGCGCGCCCCGGAAGAACTGTCCGCCATCCCCGGCGTCTCGCAGGTAATCGGAAATTCGCATAAACATCAGCTAGCGGAAATTGCGGCCCCACGGTCGCTTGTCTCTGATCCAGCTTTCATTCCACTCTCTTCACTGAGAACTGAGAACCGAGAACTGGGAACTGGGATGTTCGTCTCCGACATCTTCGCGCACACCGAACTGATCACGGCCCCGGTCTTCGACGCGGCGAACGAACGCACTCGTCCGAACCTGAAAGTGCAGGACGGCTGCGACAACCGCTGCTCGTTCTGCGTAATTCCCTTCGTCCGCGGCCAAAGCCGCTCCATGAAGCTGGATCAAATCCTGCGCGAAGTACACACACTAGTAGCCGCAGGCTACCGCGAGTTGGTGATCTCAGGAATTAATCTCGGGAGATGGGGAAGAGATCTGGAAGCAGGTAACAGGTCACAGGTCACAGGTGACAAAGGCACGATGCTGGGGATCGAAGGAACGAGCAGACGACTGACGACTGACGACTGGCGACTAGTCCAGCTCATCCGCGCCATCCTCAACCAGACGTCCCTCGAGAAGCTCCGCATCAGTTCCGTCGAACCCATGGATTGGACCGACGAACTCATCGAACTGGTGGCAACGTCCCCGCGCATCGCCAAGCATGCGCACGTGCCCCTGCAGTCGGGCAGTGATGCCGTGCTGCGATGCATGCATCGCAAATATCGTCCCTGGCACTATCGCGAAAAGATAGAGAAGATTCGCGCCGCCATGCCAACAGCGGCGATCGGGGCCGACGTGATGGTCGGATTCCCCGGCGAAAGTGACGCGGAGTTTGAAGAGACCTGCATCATGATCGAAGACTTGCCGTTCACATACCTGCACGTCTTTACTTACTCGGCTCGTCCCGGAACCCCGGCGGCCAACATGCCAAAGCAGGTGCCGGTCTCCATTGCGCGCGAACGCAACCGGGTCCTGCGCGAACTTGGCGAGCAAAAGAAGCTAGCCTTCATGCAAGGCTTCATCGGCCAGACCCTGGAAGCCATCACGCTGGCAAAACAGAGTGGTACTGGCGGCAAGTGTGGCGCGGACACTCCTGTCCGCGAAGTCGGCGAAGCCGACGTCACCGAGGCCCTCACCGACAACTATCTCAAGCTGCAAATCCAAAGGAAGTTCGAACCGAATCTCTGGCTCCGCGCCAAAATCCTCGCAGTCGAGAAGCACGCCCTGATCGGCAGACCTGTTTAAGTTGCTCTTGGTTCGAGAATATTCCACCATGTTAAGTAACCCCGCCATCTTCAAGTCAGCCCAGCCGCCTCTGAGAGTAGCCCGCCACTTCAGTGCCGGGTGAACCCCGAAGTCTCACGTCCGTGCCGGAGGCGCGGCTGAAATGTCTGCAGATCTTTTCGGGCGTCCCGATTGGGATGCGTCTTCCTTATCAACAATTTCCGGCGCTGAAGCGCCGGGCTATTTTCAGCCGCCGCTCCGCCAGGTATCTTCGAACACACCTGCCGACTTGATTCGCGTCACGGCTCGACAAAAGCGCTCTGTTACAAAAACAGCCGCCCCCAGGTTCGGGGGCGGCCGATCCAACTCCATGCCGCCTTACGCCACTTGGCCCGACGCTGCCTCCCGCTCCGGCGCCTTCGTCGACCGAACGGGCACGAGCATCGGCACGCGCTCGCGATACTCCGCATACTCGCGATGCGCCTGCACCAGATCGTTCTCCTCGAACTGAATCGCCACGAAGATGTACAAACTGGTTGCGACCGCAAACACCAGGTGCGCCACCGTCATCGTTGGGGTGGCCCAGAACGAAAGCAGCCATCCCACGTACAGCGGATGCCGCACGTAGCGGTACAGTCCCGGCGTTTTGAAGGGGAGCGATGTATAAGGACGCCCGATCAGGTTCAGCCACACCTGGCGCAATCCAAACAGATCGAAGTGATTAATGAGGAAGGTCGCAATCAGGACAGTCACCAACCCGATGCCATAGATGGCGTACAAGATCGCTCTAGCCGAAGCGCTCTCGACATTCCAGATCACCCCACCCATGGGCTGCCACAACGCAAACAGAAGCAATAACGCGACGCTAGAAAACAAAACGTACGTGCTGCGCTCAACTACTTGTGGAACAAGCTTGGTCCATGCCTTCTTGAACCAAGGCCGAGCCATCACGCTGTGCTGCACGGCAAACACTCCCAGCAGCAGCGAATTGATCAGCAAGGCCTCAAGAAACGGCCTTTGCGGACCCGAATCCATGGTCTTGGGAACCCCGAAATTGCCCATGAATCCAATGGCATAAAGAAAGGTGCCGAAAAACGCCAGGTAGCAAACGACCCCATACACAAATGCTGCAATTCTGCTGAACATGTCTTCTCCTTCGGGACGCCGTAAGCTGTAACTGCGAGACACACCCCAGGAAAAACTGGCCCCCGTTGTCGCTATTTACTCGCGCGCGGGGCCTCAGCGTCCTTTGGCAAGACTGAATTTTTTCTGCTATTTTTCTGACACTGTGCCTTCCGAGCGCACCAACTCGGTCTACGAATTCGGCCCCTTCCGGCTGGAGTTGCGCGAGCACCGCCTGATGCGCGAGGGACAACCCATCCCTCTGACCGGCAAGGCGTTCCACACATTACGCGCACTGGTGGAGAGGCACGGCGAACTGGTTTCAAAGCAAGACCTGATGAGCGAGATCTGGCCGGAGACCACCGTCGAAGAGAACAATCTTGATCGCAATATCTCGATGGTGCGTAAGGCGCTCGGCGACCAGTCGTTCATCGAGACCGTCCCGCGCGTGGGCTACCGCTTCGTCGCTCCCGTTTCCAAAACAGCGCCGAGCCCTGCAGACCGCACAACTCGCACTGCCACGCGGCAGGAGATTCGCTTCTGCGTAACCGACGATGGCGCTCGGCTTGCCTACGCCAAAGTCGGCAGTGGTCACCCCATCGTCAAGGTCGCCGACTGCTTCAATCATCTCGACTTCGAATGGGATAGCCCGATCTGGCGGCACTGGGTCCGCGAGTTCGGCAACAACTTCAGCCTGGTGCGCTATGACGGACGCGGCAGCGGACTATCTGACTGGGAAGTGGAAGACGTTTCTTTTGAAGCGTGGATACACGACCTCGAGAAAGTCGTCGACGCAGCAGGTCTGGACAAGTTTGCGCTCGTGGGACACTCGCAGGGCGGGGCCGTTGCCATCGCCTATGCCGTGCGTCATCCCGAGCGCGTCAGTCACCTGATCCTCTGGGGTGGCTACGCGCGCGGCGCATATCATCGCGACATTCCCGACGCGGTCGAAGTCCGCCGCGCGCTCGAAACGCTCGTGCAATTGAACTGGGGGAGGACGAACCCGTCCTTCTTCCAGATGGTCACGGATCTCTACATCCCTGAGAAGGCAACTCCGGAAGAGCAGCGCTGGTTCCGGGATCTCCAGCAGGTTTCGATTTCGCCCGACAACCTCGTGCGCTACATGAGAGCGTGCGACGACATTAACGTGCGCTCGATCCTGCCGACTCTCAGCGTGCCGACGATCGTCTTCCACAGCGACCGCGACAAAATTGCGCCCCCCCAAGAAGGCCGAATTCTAGCGGCCGGCATTCCCGACGCTCGCTTCGTCCCGCTGGCCAGCGCGAATCACGTGCTGCTCGCCGATGAACCGGCATGGAAAGTTTTTCGGGAAGAACTCACCTCGTTCCTGACCGGCTCAGGCTCAAGCTCTTCTTGAGGTTGCGGCGAATCGTAGAGGAAATGCTTTCAAAGAATCGGTGGAGGATGAGTGCGCCCTTGAGTCGCCAGCGCGTTTTTCGTCAGAAACCACTTCCCGCACTGGGAGCAGCGGCTTCCGAGAACCGATCGGGATGGGAGTTCGTGCAAATCACCGTGCGCTTGCGCCAGATCTTCCTGCGCCTGCTGGCAGTTAGCGCAGGCAATCCGAGCCAAAGTCTCACTTTTTCCGCGGGACATCGCCTGCAAACATTGCGCGCAGGAATTCGAATGCATACACGGGCCTCGACTCGGAAGGTTGCCCTGAATGGGCACAGAGCGGTGTCTTGGGGAGGGACAAGGACAACATAACCGCATTCCAATTTTTGAATGGGTGATAGCCGTCACGTCCGGAAGTGACGATTCAGTACACGAGAAACTCTGGCCCAACCGGGCCATTCCCATGCACCTAGGGCAGGAGTAGATTCCCCGCAGCCTGTTTCTGGCATACTCCCATGGTGAACCGGAAACCAGACATCTCCGATTTGGCGGGCGAGTTCCAACGTGCGAACTCGCCCACTCGCAACACGGCAGAGGCCGATGACCACCGCTGGTATCGTTTCGCCCGCATCGTCCACGAACTAAAGCAGAAGGGTGACCAGACAACTCTGAAAGCCGCTTTTAACCGGCTCGAGGAATTCCTCATCGGAGAGAATTCCGATCTGCGCAACTGGGCGACTGGATTTCTTCAAGCGTTACAGGATGTCTCAACCTGGAGTTCGCAGGACGGCGAGTCTTTCCTGCAGTTTATGGGCGAGCGCACCCGGCACGTGTGGGCGACTCTCGATACGATCCGCCTCGATCTGGCGGACTGTTCCATCCTTGAAGCGGAAGTTCTGATGTGGCGGGTCGTGCATCCGACCAAGCCCGTTGGACGCAGCTAGAGCGCTTTCGAAACCTCGCTTCCGCGCAATTCTTCCCGGAAAAACAGAAAGCGCTTTCCGCAAGGGAAAGCGCATCAGGAAACCCGGCCTCAAGCAGGACGAGCGTCTAGACTCTGGTTACGGGACTGTTGGAGTGATTGCGCGCTTCGGCCAGATTCGCCGGCGCTACATCCCTGCTTTCATAGCCTTCCAGATCGGGCAGGGTGGAGGCGATCGCTTGCAACGTGGCGTTCGAACGCTCCAAAACTGTTTGCAGGTACTTCTTCGCAACCGCGCGGTCCGCGGGTTGAACCAGAGTCCACCAGCGCGCAATGCATTCGCCGATGTCGCCCTCTGACTTGGCTCCCTCGACGACGGCATCCATCAACCGGTGCACCTTGGTCTTGACCGCCTGATAGGAAACTGAAAGCTCCTGTGGCATGAGAAACGGGCTCCTGCCCGCTCAAGTGCAAACCATTGTCCAAACCTCGGCAGTGAGATTTGCGGTATTTATCAGGATGTTACATTCCACTTGTTGTAGAAATCGGCCCGTGCCTATGAAACCGCATATTCGTGAGGCCGGGAGTGAAGCAAACATCCACATGCGGTGAGGGATCTTTCCACGCCAAGGCTAGCTGCGGCCAACTGGGCTGCGCAGCACCCATGCTATAATTTTCCCTCGTGTTTCTGTCGGAACCGCACGGAGGATGTTATCGATAAAAGGTTTATCCGCACCAACGACCGCATACGCGCCCGCGAAATCCGGGTGATTGACGACGAAGGAAATCAGATCGGCATCCTGCCTCCTTTCGAAGCGCTCAAGATGGCCCGCGAGAAAAATCTGGACCTGGTTGAGATCTCGCCCACCGCGCAACCTCCCGTCTGCCGCATCATGGACTACGGGAAATTCCTGTACCAGCAGGAAAAAAAGGAGCGCGAGGCCAAGAAGCATCAGAAGCAGATCGTAGTCAAGGAAGTGAAGTTCCGGATTAATGTGGACGACCACGACTACGAAACCAAAAAGAATCACGTGCTGCGTTTTTTGGATGAAGGCGACAAGGTCAAGGCGACCATCTTCTTCCGCGGTCGTGAAATGACGCGCACCAACCTGGGACGACAAATCCTTGAGCGGTTGATCAAGGACGTCCAGGAAAAAAGTATCGTGGAGTTCCGCCCGCGCCAGGAAGGCAACACGCTGCACGCGATCCTGGCTCCGAAGAAAGACGAGAGCGGCGGCGCCAAGAAAGAAAAACCACGGACCGCGTCGCCACCACCGCCATCGCCGCAAGTGAAACAGGCGTGAAACAGCACTTGGCATTTAGCACTTAGCATTTGGCCTGCTGCCGCCGGTGCCCATCAAAGGTAAATCTCGCGAAGCTGTAGGGTTTTGCCTGGAAGCACCACGAAGCGAGAATGGCTAAATGCTAACGGCTAAGTGCTGAGGACCGAATTCAAAAACTGAGAACGAAATTTCTATGCCCAAACTTAAAACTCACAAAGGCGCCGCCAAGCGCTTCAAGAAAACCGCCACCGGCAAGGTGAAGCGTCATCATTCGCACCTGCGCCACATGCTCACGTCCAAGGGACAGAAGCGTAAAGACAAGCTCGCGAAATCCGTGCTGGTCTCCGACGCCGACACCCCCAAAGTCCTGCGCATGATTCCCTACGCCTGATCGTGTGGGGCGGACAGTCTTGTCCGCCAAGACCGCATCAGGCCGTAAGTTCGCGGGCGGATCGTAAGCCCGCTTTGACGTAAGATGTTTTTGGGAAGGGCACGGCTTCAGCCGTGCCGCTCGCGAGCGTCCTCCCAGGACTTTAGTCCCTGAGATGATCGGCGAGACAGGGTGCTGACCATCACGCCCGGGCGTGTGAAGAGGTCAATCGTCATCGACGATCCTTACCTCCAGCCGCCAGCTGTTACGAAACGAAAAAGGAGAAAGCAATGCCTCGCGTAAAACGTGGAACCAAGCGCCGCGCCAAGCGGAAAAAAATCTTAGACCGTGCCAGCGGTTATTTCCTTACAAAATCGAAACTCTACCGCTCCGCCAAAGAAGCCGTCGAGCGCGGACTGAAGTTCGCCTACTCGGGCCGCAAGCAGCGCAAACGCCAGTACCGCTCGCTGTGGATCGTGCGTATCGGCGCCGCCGCCAAGGCCAACGGCCTGAGCTATTCGAAGTTCATCAACGGCCTGAAGAAGGCCGGCGTTGAACTCGATCGCAAGATTCTCGCGGACCTGGCAGTAAAAGACGCGGCCGCATTTAAGAATCTCGCGGAGCAGGCCAAGAGCGCGCTGGAAGCGGCGTAGCTCGGAGCTGCGGGCCTCGAGCTTCGAGCAAGCGCAGCTCATGGACCCCGGTACGCTGTCGAGCTGTCAGCCATCAGCTAGATCTGCCCCTAAAGGGGCATCCGAGTTGAAACACCTGCGGTATCGCTAAAGCGATACCCTGATACGAACCTCGTGCTCTTGGCGGGGTACTGTTCGTCATGTAAGTGCATACTTGCTCGCGATTTTAGGTACGTACTGAAAGTCGCGCAGCGACGGCAGAAGCAAGCCCCGCAGGTAAGTTGCGGGGAAAGGCCAAGGAGGGAGGGCGAGTCCCTTTAGGGACGACACTCCGGGGCCACCGCTTTCGGAACGACCCGAAGGCGCTGCCGGAAAGCAGCGGTTCCGTGCCGAAATTTCAGCCGCGGAGCGGCGGCATTCATTAGCCCAGCGCGTAAGCGCTGGGTAAACTCACAAATCGTGCCAAGCCCCGTCAGGGGTGAAGGCAACCGACATGTACACCGTTCCTCAACTGACGGACTACTCGGCGACCGCACTCGACGCGGCGTCGCGCGACTTGCTCTCCGCGCTCGAATCGGAATCGGCCGCTGTCAGCGGCGAGAACGATTACAAACTCTTCCGCGACCGCTGGCTCGCGCGCAAAGACGGCATCGCCACGCAAATCAACGATCTCTGGCTCAAAGCTGCTCCCAAAGAAGCCAAGCGCGAGGCCGGCCAACTCGTTAACGAACTTAAGAACAAAATCCAGGCCAAAATCGACGCGACGCTCGAGCGCATCCAGGGCAGCGCAGAGGCCAGCAAACTCGCCAGCGAATGCCTCGACATCAGCCTGCCCGGCATCCGCCGTCCGCTGGGCGCCGAGCACCCGGTCATCCGCACCATGAACGAGATCGTTGGCGTATTCCGTAATTTGGGCTACTCGGTCTCCGAGGGCCCGGAAATCGAAACCGACTATTACAACTTCGAGGCGCTGAACTTTCCGCCCAACCACCCGGCGCGCGACATGCAGGACACGCTCTTCCTCGCCGGTCAGGACAAAAAAGCCCAGCGCGAGCGCCTGCTGCTGCGCACACACACGTCGCCCGTGCAGATTCGCACAATGGAGCGGCTCAAGCCTCCGCTGCGCATTGTGATTCCGGGCAAGGTCTACCGCAACGATCCACCCGACGCCAGTCACTCGCCCATGTTTCACCAGATCGAGGGGCTCGCGGTCGATACCAACATCACCTTCGGCGACTTGAAGGGCACGCTCGATCACGCGATGAAGGCGCTGTTCGGATCGAGCGTGAAGACGCAGTTCCGGCCGTCGTTCTTCCCGTTCACCGAGCCGAGCGCGGAGATGATGGTGAGCTGCTTTATCTGCGGCGGCAGCGGCAAACGCGGTTCGGAACCGTGCCGCCCGTGCAAGACCACAGGCTGGATCGAGATTCTCGGCTGCGGCATGGTCGATCCCAACGTGTTCGAGTTCGTGAAGCATAACGGCTACGACCCGAGGAAGGTCTCCGGCTTCGCCTTTGGCATGGGCGCCGACCGCATCGCGATCCTGAAGTATGGGGTCGACGATATTCAGTTGTTCTTTCAGGGGGATGAGCGGTTTCTAAAGCAGTTTGGGTAGCGCAGTCGTTGGTCGTTAGTCGTTGGCTCAGGACCTTTGACCGCAAAGGTCGCTAAGAACGGCCGCGAAGGTCGCAAAGAAAAGCTTGCCTTGCGCCCTTTGCGATCTTTGCGGGTAAGTTCATTGTCTGTGGCTAAGAGCCAAAAGCTTTTTTCATGAAACTTTCTCCCACATGGATTCGCGACTTCGTTGATCTCAAGGTCGACAACGCCACCCTTGCGCACGATCTCACTTCGATCGGCATTGCGGTAGAAGGCATTTCTGGCGAAGGCGATTCAACCGTGTTCGAGATGGAGATCGGCACCAACCGTCCCGACGCGATGAATCATTACGGCGTCGCGCGCGAGGCTTCGGCTTTTTACGATCTGCCACTGAAACCGTACACTGCCAAGCTGCCGCCCTTCACAGACCTGGCCGGCATGACGATCACCGTGGATGATGGGCGCTACTGTCCGCGTTTCACGGCACGTGTGGTGCGCGATGTGACGATCAAGGCCTCGCCGGCGAGAGTCGCGCAGCGGCTTGGATTGCTCGACCAGCGGCCGATCAACAACGCGGTCGACGCCACCAACTACGTTCTTTGGGAGAGCGGAAAGCCGACGCACGTGTTCGATCTCGATCTGCTCGAAGGTCGCCGCATCGTCGTGCGATTCGCGCGCGCCGGCGAAACGCTCAAGACCCTTGACGGCGTGGTGCGCAAGCTCACGACCGAAGATCTTGTCGTCTGTGATGCGAAGAAGCCAGTCGGTCTTGCCGGAGTCATGGGCGGCTACGACACCATGATCACGGAGCGCACGCGCAACATCCTGATCGAGTCGGCATGGTGGGATCCGGCCACTGTCCGAAAGATGTCGAAGCGGCACGGGCTGCACACCGACGCCTCGCACCGCTTTGAACGAGGCGCCGATTATGAATCGACACTGATGTCCACCAACCGCGTTGCGGAACTGATCCTGAATTCGGCGGGCGGGACGCTGGTGGGCGACGCGATCGACGTGGTGGTGGGACGGCGCGACCAGGCGCCCATCGTCCTCAACATGACGGAAGTTCACCGCATTCTGGGAAAAGATCTCAGCGCGCAGGAAGTCGTGCGCATCCTCTCGCGGCTTGGCTTTGAAACTACGCCCGGCCGGCAGGAAGGCGAGGAATTCGAAGTCACGATCCCGTCCTGGCGGCTGGACGTGGAGCGCGAAATCGATGTGATCGAGGAAATCGCGCGACTCTATGGCTACGACCGCTTCCCGAACACGCTGCCCGCTTTCGCCGGAGCGGTGATCGAACTGCCCGACGCGCCCAAGGACGCGAAGCTGCGGAATTCCCTGCTCGGGCTCGGCTACGACGAGGCGGTGTCGCTGAACTTCATCTCGGCGGAAGACGCGAAGACCTTCTCGCACGCCCAGTCGATGACGCTGGCGAATCCGCTGAGCGAAGAAGCGTCAGTCATGAGGACCTCGCTCTTGCCCGGCATGTTGGACATGCTGGCCTATAACCTGAACCGCGGGACCGACGACGTGCGCCTGTTCGAAGCCGGCCACGTATACGAGGCCGACGGTGCGGGCGCGGCGGAGCCGAAGCAAATCTGTTTCGCGGCCACGGGCAGCGCACTGCCCGTGAACGTCAACCGCCCGTCGGAAGCACGGCCGATCAGATTCTACGACGTAAAGGGAGACGTGGAAAATCTGCTCTCCTCGTTCGCGTCGAAGACGCTGCATTACGACACCGAGGTCGCCGGCTACTTCCATCCCGGACGCGCGGCGCGCGCCGTGCTCGATGGCACGGTGGTCGCGCAGTTTGGCCAACTACACCCGCACGTTGCTGGAGCGCGCAAGTTGCGGCAGGACGTGTTCGTCGCCGAACTGTTCCTCGCCCCGCTCTACGAGCAAGAATTGCGCGAACCGCGCTACCAGGCTTTGCCGCGTTATCCGGCAGTGGAGCGCGATTTCTCGTTGGTGTTCGCCGATGGCGTGGTTTTCGAGCAGATCGAACGGGCCATCAACAAGCTGAAGCTCAGCGAACTGCGCAGCTTCGCTCCGGCGGAGATCTTCCGTGGCGGCAACGTTCCGGCTGGAAAATATTCGATCCTCCTGCGCGCGGTGTTCCAGTCCAACGACCGAACGTTGCGGGAAGATGAAGTGGCGCAGTGGTCCGGACAGATCATCAGGGCCCTGGAAGGGCTGGGCGGAGCGCTGCGGCAAAGCTGATCTGTTTGAAGGGGCGAGATGCGCTAGACGATCCCCTCGCGCATACGTCTGAGAAAGTCCTGGGCCTCGGCCTCCGCCGATTCCACCAGGCCGGGTTTATCCCGAAACTCGAGCCGCACCTCTTGCAACACTAGCTCGACCGCGTCTTTCGGTTTGTAGCCTCCAGCGGCAAGCTTGCGGATACGTTCGGTGACACTTGGGAGAGCGCCGGAATCGATGCGTGCCGGGTGCTCCTCACACTTGTGAGCGCGGAATTTCCCCATCGCCAGCCGATCGTAGGCGCTCTTGGCCTCGGAATCGCTCAGCAGTGTGGGAACCGGGCAATTCCAACCACAATCAGAACAACCCCACCCGTGAAAATTCTTCGTCGCAATCCAGACCGTTGATTTCGGCATTTTGCTCTCACAGTCATGGCGACGAAATTATAGAACTACTGTGCTCAAACCGCGATTTCTGCACGCCAACCGACAACCGCTTTCGACCATTTCCGATATACTCCCCGCCGGGATGAAGGAGAGACTCGTGCTATCGCGACGAAATTTTCTTGGGATGAGCGCTTTCGCAATTGCAGGGCTGGCACATGCCAGGAATCGATCGGCAGCACTGCTGTCGTCGACTTCAGGATTGGCCCCTCAGCCCTCCTCGCCCGATCCCGCGCTGGTCGAGCGTGCTCGCACCCTGCTTCGGCAAGGGCCATTCATCGAGACACACAACGATCTCCCCTCGATGCTCCTGGAAGTCAAGGGCGCCCTCGCGAAATATGATCTCGGCAAGGTTCAGCCCAAGCTTTGCGCCGATATCCCCCGACTGCGTGAGGGTGGCGTGGGTGCGCAGTACTGGTCGGTTTTTGTTGAGTCGGCCACGCAGAAGACGCACACTTCCCTGCATGAAGCCATGCGCGAGTTTGATGTTGCTTTGCGGATGATCCGCAGCCAGGCGGACTTCGAGCAGGCGCGGACGGCAGACGACATCGAGCGCACTCACCAGGCCGGAAAGATCGCCTGCCTGCTGGGAGTTGAGGGCGGGCATATGATCGAGAACTCGGCGGCATCGCTGCGCGTTTTCTATGACCTGGGTGCGCGCTACATGACGCTCACGCACTGGGACAACATTGACTGGGCCGACTCGGCGACGGATCGCCCCGAACATCGCGGGCTCACCGGATTCGGCAAGCAAGTCGTGCGCGAAATGAATCGGCTGGGCATGTTCGTTGACCTTTCGCACGTGAGCGCGGAGACCATGCGCGATGCGCTCAGCGTGACGAAGGCGCCGGTGCTGTTCTCACACTCCAGTTCGTTCGCAGTGAACCCACATCCGCGCAACGTGCCCGACGACGTGCTTGCAAAATTGCTGACCAATGGCGGAGTGATTCACGTCAACTTCATCAGGGAATTCATCTCGACCAAGAACCAGGCGTGGCAGGACAAGCGCAGCGAGGCGTTGCGCAAGCTGCATCTCGAAGAGAGCACCGATGAAGCCATCGCGAAAGCCATGCAGGAGTGGGACAAGAACAATCCATTCCCCCGTCCGACGATTTCCGACGTGGCTGATCATATCGATCATATCCGGCAAGCCGCGGGCATCGATCACATCGGCATCGGCGCGGATTACTACGACGTGGGCGGCGAATCGATGGCACAAGGGCTCGAGGACGTTACGCGCTATCCGTATTTGTTCGCGGAGCTGTTGCAGCGGAAATATTCCGACGAGGATGTTCTGAAGATTGCCGGGCGCAATCATCTGCGCGCAATGCGGCAGATGGAGAACGTGGCATCGCAACTACAGAAATCGGAGACGCCACTCGAAGCGCGCAGGCGATCGAGTGCCGAAGCCCTCAGCGCCTGAAGGCGCGATAGTTCCTGGACCCTTATGGCCCGCCTGAAGGCGGGCCCTTCCCCGAGGGCTTCCATGTGAGGCGTTACCCCGGGGCAGATAGCTTACGTACGCATCGACACGCGTGGCGTGGGCGTCAAATTGGTGCGGGAATTCGTGGTCTTGGCGAAAAATTTCAGCGGGGATGGATGCCGAAATTGGCAGCTGACGTCAGGCTTCTGTGGGCGGCTTGCCTTCTTCTTGCGTCGATTCACTGTATTCGGGGCGGCCGCGCTGCTGTTTTAAGTCGAGAAGGCGATTGATCTCCTTCACCAGTTCCATGAGTTTTTGGGGGTCTTGTTCCACGGCGGCTTCGGCACACAACTGCCTCCACCGCTCTTCAGTGTTCACCATGACGAGTAGTTCTCTCCCATTGAGAAAGGGGTCTGACTTGTCCTGCGTGAACATGAGACTACCGTGTAGCCTGTAGCGAGTCGGTCGGCTGGCCTACATAGGCCGCTCCGGCCCCAGGCCCAGCTCCGCGTTGAACTGCTTGAAAGCCGCGTAACACTTGCAGGATTGCTGCTCGAGCAGAGCCCGGTTTACAACGAAAATCGAGCCCCGGCTGCGGGAAATGATCCCATCCCGCTCCAGGTCGGCCACGGCGACGCTGACGGTCGGGCGGTCAGTTCCGATCATTTTCGACAGGAAGTCGTGCGTGGTGGTGATGAGGTTCGAGTCGATGCGATCCAGCGTGACCAGCAGCCAGCGCGCGAGGCGTTGCCGCACGTTGTGCAGGCGGTTGCACGCCGCATTCTGCGCAAACTGTACGGAGCGGATCCCAAGTTGGCGCACCAGGATCCGGCGGAGTTCGGGCAGCGCGCAGATGGCGCGACGCATGACCGTGCTGTCGACCTGAAAGCCGTCGCCCGGAACCTGCACGATGATGTTGTGTGGGTGGCTTTCAAGGCCGGCCGCCAGCGGCAGGCCGATCATGTCTTCGCGGCCAGACACGCCGACTTCGACGCTGCGGCCGTCGTCGGTTTCGACCAGCATCGACGCGATGCCGCGATTCATGAAATAGACCGAATCGATCGTTTCCTGCTCGCGTTGCAGCATGGTGGCGAGGTTGAGGTTGGTGAAACGAAGATGAGGCTGAATGGCCTCAAATTCATTGTCGGGAAGACGCAACAGAATGGTGTTGCGCACGGTCTTCCCATGGGCCATGCGCTCGGTAGCGGTCTCGAGTTGTGGTTTTGTGCTCACAGGGAATCAGATGACGTGGCGGCTTTTTGCAACTTCATGTATTCGCTGTAAGTTGGAGGGGGTCGTACGGTACGCGGGCTCAAGGATTTTCGGGATTTTTGCGACTCCGAAATCAGCTTTTCAGCGGGAAATCACGTAGATCCCGGGCAGGTTTTCTGAAAAATCCTGTCAAGGGGGCCAGACCCCTGGAAATTTGGCTAACTGCATGCCCTGAGGGCGAATATAATTTTTTGCTAACATGTCACAATATTGATTAGCCAAGTGATATAATGAAATTATAGACGGCGGAGAGACGCGGCTTCCTGCGGAGGCCGCGTTTTTTATTGGCTCGGAAAGGCGCTCTTTAAAGCGCCGGGGAATCACAAGTGGCGCGATTTCTGGACGGGCGAACCACACTGGATGCAACGCAAGAGGTCGGGAACGCGTCTCAGGTCCGTCCTGGATACAGCTTGGGGAGGCAGCATGAAGTTTTTGTGGCTCGTGGTGTCGCTGTTGTTGGCGATACCGGCACTTGGGCAAAGCGCAGGCGAAGCGTCAAAGCAGTTTGCGGCGGGGAACGAAAGGCTTACGAACTATCAACCGGCGAGCGCGCGCGATCGGATGAAGTGGTTCGTGGTATCAACGGCGGGGCCGTTGAGCCTGCTGGCTGCTGGTCCGATCAGCGCCGGGTTCGGGACGGCGATCAATCGACCGAAAGAGTATGGGCCGCACTGGGAAGGCTTCGGAAAACGCTATGGCATGCGTTTGACGGGTGTGTCCACGGGCAACGCGATCGAAGCATCGCTGGGTTCACTGTGGGGCGAGGATCCGCGATATTTTCAGTCGCCGCGGCGTGGGTTTGGCACACGCGTGAAGTATGTGATCAAGACCACGTTTGTGGCGCCGCGCCGCGATGGAACGCTACATCCCGCTTACGCGCGGTACATCGGAAATGTCGGGAACAACTTTCTGTCGAATACGTGGAGGGTGCAGAGGGATAACGGGGCGGGGACCGCTGCGTTGCGATGCTTGCTCGGGGTGGTAGGTCGGATGTCTGGGAATGCGTTCGCTGAGTTCTGGCCGGATGTGCGGAAGAGGGTGTGGAGGAAGTAGGGGCAACGCGTTCCATGGAGCCACCGGCGTCTCGCCCGTCGGCGGGCGGGGACGCCCGCCGCTCCATCATCGATCCGACAAGGCGGCAGAGACCGTACCCAATCTGCCATGTTAGTCTGGCGCAACTATGGCTGAAGTGGTTGCGCGATCAAGACATTTTCTCAGCGACCGCGTCTCGCATTTTACCGAGTCGGTCATCCGTGAGATGACGCGGCAGGCGATGGTGCATGGGGCCATCAACCTGGCGCAGGGGTTTCCGGATTTTCCCGCGCCCGTGGAGATCAAGCGGGCGGCGCAGGAGGCGATCGGCGCCGACGTGAACCAGTACGCGATCACTTGGGGTGCGAAGAGCCTGCGTGGAGCGATCGCACGGCAGATGGAAGCATGGCAGGGCGTAAAGGTCGATCCCGAGAAACAGGTGACGGTGTGCTGCGGATCGACCGAAGCGATGATCTCCACGCTGATGGCGGTCTGCAACGCGGGCGACGAAGTCGTCATCTTCGAGCCCTACTACGAAAATTACGGACCGGATTCGATTCTGAGCGGCGCGAAGCCGCGTTTCGTGAAGCTGCGGCCGCCGCGTGACGCCGGAAGCGAGTGGACGTTCGACGAGCAGGAGCTCCGGCGGGCGTTTCACAAAAACACGAAAGCCATCATCGTCAACACACCGAACAATCCGACCGGCAAGGTGTTTACGCGGGCGGAACTGGAACTGATTCGCGACTTGTGCGTTGAGTTTGATGTGCTCGCGATCACCGACGAAATCTACGAGCACATTCTTTACGACGGAACAAAGCATATCTCGATGGCATCGCTGCCCGGCATGGAGGAGAGGACGATCACCATCAACGGAATGTCGAAGACGTACAGCGTGACGGGATGGCGGGTGGGGTGGACGATCGGGCCGCCGCGTATCACGGACGCGATCCGCAAGGTGCATGATTTTCTGACAGTGGGCGCGCCGGCGCCGCTGCAGGAAGCCGGAGCTTCGGCGCTGAGCATGCCGGAGAGCTATTACACGAAGCTAGCGGAGGGGTACCGCAAGCGGCGCGACCGGCTCTTGCCGGTGCTGGAGGAGTCCGGGTTCCGGTGCTTTCTACCCCGAGGCGCGTACTACGTGATGACCGACATCAGCGGTTTCGGATACGCCGACGACTTGGCGTTCACGAAGTATCTGGTCAGCGAGATTGGTGTGGCAGCGGTGCCGGGCTCTAGCTTCTATCGCGATCCAAAAGACGGCGCGCACCAGGTGCGGTTCGCGTTCTGCAAGCGCGACGAGACACTGGATGAAGCGGCGAAGAGGTTGAAGAGGTTGAAGAAAGTGCGGCCGGCAGGAAGAAAGACTGGTGGATAGCGATTTCGATCGGTTCATCGTCGTGACGGGCGGCCCGGGATCGGGCAAGAGCACGCTCATCGATGCGCTGGAAGGCGCGGGTTTCGGCAGGACACTGGAAGCGGGGCGCGGAATCATTCAGGAACAGATGACGATCGGCGGACGGGCGTTGCCGTGGATCGATCCTGCATTGTTCGCGGAGATGATGCTGGCTTGGGAGATGCGGTCGTACCGCGCCGCCGAGAAGCAAGCTGGAACCATCTTTTTTGACCGCGGAGTTCCCGATGTTGCCGGGTATTTGCGGCTCATGAAGCTGCCGGTGCCGCAGCATGTGAAAAAAGCCACCGAGATTTTCCGTTCTCACTCGCGGGTGTTGATCGCGCCGCCCTGGGAGGAAATCTTCCGTCAGGATCGCGAGCGAAAACAGGATTTCGGGGAAGCCGTGCGAACGTACGAAGCTCTGGCGTCGACGTATGCGGAGCTTGGGTACGAACTGGTGGAGTTGCCCCGGGCCGACGTCGATGCGCGAGTGCAGTTTGTGGGACGGATGCTTAATTCCGTTTGATCGGGCTCTGGTGGCTGGTTTTGGAGACTTTTGAAAAATCTTTTCCGCGTAAATCGTGGTTTTTACATCTCGCCCAGCGCGCACAAGAATGTGCGCCACGCGGTGCTCTGAGCATCGACATTTTCGCGGTTAGTAGTTCGCAGGCTTGGGGTATACTGCGGTTAAGTTCGATAATTTTTCTCTCGGGAAGAAGTGAGTCATGGCTCTGAAAGCGGTTGACGAGGTATCTGCTGAGGTTCCCACCGACGATTTCCAGGCGCTGGAAGACAAGGTTTATCGCACTATTGAGATGTACAAGGCTGCGCGCGAAGCAAAAGCGGCGGCCGAGCGGGACGTACAGCGTCTCAAGCAGCAACTGCGGGATCGGGATGAAGAGACCGAGTCGTTGCGCCGGGAAGCCGTGCAGCTCCGCAAAGACCGCGAAGAAGTTCGCCGCCGGGTGGAAAAGATGATGCGGCAAATCGACGCGGCGGGCGAAGAGCAGGTAGCCAGCTAGCCTGCAGAATCGACCGGAAGAGAGGAGCAAGGCTATGGCAACGGCTACGCGACAAAATCCTGCAAAGGACGCGAGCAACAGCAGCGTGCGGGTTGAGATTTTCGATCAGGCATACAACCTGCGGGGCTCGGATCCCGAATACATCCTGAAACTGGCGGAATACGTGGACGCGAAGATGCGCGCGGTCGCGGAGCAGACCAATACGATCGATACGGTACGGTTGGCGGTACTGGCGGCGTTGAATATTGCCGATGAATATCATTTGCTGAAGCGCAACAGCCATGTGGGAGCGTCGACGATTGTGCAGCGGACGCATCGGTTGTCGAGCGCGCTGGATGAGGTGCTGGAAGATGAGCGCGTTGGCGTGAAGGCAGGCTGAGATCCCCTGCAATTTCTCAAATGTAGTTTCTTCATTGCAAGGAGCCGCGTTCGGCGGCTTTTTTGTTTTGGGCTCGGAAGTGTTTCGCGGACGATGTCTTAAGGCTCACCTCAGGCGCTGAAGCGCCGTTCTCGTGAAGTTGGTGATGGCACGAGTAAACTCGTGCCCTTCCCGATCTCGTGCCTTTCCCCTTCCCGTGTCCTTTCCGTTCATGTGCCCTTCCCGTTCGTGGGTTATCAGCACGCGTGTTGCCAGGTTTTTACGAGGTAGGACTTGCGAAACTCGGCGGGTTTGCCTAGCATCCAATTCTGAAAGCCGGCCTGCGGAGTTGGTGCGGTGGTAACCGATTTTTGAACCAACACCGAATGAACGGGGACTTGACTCGAACTAAGATCCGGTGTGCGATGCTCCGCCACGCGGAGATGCCTAAAGGGTCTCGGCAGGTTCCCACCGTCTAGGACGGGTTCATTCTCGGCCCACCGCACGGTTCAGCGGGTCGGCTTTTGTTTTGGCTGGTGGCTGTGGTCGTTGGCTGATGGCGTCCTCTTCCGCTTCTCTCCTGTTAAACTGAGATCGACGCGATTGTTTCCTCGCGCATCCAATAAAACGTGTATCCCCAAATTTTTCATATAGGACGATTTTTTCTGCCTACGTATGGGCTGCTGGTGGCTACCGGCGTCCTGCTTGGGCTTTGGATCAGCGTGCGCAATTCGGCGCGCCAGGGCATCGATCCGGAGAAGGCCTGGAATCTTGGCATCCTGGTTGTACTCTGCGGGATCATCGGCTCCAAGGCTCTATACGTCATCTACGACTGGAACAGCTATCCGCATTGGACCGATATTTTCAGTGTTAGCACGCTGCAGGCTGGGGGTGTGTTCTCGGGTGGGTTGCTTGCAGCCATGGTGGCGGCAGCGTGGTATATCCGTCGGAACCACATGCCGGCGTTGGGAACGTGCGACGCTTTTGCGCCGGGACTCGCGCTCGGTCACGCGATTGGGCGCGTGGGGTGCTTCGCGGCCGGCTGCTGTTTCGGCAAGCCGACGCATGCGTGGTGGGGCGTCACGTTTACCAATCCCGTGGCGCACGATTTGGTGGGTACTCCGTTGAACGAAGCGCTCGAACCGACGCAATTGTTTGAGTCTGCCGTAGAGTTGGCGAATTTCTTTCTGTTGATGTGGATGTTGAAGCGGAAGAAATTCGATGGCCAGGTGTTTGGCGCGTATTTGATCCTGTACGGCGTGGCGCGGTTTTTTCTGGAATTCTTGCGCGGAGATCCGGGGCGCGGGGTGGTGTTCGGCGGATTGATGAGCGGAACGCAGTTGATCGCGATTGGGTTGGTGGTGGTGGGTGGGGTGATTTGGTTTTTGCGAGGCGGGGTGCGCAAGACGGTGGCCGCTCAGACCTGAGTGTCGTCCCTCAAGGGACTCGGCTGGATTTTGTGTCGTTGACCCCGCACTTACGCGCGGGGCTAGCTTCTGGCGTCGCTGCGCGACTTGGAGTCGTACGTTAGACTTCCCTCTTCATGGCTGATTCCTTTCCTTCTGCTTTCTCCGTAACGGCGGATGAAGCCGGGACTCGCCTGGATCAATTCCTGGTCGCGAAGCTCGCTGACGTGAGCCGCGCCCGTGTGCAGCAGTTGATCGAGCAGGGGCTGGTGCTGGCGGATGGGAAAGCCGGTAAGGCTTCCCTGCGTCTGCGCGGGGGAGAAGAGATCCGGGTGCTGGGGCCGGCGAAAGTTGAGCCGCTGCGCGCTATTGCGGAAGACATTCCACTCGACGTTGTTTACGAAGACGACGACCTGGCCGTGATCAACAAGCCGGCCGGGATGATGGTGCATGCCGGTGCAGGGGCGACCGAGGATGCGCGCAATCGCGGGACGCTGGTGAATGCGCTGCTGCACAAGTTTGGTCGGCTTTCGGACGTGGGCGGAGAGTTGCGGCCCGGGATCGTGCATCGTCTGGATAAGGAAACCAGCGGGCTGATCGTGGTGGCGAAGAACGATGAGGCGCATCGCAAGCTGGCGGCGCAGTTTGCAACGCGTGAGGTGAAGAAGACTTACGTCGCTTTGGTGTACGGGCGGGTGGCGGCTGAGCGCGGTACGATTCACAAGAGCATCAGCCGCGACAGCGTGCGGCGCGTGCGGATGACGACGCGGCGCGAGGGCGGGCGCGACGCCATCACACATTACCGGGTGGAGCGCCGAATTGATTCGGCGCTCGGAAAGTTCACGCTGCTCGAAGTGAAGATTGATACCGGACGGACGCATCAGATCCGCGTGCATCTGGCGTCGATCGGGCATCCGGTGGTCGGGGATACGGTGTATGGGGCGCCAGCGCAGGTGAAGGGTCTGAGCGGGATGCTGGCTTTGGAGAGGAACTTTCTGCACGCGACGGCGCTCGAGTTACGGCATCCGCGGACTGGGGAGAAGCTGGCGTTTACGCGGGAGTTGCCGGGGGAGCTACGGGAGTTTCTGGAGCGAGTGGGAAAAGGCGAGTGAGTTCGGCCGGCGGGGTCTACAGCCAAGATCCAAACCTTTTAACCGCAAAGGGCTCTAAGGTTACGCGAAGTACGCTAAGGAGGGCAGGTCGTGTACTGGAGCGATTCCGCGTCCGCCAGACTGTGCGCGCGAAGGTTTCCGAGGGACCGCCAGAAGATATAATGGGGCTAATGGGATTCCGGCAATTCTTCTTCCTGGGAATCGGCGCCATCTCCTTGGCGGCGATTGCGGTCGCTCAAGCTCCGGAGGGCGCGAGTGCGTCCGCCCCCTCAGCGCAAGCACAGCCTGCGGCCGCCGCCACGGAGACGCCGCAAGCGACACCCCCGCAAGGCGTCCCGGCATCTCCGGCGACGCCCACTGCAAGTGTTAAGTCGAACGCAGGCGCCGCTCCCGCCAACGGGCAGCAATCGTCCACACAGGACGACGATTCGGTTACCACCATCCGCAAGACGGTCAACGAAGTGAATGTTGTGTTCACGGTAACCGATAAGCATGGACGGTATGTGAAGGATCTCAGCAAGGGCGATTTCAAGGTGATCGACGACGCGAAACCGGCGGAAGAAGTGAAGGACTTCCGCAACCAGACGGACCTGCCTTTGCAGGTGGGGTTGCTGGTGGATGCCAGCAACTCGGTGCGTGACCGTTTCAAGTTCGAGCAGGAGTCCGCGATTGAGTTTCTGAACCAGACGATTCGGCCGAAGTATGACTCGGCTTTTATCGTCGGCTTCGACGTGACGCCAGAAGTCACGCAGGACTTCACCGACAATACGGAGAGCCTGTCACGCGGTGTCCGTTTGCTGCGGCCGGGTGGCGGCACCGCCATGTTCGATGCGCTGTATTTCTCCTGCCGCGACAAGCTGCTGAAGGCGCCGCGCACTGGGCCCTTGCGGCGCGCGATCGTGTTATTGAGCGATGGCGAGGACAATCAGAGCCACGTGACGCGCGAAGAGGCCATCGAAATGGCGCAGCGCGCCGAGGTGATCGTGTACACGATCAGCACGAACATTTCGGGTATGAAGGGCAAAGGTGACAAGGTCCTGGAACGCATCGCCGACGCGACCGGCGGGCGAGCCTTCTTCCCTTTCCAACTGCGCGATGTGGCCAACGCATTCGCCGAGATTCAGGACGAACTGCGTAGCCAGTACGCCGTTTCGTACAAGCCGGCAGACTTCCGGGCCGATGGCAAGTACCGGACGATTGAAATCGTGGCGGCCGATCGCAAGAATCTGCACGTGCGATCGCGCCGCGGATATTTCGCCCCCGCACAATAGCGATGCCGGGATATTCGGGCACTCCTCTTCCTAAAAAGCTGGGCATCAAGCCAAAGCAGATAGTGACGTTCGTCGGGTTGCCGGCGGACGTGCGGGCGGAACTGCGCGAGTCCCTGGCGGATTGCGAATTGGCGCTCGGCGGACGCGGCTCGATTGATTTCGCGATGATTTTTGCCAAGGAACAGTCGCGGTTGAAGGCTGAATTCACGCGGCTGGCAAAGTTGCTGGCGCCGGCGGGCATGCTTTGGATTGCGTGGCCCAAGAAGGCATCCGGCATGGCGACCGATATCAATGAGAATGACGTGCGGCGGATCGGGTTAGCGGCCGGACTGGTGGATGTGAAGGTGTGCGCGGTGTCGGCGGTGTGGTCGGGGCTGAAGTTTGTGCGGCGGGTAAAAGATCGAAAAATCTCTCATGCCTAACGGGGCGTGTCACGCGTCAGTGCGGCTTTCCCCGTCTCGGCAACTCTCCCAGAAACGCTTCCAGGGCTCCTGCAGGATCCTTTGAGCCTTCGATTTCTGCATATAGATCCTTAAACTTAAGCCGCACGCCAGCCAGCATTTCTTTGTCGGCGAGAAGGTGCTCCAGTAGCCTCTGCCAGTTTGAAACTTCCCTATGCTCGAGCACCAGCTTCAGCGCGATGTTTTCGAGGAAAAGATATTCAGTGGCACGGAGAACGGTTGCGAGTCGCTGCTTCTCTTGTTTCGTCATGACGGGAAGGTGCGGCGAGCAGTGTAGCAAGGAGCGAAGCCAAGTCGCATCGGGGAGAATCGCGTCAGAGTCAGGAAGAAGCTTCCTGAAAAACAAATCCTCCGCAGCGAAAAAAGAGCGCGTGCGAGTCGCACTATTCGTGCTACGTTGCACTGAGGAGCGGTACTTGCAACGGGAGCAGACACGCCGGTAGCACGGAGCCGGGTTCCCCAACGGCAGCCATCGACCCAACATGGTTATGAAATTCTGTCCCAACTACAAGTGCGTCGCTTTCGGCCGAGTGGTGTACACACAATCGACGCGTTGCGTATTCTGCCGGTGGGATCTGAAGCCTCCGCGGATGTTGAGCGAGTCGGTCGACGCCAGCACGTCGAAGGCTCCGTGGACCGAGAGTAGCGATGTCCCTGGTCCTGCAGAGGCGCCTGCGCCGCCAAAGCGCCCGCCCTTGCGGCATTCGGCGTAACTTCCCGTTCGTACTCCGGTAACTTGTGAGAGCCTCGGGGCTGGCCTACGCTTTGCTGCATGGGTTTTGAGGCGTGGCGGCCGCAGAGTTGGCATTCGTCGGGGGAGGACCTCAAGCCAGCGGATGAAGATGTAATCCGCACGCTGGCGGAGATCGAGAAAGCCTCGACGACGCTCCCTTCCGCTACTTCAGACAATTCTCTGCAGGTCAGTGCGGGTGCGCAGGCGCGTCCGGCATCGCCTGCCGCGGTGAATGCGGCGTGGCGGTCCGCGGCGATTGCGATCGGGGCAGCGGCTGGGCTTGTGATTCTCGGATTGAACTTTCTGGGGCGGCAGTCTTCGACTGGCCAGTCGCGGCGCGGTCCGGCCCGCGTGATCTCGCGGTCATCGCTCGATCCGGCACGGCAGGCGGAAGCCGAACAGTTGATGCAGAAGGTGGTCGCGGGTGACACATCGGCGGCCGATCAGATCTTGCAGGTTTCAGGCAACTGGACTGGGAAGACACATCGCACACCGAAGTCCGAACAATTGATTGGGGCCGCGCTAAATTCGCCTGACCTGCATGCCCGAGAGGCGGCTATGCAGGCGGAGCTGGCGCTCGACGGCGTGACAGTCGACGATGCCGGACTGAAGACTGTGGAGCAGGCGGTCGATAATCCGGGTTCGCGGGTGTGGGCGCTTTGGATGCTGGGAGCACTTGGAAACCGAGGAGTCGATCCGCTGCATACCACCAAGGTCATCAGCTCTTATTTGACGGATACGCAGGTCGATGTGCGAGCCGCAGCTGTCAACGGGCTGTCGCTAGTGGGAACCGAAGAGACGATTCCTCTGCTGCTCGACCGGTTTCGCAATGATCCGTCGCCGCTGGTGCAGGAGCGCGCGGCGTGTTCGCTCGCAGAGTCGGGGATGTACTCGCATCCGCTACGGATGACTGCGGCGTCTACTTTCGTGTCGTGGCTGGATGATTCGTTGCTGAGTCCCGCGCAGCATGAGTGGGCGCTGCACGCATTGCGGGATATTTCGGGTCAGGATCTGGGCAGGGATGCGGGGCGCTGGAGGGACTGGTATTCGAGCGCGCGTTAGGTGTGTTTTTCGAGTCGCAGCAAAAACCGACGGGCGGGGACGCCCGTCGCTGCATCGTTAAAATTCCTCAGCAGCTTTAGTCTTTGTTGTGAGCCACTGCGTAGTAGCCGCTGCGGGTCTGAATTTTGTAGCCCTGCTTGGAGTGCAGTTCGATTTTGCGGAAGGCGCCGTCCTGGTTGGTGTTGGTGGACGTGTAGCCGATGTTGTACTGGCTGCGAAGCTCTTTGGCGATCTGATCGAAGGCTTCTTTCAGCTTGTCCATCTTGTTGCCGACGTCGATAACGCGGCCGCCGGTCTCGTTGGCGAGCTTCTTCATCTCCGAGTCGCCGGAATAACCAAAGCCTCCATAGAAACCGCGGTCAGCGATCATCAATACATAACAAATCGAGTCGGATTTCTGGGCGGCCTCGATAGCGTCGCGAACCCGTAGCTGGCTGCCCTGATCCTCGCCGTCGGTCAGCAGGATCATGGCTTTTCGTCCGACTTCATGGGACAGTTCATCGTGGGCCGCGAGATAGACGGCATCGTAGAGCAGGGTGCCGCGAGGCGGGCCGGTCGGCACAGGATTTCCGCCTCCTCCGGGGATGATGGTCCCACCTCCTCCGCCGGTGTTGATCCGGGTCTTGTTCATGGCGGCCTTGAGGCGGTGGACGTCGTTGGTGAAGTCCTGAAGAAGGTCTACGTTCACGTCGAAGCCGATGAGGAAGGCTTCGTCTTTCTCGCGCAGAATGTCGTTCAAGAAGGCTCCGCCGACTTCCTTTTCCATTTCGAGCACGCGCATCTGGCTGCCGCTGGTGTCGATCAGGATACCGAGCGTCAGAGGCAGATTGCTTTCTGCGGTGAAGTACTTGATAGTCTGCGGCTTGCCGTCTTCCAGGAGTTCGAAATCGTTTTTGGTCTGACTGGGGATGAGCGCGCCCTTCTTGTCCTTCACGTTGAAAAACAACTGGACGACATTGACACGCACCTTCAGGGTCTCCACGGACTGGTCCTGATTTTGGTCCTGGTCCTGGTCATGGGTGTGATCCTGCAGGGTAGGAAGAGCCTGGGCGGCCGAGAACGACGCGAGCGCCAAAACACACGTCAGAATAAGCGCTAATGGGAGCGAATGGGCTTTGAGCATCCAGAAATTCTCGTGGGACTTTTGTTAGTCTATTCCTGTAAGGTTAGATGCACCAATCTAAAGGATTTGAGCATCCGAAGGAACAGACGGTTGCCTGCACGGAGAAGATGACCTTGGATCAGTGGATTCGGAAGGCCTTGGGCGCGGTGGTGGTGTCCGCGCTGCTTCTGGCGGTAGTAGTGGCCTTGGCGCAAGATCAAGCCCAGAAACAGGCAGGTCAGCAGGATATCCCGGATGCGCCTTCGGCTGTCCGGCCCGTACAGCCGTTTCCGACGAACCTTCCGCCCAGCCGGCCGCAGCCGGAAAGTGAGCAGCCAGCACCCACACCGGCGAAGCCTGGGTCTTCCACCGGCAGCCAGCCGGCCGCCGCGAATGAAGGAACGCCTCCTCCGGCTATGCCTCCCGTGAACACCGTTCCGCCGGGCAGCGTGCCGCGCGATCAGATGAATACGCGGGAAGACCTCTATACCTTCCGCGTGGTAACGAACTTCGTCCTGGTGCCGGTGACGGTGAAGGATGGTTCAGGGCACATGGTGGATGGACTTCTGCCCAACGATTTCTCGGTGTTCGAGGACGGCAAGAAGCAGGACCTGAAGTTCTTCACCAGTGACCCATTTCCCTTGTCTGCGGCGATTATTCTGGATACCGGGATGCCCGACACTGCAGTCCAGAAGATCAACCAGACTTATTCGTCGCTGTCGGGGGCCTTCAGCCCCTACGACGAGGTGTCGCTTTACACCTACAGCAGCACGGTAAGCCAGGTTTCAGACTTTTCCTCGACCGGACAGAAGCTGACGTCGGTACTGAACCAGATGAAGCTGGAGCGCGGCCGGAACAACGGTGCCCCGGTGATGAATGGGCCGCTCGGCCCCCAAGGTCCGACGGTGAACGGCATTCCGGTCGAGCGGCCGGGAGCGCAACCGAACATCGCGCCTCCGAAAGATGTGCGTGTGCTGAACGACGCGATTCTGCGGGCGGCGCTCGATCTGGGCAAGCGCGACCGGGCACGCCGCAAGATCATTTTCATCATCAGCGACGGCCGGGAGTATGGCAGCCGGGTTTCGTATAGCGACGTGCTGAAGGTATTGCTCTCGCGCGAGATCTCGGTGTACGCGATCGGCGTGGAGGGAGCGGCGATTCCGGTCTACAACAAGCTGGAAAAGTTTCGCCTGCCGCACTACGGGTACACCAATATCTTGCCGAAATACACGGCGGCGACCGGGGGCGAGGTGTTCACCGAGTTGACGCGAGACAATATCGAAGTAGCCTACGCCCGTGCTACGGGCGATGCTCGCAACCAGTACACGCTGGGCTACACGACGCGCGCGACACCGAGCAGCGCCTATCGCGACATCGAGGTGCGGGTTGGGCGTCCGGGACTGAAGATCAGCGCTAAAAGCGGGTACTACCCGCTTCCCACAGCCAAATAGGGAATCCTGAATCGAGGATGCTCCCAACAGTAACGGGGGTAACCTGCCGGTACTTTAGGGCCGTGTGGTATAAAAGCCTGCAGTACCCAAGGGAAATTTTTCGCGTTGGCACTCCAGCGGGAGGGGGTGCTTTCGCCGCAGGTTCATTCAGAGGAAATTCTTGAGTTTCATCAACTTTGCAGCCCGCGAGATCAACTGCAAGATCGTGTATTACGGCGCCGGCTTAGGCGGCAAGACCACGAACCTGCAGCACATCTACCAGAAAACCGCGGAACAGCAGAAGGGCAAGATGATCTCGCTCGCAACCGAAACCGAGCGAACGCTGTTCTTCGATTTTCTGCCGCTCGATCTCGGTTCGGTGCGCGGCTTCAAGACTCGCATTCACCTCTACACCGTTCCCGGCCAGGTGTTCTACGACGCCAGCCGCAAGCTGATCCTGCGCGGCGTCGATGGGATCGTATTCGTAGCCGATTCGCAGGAAGAGCGCATGGACGCCAACGTCGAAGCGCTCGACAACCTGATGGACAACCTGAAAGAGCATGGGTACGACTTCTTCAAGATTCCCTACGTTCTGCAGTTGAACAAACGCGACCTGCCCAATGTGCTCCCAGTAGACGCGCTGGCAAAAGAACTTCGCCGCAAGAACGAACCGATCATCGAAGCGGTGGCGTTCCAGGGCGGCGGCGTGTTTGAAACCCTGAAAGAAATCGCGCGGCAAGTTTTGACGGAGTTGAAGCAGGGCGGGTAGGAGAGTAGGTCTCAGTCTCAGGTCTCAGGTCTCAGGTCTCAGGTCTCAGGAATTGGATGTTCGGTTTTTCCTTTCCGTTGTAGCTCTCACAATCGGTTTCCCTCTCGCCAGCACTGCTTTCTCGTCGACGTCTCCCTTCACTCTAGGCGGGGTTCGTATCAGGGCACGCCTTCAGGCGTGCCGCTACGTTCGTTCCTTTGGACACGGCTTTAGCCGCGGTCTCAAGCTCCGGCACAACTTTGGATCGCCTTCCCGCGCCTCAAACTCCTAGATGATCGTACCACTGTGCCGAAAAGGCCGGCCTGAGCCGTTCTGGCATGGGGTCGAGGCCCGATGTTTGGCTCGCTGACGAGTATGGATACTCTTCTGCCTTCCCAACCAAATGCGCCTTCACCGGATTGTTATGAATATATCGGCGATGGTTTTCAAAGCCGTCTGAATGGAGAACCCGTACCTCCGAGAAACCCTTCTGCCAGAAGGGCGCTTGAATCCCCAACAGCTTCGCTGCCTGGAAGGAGAATCCGCCCTTTATCAATTGAACGGCCCGTTCGATCGTCATGTCAATGTCGACCGTCACGAGGAGGTGAACGTGGTTCGGCATTACAACGAACTCATGCAGGAGAAATTTTCATTGCGCTCGATAGTCCTGGATCGTACGAAAGAATAGCTCGGCGGTGCGGCTGGATTGAAGAAGATTTCTTTTTTCCCATGTGGACGCGGTGCTGAAGAATGTTCGCTCGCTGGCGGCTATGTTCGCAGGACGTGAATGGCGGTGAGGGATGGACATTGATTTGTTGTAGATCGCGGATTAAGCAAGTGGCAGTGATGACCGTCACGGGTCGTGTGTTCGTTGTGACCGCGGCTGAAGCCGCTCTTGATGCTGCCTTTTCGGCACGCCTGAAGGCGTGCCCTGATACGGACCAAGCAAACAAAAAGGCACCGCATTTCGCGGCGCCTTTTGCTTGCGGGGTCGAGGGTTACTTGGTTTCCGCTAATCCCGGATTCGCTCCAAATTCGCGGCGGGCGTTTACTGTTTTCACTGCGCGGGCGGCCGCGGGTTGGGCTGACGTGGCGCCGTAGCGTTCGAGCATGACCGGCACCATCGCGCCTTCCGCTTCCTTCACGAAGGTCATGTGGCTTTCACCTGTCAGGTCGATGCGGACGAAGTCGCCGAGCTTCACCTGTCCGGTAGCAACCAGATTGGCGAGCGGGAAGACGATGTTGCGCTCGATGGCGCGCTTCAGATGTCGCGCTCCGTAACGCGGGTCCGTGCCTTCCTTCAGCAGAAAGTCTTTCACTTTCGGCGTACAGGTAAACACGAACTGGTTCGCGCCTGCGGCCTGCAGGACGCGCTGCTGCACCATGCCCAGTTCGATTTCGAGAATCTGGGTGAGGTGCTCGCTGCGCAGCGTCTTGAAGACCACGACCTTGTCGATGCGGTTCATGAACTCGGGAGTAAATTTCCGGCGCGCGGCTTCGACGGCCGTGCGGGAAATCTTCTCGTCGAACTTTGCGTCGACTTCCGTGACGTGGGTGGCGAAGCCCATGCCGCCGTCGACCAGGCCGGTCATTTCACCGGCGCCCAGGTTCGAGGTCATGATGATGATGCACTGCGACAAGTCCACACGGCGGTTGTCGCCCAAAGTGAGCGTCGCCTTGTCGAGGATGCCGAGCAGCAGTTGCCAGAGCGAGTCGCTGGCCTTCTCGATTTCGTCGAACAGCAGGATCGAGAGCTTCAGCTTGTCGGTGTGCCACTGATTCAGTGCTTCCTGGGTCAGCAGCGGATGGGTCTCCCGATGTCCCAGGTAGCCCGGAGGCGAACCGATCAGCTTGGCGATTTCGTGGGAGTGCTGGAACTCCGCGCAGTCGATCTTGATGCAAGCGCGCGCGTCGCCGAAGAGAGACTCGGCCAGAGCCTCGACGACGCGGGTTTTCCCGGACCCGGTGGGCCCCAGAAACAGAAGATTGCCTACCGGGCGTCCCGGCGGATTGAGCCCGGCCAGGAACATCTGGTAGATCTCCACGACTTTTTCGACGGCCTGATCCTGCCCGACGATCTTGCGACGCAGAGTGGTGTCGAATTCCCTCGCGTCGTTGCTGCGGCGGTTCGGATCGAGCACAGTGGCGAGATTCGTTCTCATAAGGTCAGAAGGCCCTTTCTAGTCTTTTGGGGCCGTTGCGTACTACCTGGGGAGACGACCGTTCGCGCTCCAAACCAGGTAGCGACAAATATTGTCAGTGCGCTACCCGTGCTGTGGGGTGCTGCAAACGATTAGCCATCCCCTAAGGTAACCAGAGTCACCCGCTTCCTGCTGTGTTAGATGCTTCTACGCCCTATCAACGACTTATCCGCAGGCCGCAATGATGCAAGCGAAATGTAAAATCTTGCGCATTCAGGAGCGTTGTAGAGCCTTTCGTTCCACCGTCGGAAGGCTATGTGGCTCTGGTCCGACGTAACTTTCTAGCGCAAAAAACGCGGGGTAGTATCCGCCCCAGAACCACTTCTGGGAGAAAACTTTGCGCCGTATTGGTGATGTTGCCCTTGCCTTCGGGGTCTTTCTTGCACTGATCCTGGTCGTTCTCAACTGGTCTTCTGTATCGATGCCGCATGCGGTCGCGCAGCAATCGCCCAAAATCGTGCGCAGCAGCGCCCCGGCGACGGCCGTCACGGCAAAGCCCGCGGATATGCATCCGGCATTCGCTCCACCGGGGACGGAACTGTACGAAGCCAAGCGGGGGGACAGCGTGGGGTCGCTGGCGCGGCAGTACGTGAAGCGGACATCCTACCTCACTTCGGGCGAATTGGCTGAGGCGATTCGCAAGGCCAATGGCAACCGGACCAGCAACAACCTGAAGGCGGGCGAGCAGGTCATCGTTCCCGGAATTCTGGTGGCGCCGATCGTTGAGAAAACCATCCCGGTGGCCAAGGATTTTGAAGTGCGCGCAATCTATTTGACTGGCGTGATGGCTGGAAGTGACCATGGGATACGCATCATCAAGCACTGGCGCGAAGTCGGCGGTAACGCCGTGGTTTTCGATATCAAGGACAGCGACGGCAGCGTGAACATTCCGTTCGACCATCCGCTGGCCGGGCGGCAACATGTGTACATTCGCGACGTCCCGAAGCTAGCCCATTTTCTGCACTCGCAGGGCATGCACGCTATCGCGCGCATCGCCATCTTCCGCGATCAGCGGTTAGTGGAGACCCATCCAGAACTGGCGGTGAAGTCGGCGCGCACCGGGAATGCCTGGCGCGAAAACGGAAAGCTGGTGTGGACCGATACTTCGAATCCCAAGGTTCAGGAATACAACATTGCTTTAGCCAAGTACGTGGCTGATCTGGGCGTGGACGAGATCCAGTTCGACTACGTCCGCTTCCCTGCCGAGGGCGACCAGAAGGACGCAACCTTCTATTTCCAGAAAGAGCATCCGACCTGGCATCGTTCAGACGTGATCACAGACTTCCTGAAGCATGCTTATGCGGAGCTTCATCCGAAGGGTGTGCTGCTCTCGCTTGACGTGTTCGGCGTGATGGCGTGGCAACGACCGGTTGATCTGTCGCACACAGGGCAGGACATCGTGGGCATGGCGAAGTACTGCGATGTGCTTTCGCCGATGATCTATCCATCACACTTCTTCGGCATGGACGGCTATGCCCACCCCGGCGACTCGCCCGAACACTTCATCGGCGAATCGATGGACCGCTTCAAGCTGATCACCAAAGACAGCAACGCGACGATTCGTCCATGGCTGCAGGCTTTCCGCTGGAGAACGAAGACGTATTCGCCGGAGTACATCGAGACGCAGGTGCGCGTGTCGAAGGAGAAGGGCGGGGTCGGGTTCTTGTTCTGGAATGCCGGGAATGACTACTCGAAGCCGTATGCGGCTATGCCTGTCATGAAGGCTGGAAAGGCGAAATATTTCCGCGGGGATGAGATGCCTGGAGTAGCGGGGGTGCCGGCAACGACGGCGAGCGCCACGGGCGGGCAGTAGTCCGAATGGCGGAGAAGTTTCACTCGCCTCGCCCGAATTTTGTCGAATCCGATCAGGGCTTCGCAGTCGAAATCCCAGGTAGGACAGGACTCCTGTACACCGAAGGAGTCCGAACCATGAATATTCATTCCGAACTCTTGGCGCCCGGTACTTCAGCCGGCATCGCCATTTGGAAAAATTCCATCAACAAGTGGAAACCTCCCCACGACGGTGAGGATGTTGATCAACAAGAGCGAACCAGAATTTTGGAGAATATTCGACGCGCGCTTCGCTTCGCTGGCGACGACATGGATGTTATTGGCTAAATCGGCGGTGCTCGGTGCCCCAGGTTCGCGTCCGTTCTGTGGACGCTAACCTGGGTCCGACGGCACAGACAGAAACGCCGTACTGCATACTGGCGGAGGCGCGGAGGCTCTGAGGTTAGCGCCAGAAAGCGGCGCGAACCTGGGGCACCGTCGATGCACACATCCTTGCGTTGCTTTAGGGAGGCGCCCACCTTCCGTAGAAGAAGTTGTCCCCAACCGACCGTCCGGCAAGCACCGTCGACAGCACACGATTGTGTCGTTGAATCGTAAAATCTGCGTCACTGACGAGCGGAACCTTCGTTTCACTCAGTTATAATCAACTGTAATTTTGCCAGCGCACGAGCGCGCTCCCCGCGAATTATCTGCGCCGCCTGCAAAGCTACAGCATCGAATTTGACTGGGGTGAGGAGTCTTCATGGCGATTCAGAAAACCGAGAAAATCTGGCATAACGGCAAGCTCATAGCCTGGGACGACGCGCGCATTCACGTGATGTCGCACGTCATCCACTATGGCTCATCGGTGTTCGAGGGCGTGCGCTGCTACGCGCTGCCTGGCGGCCCGGCTATTTTCCGCGCGCAGGAACACGCGCAGCGGCTGCTGGATTCAGCCAAGGTCTATCGGATCGACGTGGATTACACGCGCGATGACATTGTCAAAGCCATGAGCGACGTGATCGCGAACAACGGCGTGTGGCCCTGCTACCTGCGGCCCGTCGTGCTGCGCGGCTACGGCGAGGCGGGCGTCAACCCGTTCAATTCGCCCACCGAGGTTTACGTCGTCAATTATCCGTGGGGTAAATATCTCGGATCCGACGCGGATCAGGGCTGCGACGTTTGCGTTTCCTCGTGGACGCGCCTCGCGCCCAACACTCTGCCCGCCATGGCCAAGGCCGGCGCGAATTACATGAACTCGCAGCTCATCAAGATGGAAGCCATCGTGAATGGCTATGCCGAGGGCATCGCGCTTGACACCAATGGCTACGTCAGCGAGGGTTCTGGAGAGAACGTCTTCCTCGTGCGCAACGGAACCTTGCAGACGGCGCCGCTCGGCAACTCCGTACTGCCGGGAATTACGCGCGATTCAGTGCTGCAGATTGCGCGCGACCTCAACATCCCGATCGTCGAAAACGTCATTCCGCGCGAGATGCTATACCTCGCCGACGAAGCGTTCTTCAGCGGCACAGCCGCCGAAGTCACGCCGATCCGTTCGGTCGACAAGATCAGTGTCGGCAAAGGTGTGACGGGGCCGATCACGAAGGCCATCCAAAAAGAGTTCTACGCAATCGTGAAAGGCGAGAAGGCCGATCGGCATGAGTGGCTCACCCCGGTGGCCGTGCGCAGCAAGCAACCCGTCAGCGTGTAGCAGGCCTAACCCGTCAGATTCCAGGGGCGCCTCGTGCGCCCCTTTTCTTTTGTTTGGAAGTTGACATTCGCAACTCAACTCCGTCTGACTGTTCGGAGAATTTCATGCGCAATCTTCTTTTCTTGGGAGTCCCTCTACTCCCCACTGCGCTTCTACCCCAAGCCGTACCGCCGGGAGCTCCGGACCAGATTCGGGCGGAACTGATCGAGATCGAGCACAAGATCGGCCAGGCCAATCTCGATTGCGACTACAAATATTTCGAGCAGATCGAAGCCGACGACTTCCTGTTCACAGACGCCTCGGGCGACACTACCACCAAAAAAGAAGATCTGGCCGGAGAAAAGAACTGTCACAAGTCTGCGGGCACGTACGACTTGGATCAAAGCGAGGTGAGGGTCTATGGAAACACCGCGGTCGTGACGGCTCGTGTCACCATCGACGGAACGACCGCGAAGGGAAGCCCGTGCATCGCCTCAGCCGCTTCACAGATGTCTTCGCCTGGCGCGACGGCCGGTGGCAGATTGTCGCGGGACATTCGTCCCGAATTCCGGAGACACCGAATTGAGGCAGCTTTTGGGTGCGTATCACCGAGTCCTCAGTAGCGCACCCGTCACATGCGGCGTATATTGTTGGCGTTAGAAATCGACAGCAAATCGCAGGCCCCAACCCGTCCACGAAGTTCTTACAACTTTTTTTCCAATGAAGTAGGAGGAATTTGATGGCATCCGACTGTGCAATTACGCCCGAATTTGCGACCGCCTACCGCGACATGATGCTGGCAGGCCTGGCCAACGAAACGAAGACAACCTCGAAGGTTCTTGCAGCAGTTCCCGAGAACTGCCGCGACTATCGCCCGGATCCGAACGGACGTACGGCGTGGGAACTGGCGTGGCATCTCGCCAACACCGACGTACAGTTTCTCGACGGTATCGCCGACGGCAAGTTCAACATGGAGAATCCCGACGAAGAACACAAGCCAAAGTCAGTCGCGCAACTGGTCGCGTGGTACGAGGAGAACATGAAGCGCGGAGCCGATCGTATTGCTGCCCTATCAGCCGAGCAGCTCGCTGCGCCCATCGATTTCTTCGGAGCGTTCAACCTGCCCGCAGCCTTCTACCTGGGATTCCTCAACAATCACAGCATCCATCACCGCGGCCAACTCGCCGTCTATCTGCGTCCCATGGGCGCGAAGTGCCCGTCGATTTACGGCGGAAGTTACGACGAACCGTGGGTTCCGGCGGAAGCGTCGAACGCCGCCTGACCGAGTTCAAGAAAAGAACATGAGAGCCGCCTGCAAATGGGGCGGCTTTTGTGTCTATAGCTGCGCCGGCGCTACCCTGCCCTATCCTGCCTCACCAGCCCTCCCAGCCTGCCCACTGTCAGCTAACGACTAACGACTCCTCTCCCATTACTTAGGTCATCTTGGGGAAGGTGACGATTCGCGCCATCATATTGAGAGCTACAAGGGAGCCGTGTCGAATGAATATTGATGATCTGCTTCGGATCGCGATGGAGCGGCGGGCGTCGGACTTGCACCTCAAGGTCGGCAACTATCCGCACCTGCGCGTTGACGGCGAGCTCCATCCACTGACCGACCAGCCGCGCGTCACGGCGGAGGACATGCTGACCATGGCGTTCAGCATGATGTCGGCGCGGCAGAAACAGAAGTTCAAGGAAACCACCGAGATCGATATGGCCTACGGAGTGGCCGGACTGGGCCGCTTCCGTGTGAACGTCTTCCAGCAACGCGGCAACGTGGGACTGGTGCTCCGCGTCATTCCCACCAAGATCCGCGCGCTCGATGAACTCTACCTGCCGAAGGTTGTGGAGCAGGTTTGCGATATGCCTCGCGGGCTGGTGCTGGTTACCGGCGTGACCGGCTCGGGTAAATCGACGACCTTGGCCGCCATGGTCGACCGCGTAAACGCGACCCGCGCCGAGCACATCATCACCATCGAAGACCCCATCGAATTCCTGCATCGCGACAAGAAGGGATACGTCAACCAGCGGGAGATTGAAGTCGACACGCCGTCGTTCTCGGCCGCGCTGCGCGCTTCTCTCCGTCAGGATCCGGACGTGATCCTGGTCGGCGAAATGCGAGACCTCGAAACCATCGGCACTGCCATTCACGCCGCGGAAACCGGCCACATGGTGTTCTCAACGTTGCACACCCTGGACGCGGTCGAAACCATCAACCGAATCATCGCCGTCTTTCCGCCGCCTGAGCAGAAGCAGGTTCGCTTGCAGCTGGCGGCTATTCTGCGCGCCATCATCAGCCAGCGCCTGGTGCGCCGCGCTGATACCGAAGGCCGCGTGCCCGCAGTCGAAGTCATGATCAACACCGCGTTCATCCGCGAATGCATTCTCGTTCCGGAAAAGACGCGCTCGATCCGCGACGCGATCGCGGCTGGCACTTCGCAGTACGGCATGCAGACATTCGACCAGTCGCTGTGGGATCTGTTCCAGGCCGGACTGGTCGGCTACGAAACTGCGCTCGAGAACGCATCGAATGCCGACGACTTCAAGCTGCGCATGCAGGGTATCGCCTCGACAGCCGACATCTCCCGGCAGGCGATGCAGTCGGCGGGATTCGGCGGACGCTAACTTCGAGATTGCTGGGTGCTATCCTCCTGAACGGGGCGCGCGTAAAGCGCGCCCTTTTTTTGGAAGCAGGTGACAGGTGACGGATCTCGGACTTCAGGTGTCAGGTCTCAGAACGAGCCGACGCTTCAGAGGTTTCTTCGCGACCTTTGCGATCCCTTCGCGGCCTTTGGGGTTAAAAGCTCCTCGTGTCTGTGCAAGCAGCTTTGGGCGTGCAGGTGCGCAGTCCTTTCCATCCCCCGCCACAGTGCGTTAAGGTGAAGGCCATGTCGTTTCCACGCCCCAATAAGGTCTACACAGAAGCGGAACTCTACGAGTACGCGGTGGGTGCGCTGGGGCGGCGCATGCGCACGGTCGCGGAACTGAAGCGTCTGTTACGCCAACGGGTCGAGGCCGACACGGAATTCGGGCAAACGCTGGTAGAACTCATCATCCGGAAACTGAAAGATCAGGGCTACCTCAACGACGCGAAGTACGCCGCAGCCTTCTCCTCGCTGCGCCGCGACAACGAGAAGTTCGGCCGCATGCGCGTGGTCACCGATCTCAAGATTAAAGGCGTCCACGGGGAGGTGATCGAGACCGCCGTGTCCGCTGCCTTTGACGAAGTGAATGAAGAGAAACAGGCGCGCGCCTTCCTGCACCGCAAGCGACTGCGCAAACCGCAGGATCAGAAACAGGCCGCGCGGATCTTCCGCCAGTTGACTCGGGCGGGATTCCGCCCGAAGACCATCTTTACGATTCTGAAGAAGTGGGATGTAGACGAGGAAATGCTGACCGCGCTCGAAGGGGAGGCCCCGGAATAACCAAGAAGGCCTGTGTACTACGAAGTGCTATTTGTAGTACACTTAGATCTGTCATGACATCTACTATTCAGGCCAGGCTCGACCGGGACACAGCCAAAGCGCTCGCGGAACTGGTCCGCCGGCTAGGCTGGACGCCCTCGCGCGTCGTCCGCGAAGGTGTACGTTTGCTCGCAGCCACCCGGCTTGGTGTGCGGCGCCAGCGGATTCTTGGTCTCGGAGAGTTCGCGTCGGGCGTCAAAGACCTTGGTTCGAATAAAGACCACATGCGCGGATTCGGGCGTTGAAACCTATCCTTCTGGACTCCGGGGTGATGGTTGCCCTGTTCGATCGCTCGAAGCGGCATCATGACGTTTGCCGCGAATTCGTGGAAGCGGCCAAAAATCCTCTTGTAACCTGTGAAGCCGTTGTGGTCGAGAGCTGCTACCTGCTGCGCCTTCTAGCTGGCGCTCCGGAAAGAATTCTGGCCAACGTTGCAGCCGGGATCTTTCAAATTCCCATGCAACTCTCGCTGGCTGCGGAAAGCGTGCAAAAGATCCTCGCCAAATATGGCGATCGCGAAATCGACCTCGCGGATGCTTGCTTGATCCATTTGGCAAACGAACTTGGAACTGGCGATATCCTCACGCTTGATCGCGACTTTCAGGTGTATCGCTGGGGTCGCAACCAACCATTCCGAATGGTGATCCCGTTGCGTTAAGGGCGCTCACGCCTCCTTCGACACTTCTTCCGCTCTTTCGTATCCGTTATGATCGCTCGCTCTCCACTCCTTTGTGGTTCGAGTGTTGGTCGAAATACCTGGGTTGTACTCGCCTGACAAACAAAAATGCCCTCCGTCTAAAAATACGGGAGCGCCCGCCCGCTTGCATTAAAATCATTGTTTGCCACTACCGCCAAGCACGGTGCCGTACATCGAGGCCTGCTAATACACATGACGGGCTCCCAAATCCGCCGCAAATTCCTGGACTTTTTCATCGAAAAGGGCCACCGCGAAGTGCACTCGTCGTCGCTCGTCCCGCAGAATGACCCGACGCTGCTCTTCACCAACGCGGGCATGAATCAGTTCAAAGATGTCTTCCTCGGACTCGAGAAGCGGGACTACTCACGGGCAACCACCTCGCAGAAATGCGTGCGCGCCGGCGGCAAGCATAACGATCTCGAAAACGTCGGGTTTACGAACAGGCACCATACCTTCTTCGAGATGCTGGGGAATTTTTCGTTCGGCGACTACTTCAAGAAAGACGCAGTCGCCTATGCCTGGGAATTGATCACATCGCGGAAGTGGTTCGGGATTCCCCAGGACAAGCTGTACGTCACGATCTTCAAAGGCGAGAACGGCGTCGAACGGGATGCTGAAGCGTACGAACTGTGGCTCGGACAGGGCATCGGGAAGGAACGCATCTACGAATTCGGCTCCAAGGACAATTTCTGGCAGATGGGCGACACCGGCCCCTGCGGTCCGTGCAGCGAGATCCATTACGACATGGGCGTGATCGCCAGCGATCAGGGACATACGAATTGCGAGTTCGGCTGCGATTGCGGACGCTATGTCGAAATCTGGAACCTGGTCTTCATGCAGTTCGATCGCGATGCTAGCGGGAAACTGACGTCCCTGCCCAAGCCGTCGATTGATACGGGAGCGGGTCTCGAGCGGCTGGCATCGGTTCTTCAGGGTGTCATTTCGAACTATGACACGGATTTGTTTACGCCGCTGATCGACCGCGCCGCACATCTGGTTGGAATGAATAGAGCAGACGAACTTGCCGAAGTTGGAAAAGAGGTGCATAGCAAAGGAGCCGCTTCGCTGCGTGTCATTGCCGACCACTCGCGCGCGGCGACGTTCCTAATCTCCGACGGCGTCATACCTTCGAACGAAGGCCGCGGCTATGTGCTGCGCAAAATCATCCGCCGCGCCATTACGCACGGTCGCTTGCTGGGACAGAACAAGCCGTTCCTGCACTCGATGGTGTTCTCGGTGCGTGACCTGATGCAGGATGCCTATCCAGAATTGAAAGAAACGGCGGAACGGGTGTCGAAGGCAGTGTTGGCGGAAGAGACTCGGTTTGCACACACGATGGAAGTGGGCCTCAAGAAACTGGAAGAGGATCTTCAGCCCTTGATCGAGGCAGGGCAAAAGGATCCGGCGCTGCAACCCGTGTATTCGGGTGAGAAGGCGTTCAAGCTCTACGACACCTTCGGAATGCCGCTCGATTTCATGCAGGATGCTGCGCGCGATCAAGGCCTTGTCTTCGACCAAGCGGGGTTCAATGCCGCCATGGACGAGCAGCGCCAGCGCGCTCGCGCCTCATGGAAAGGCGCAGCCAAGCAGACCGCCAACCCGGAATACCAGAAGCTGCCCACTTCCGTCTTCGAAGGCTATCGTCAGACTCGCTCCGAGGGCTGCGAAGTCCTTGCGCTACTGAAGGACGGCCAGGGCACAAAGGAACTCAAGCCCGGCGACGAAGGCGAGGTCATCCTCGATCACACATCGTTCTACGCTGAATCCGGCGGCCAAGTTGGCGATCGAGGATGGCTTTACTCCGACGACCACAACACGGTCGTCGCTGAGGTGACAGGAACCTATTACCCGATTCAGGGTGTACGCGCTCACAAGATCAAAGCCAAGCAGACAATTCATGTGGGCGACAAAGTCGATGCCGTCGTCGATACCCAGATTCGCGAAGCTACCATGCGCAATCACACCGCCACGCATTTGCTGCATGCCGGGTTGCGCGAAGTTCTCGGTAAGCATGTAAAGCAGGCCGGCTCCCTGGTCGCGCCGAATCACTTGCGCTTCGACTTCTCGCACTTCACCGCCGTCGCCGACGAAGAACTGCAGGACATCGAGGACCTGATCAACAAGGAAGTCCTGCGCAACCGGAAGATTGAAGTCATCGAGAACGTACCCATCGATGTTGCGGTCAACGAATATCACGCGATGGCGCTGTTCGGCGAAAAGTATGGCGACAAGGTGCGCGTGATCCGCATCGGTGATTTTTCAACCGAGCTGTGCGGCGGTACGCACACGGCGGCCACGGGAGAAATCGGCCTGATCAAGGTTCTGAAAGAGGGCAGCGTGTCGTCGGGCGTGCGGCGCGTGGAGGCCGTCACGGGCGAAGGCTCGCTGCGGCACTTCCGCAAAGATCATGAACTTGAGAATGTGGTCGCTGCTCTCGCCGGACACGCCGAGGCCGACAGTCCCGCAGCCGCATTGAAGCTGGAACTCGACAAGAAAGACGCCGAGATCAAACGTCTCGCGCGCGAACTCGACCAGGCCCGGATGAAGTCGGCCTCAACGTCGGTGGCATCCACGGCCGAGAAAATCAAAGAGGTTAAGGGCATCAAAGTCCTCGCGCACCGTGTCGACAATCTCGACCGCTCGCAGATGCGCACGCTGGTCGATCAGTTGCGCGATAAAGTCGGTTCCGGAGTGGTAGTTCTCGGCTCTGCGACCGACGGCAGAGTCGCGCTCATCGCGGGCGTCACCAAAGATTTGACCACCCGCGTGCAGGCAGGCAAGATCATCGCGCAGGTCGCACAGAAAGTCGGCGGCAAGGGCGGCGGACGGCCTGACATGGCCGAAGCCGGAGGCGACAAGCCCGAAGCACTCGACGCCGCGCTCAACGATGTGTACAACGTCGTGGAGTCGATGGCTTAGAGGCAGGTGTTAGGCGATCGGTCTTAGGTCTTAGATCTTAGGCCTCGAACCTCAACTGCCGAGTAATGAGCAAGGAGCGGAGCACTTGATCAAGAACCTGCAATCTTGGGTTCTGGAATCTGACAATTGGGACCCCAGACCAAACACCTAACACCTAAGACCTCTCCTATGCCAGAACGCATCTCATTCATTACGCATCAGGGCAAGGCGATCATGGTGATCGATTTCAGCCATAGTGAGCCGAAGGACATTCTTCTGCTGTTGGAGGAAATCCAACACACAGTGGCTCGCCATGAGAAGGGCTCTCTTCTCACGCTTGCCGATCTGACGGGTGCACACGTCGATAAAGCTGTCGCGACGCGCATGAAAGAAGTTCTTGTGCGCGATCGGCCGTTCGTGAAGCGATCGGCTTGGGTGGGCGTCGAAAGCGTACCGAAGGTGTATTACGAAAACATCAAGACCTTTTCGCAGCGGCACTTTCCACCCTTCAAGACCCGCCAAGAGGCGATGGACTGGCTGGTCGAAGAATAGGAATCAACTGCGAGTTCTTTCACTCTGCCGACACTCCACCGAAAAATTCTTGGGAAATTCAACACCTTAGTTTTTACGACAACGGTGCGGTCAGCCGTTGTGGCCTTCGAAAGCGCAGAAAAAGTAATCCAAGGACCGCGCTGACAATGATCAACTCGACCACGCTGCCCTCAGGACCAACTGTTCCGCCGGTCATCCACTTGCTGCCCCTGAATACGGTGTTTAGCAAGTGGCCGCTAGCGATATTCCCGCTGTCGGGCACCCCGAAGAAGTAGGTCTCTACCCAATCACCGGCCGCATGCATTCCGATCGCGAACCAGAGATTTCCCGTCAGTCGCAGAGAGACGCAAACCGCCAGGGCGTAAAGCACGATCGAGACACCACCGACCCATGTCTCGCCAGGATTGCCCATGTGCCCGAGCCCAAAGAGTCCGGAGAGCAAAAAAGCGGCCGGCCAGAAACCAATTCCAGTGGCCAGCGTGAACTGGGCATAACCGCGAAATAAGAATTCCTCGAAAAATCCAACCAAGAGAAACGCTATGGCCCAGAGGGCGGCATATCGAACCGCTTCTGCACCGGTAAGGGCAAAACCGCTGAACGTCGCGTTTCCAGTCAGGAAGAGCACAACAACCGTTCCAGCCTCCGCCAGAAAGCCCCAGACCATCCCTTCGAAAAACCGACTTCCAAAAGCGCCACGCACGGGCAAGCCGTAGTCGCCGAGCGACCGCTTTTCGAAGGCGCCCATGATGAGGGTTGCCACCAACACACAAAGGAAAGCTAAGCCATCCTGAACTAACACCCTCTGGGCAGTGAAAACGGTGACACTTGGCGGCGACTTAACCACGTGCAGAAGGCGCAGAATTCCGCTGATCGCAAAACGAAGTCCGACTACGACCCCGACAAAAATGCCAAGGCGGCAAAGCGCACGCAGGCCGTTCGGCCCCAGGAAAATCCATTGCAGGCGGTTTGCTGGCGATGCGACCGGCACTTCTGAGGCGGGAACAGGAAGTTGCTCGACGGTTTGAATCTCTCCAGGCTGCATAGACATAGCTTACGTAGACGGAAGCGCTGAAGTTCCGTGAGCGTTAACCGCAGTCACGAAATCTGCGCGGCGCATTGGATAGGTTGATTCTGCCTAGCTCCGCCATTTCAGCGTGACCGGGCCTGTTATCGGGTGCTGAAACGGGGTGCCGGTGCGGCGTGAGTCTAGCCATGCTTGTTTCAGCTGGAAGTACCACTTGGCCGGGCGATCTGCGTCGTCGATCAGCATCAGGTGTGGATTGTGCTTCAGTCCTTCGGACTGTTGCTCCATCGTTTTGCGATCCTGCTCAACGAACTTTCCGAATACGTACTTCAGCAATTCCTCCCCGAAGGGAAACCAGCGAAAGAGATTCCACGCTGCGACTACGTCGATGCGACAACGGCTGCGCGTGATCGGGGTGACCGTGGTCAGGCTCGAGAACCAGTACTTCCCTGCCCTGATCGTTTCCCAGCGCATGTTCGGAAGCGTGAAGTCGATGGTAGTAGTGATAGCGTCGGCGTCCGCATAGAGCTTGAGCAACTTGTAGGGCGCGCTGTTCGAACTCGGGGTGTGCGCGCTCATGCGAAAGCCGAGATCGATCGGCTCAAAGGCCTTTTGTTTTTCGTGAATCGAATCGCGGCTGCGCCACCACCACGCCTGGTGAACGAATGGTCCGTGCGCGGGGTCCATCAGGCCAATAATGCCGTGATCCACGCTGCAGGGCAGGTCCGAAGCCAGGTAGGCGAGTTTGAATTTCTCGCTGAATGTCGGAACGCGCGGCGGTCCCGACGGAGGATCGACACGCTGCGAGAATCCCGCTCCTGCTGGCGTCGGCTCCGGAATGAAGACCCAGATGAAGCCATCCTGTTCTTCGCATGCGTAACTGCCCGCGTAGATGCGATCGACTCTGAGTTTCTGATCGGCGGTCAGCGACGGAATCACCTGGCACTGGCCGGAGTGGGTGTCGAAACGCCAGCCGTGATAACTGCATTCCAGCTGGCTGCCGTCGAACCTTCCGCAGGAAAGAGGCATGCCGCGATGCGGACACGCGTCTTGCAGCGCAAAGGGACGGTTCTGCGCATCCCTTCCTATGACCAGCGGCGTTTCAAGCAAGGTTGCGCGTTCGAGACGCTCGCGGAAGACAGTGTCGGCGGGGAGGGCGCGATACCAGAAGCGGGGAAGCATCAGGGAGTCCGGCGTTTTTGTCTGAAGCGAGTCTTCGAACATGGGGAACACGGAGGGTACTACAACGCGAGCGTGGTATTAAACATTCCATCCCTTGGCGGACTGGACTTCGGGAAACGCTTCGAAGTTAAGGGTTAGTAACCCCACCCCCTCCCTCTCTTGACCGCAACAGATTGAAAACAAAGATGCAGCATTTGAGGAGGCTGCAAAATCTTTGGATTCAAACGACTTATACGCAAAATATCCCGAACAAAGGAGTTAGTTTTCAAAGAGCGTGACTGCTCTGTTGGACACACCCTAGGCGCCAGCGCTTCGAAATTCCAGTGGTCACGGTGGTGTGGTTTCATGCGTCGCGAGTCGTGCTTTTTCGGGTCGGTAATTGAGAGGCTTGCGGCTTTCGGAATGCCGTTAGCGGTGCTAGGGTCTTTCGTTCGTTCTGCTGGAGCCTCACTGCGCTCGGGATGACAGAGGTTGGAAAGGCTGGCCTGGGACATCGGCCCATCGATTGCTGCTTGTTTTCAGTAACTTACGGCGATTACTTCGGTGGTTCTATGGCCTTTGGATAGTTTGCCGGGGGTTGGTTAAACGCCCTATAATCAATGCACTCTGGTTGAGATTCTCCGTCAGGTTCCGGGTAGATCAAGCTAAGGACTTTGTGTCTTTGCAACGAGGATAGACCCGGACAATGCGAAAGCACCTGCAAATCGCGCTGATGGCTACCCCCGTACTCGCGGCCTCCCTTTCCCTCTGTACACCACACGTGTTTGCTGCGGACGATGCTCCGGCCAAGATGGTCGCGACCACCGACGACAGCGGACGCACCGTCTACACAAACGACGTCGTGACGCCGACAAAGGGCGTCCGGAGCAGCACGGTCTCGCGGCGGGGTGGGTTGGTGTACTGGAGCGACAAGGAGAAGCGCTTCAAGCCCGTACCCTCGGCGACGATGGGTGCGGCGCGATCGGCCGCGGCCGAAGTGAATCAGTACCTTACGCACGAATCCAATCCTGAAGACGTGGCGCGCTCCAATTTCGTGCGCAGCAATACACCCATGAGCCAGCAGGATGTGGACGCGGCCATTGAGCAGGCGGCAGCACGCCACAACGTGGATCCGAACCTGGTGCGCTCGGTGATCAAGGTCGAGTCGAACTTCAATCCCAATGCCGTTTCGCGCAAGGGCGCGATGGGACTGATGCAGCTCATGCCAAGCACGGCGCGGTCGCTGCACGTGACCAACCCGTTTGACCCGCAACAAAACGTGGACGCCGGGGTTCGTCACTTGAAGAGCCTGCTGGAGAGCTATGGCGGGAACATCAAGCTAAGCCTGGCGGCCTACAATGCTGGGGCGGGCGCGGTGGCGCGCAATTCCGGGGTTCCGCGGTTCGCGGAAACGCAGAATTACGTACGGCGAATTACTGAGATCTACTACGGCGGCGGACAGCCCGGTTCGCGCGTGGTCGGGAACGTGGTACACGATCCCGTTCGCGTGCAACGGGATGCGCGCGGCGTACTTTATATCAGCAACACGGACTAAGGTTTTCGGCATCTCTCAGGGAAGCCGTTGAACAAGTTGTAACGAGCTGGAAACGTTGACGACCCTACTTCGAAGCCAGCGCGGATTGCGTCTGGGTGTGGCGCTGTTGGCGCTGCTTCCAGCATTGCCGGGTTATGCTCGCGTGCGGCACGGCGATGCCTGGGCGCGGGATAACTTCGCGCGGGCTGAGCGCATGCGCGAAGCTTTGAATGGGCGCCCGGTCGCGCAACGAAGCCGCCACGACTACCAGCGCGTGATCGACTCCTACCGCCGCGTTTATTTTGGTTCTCCTACTTCTTCCAAAGCTGATCCCAGCGTCGTCGCCGTTGCTGAATTGCAGGTTGAGATGGGGCGCCGTTTCGACGACAACAAAATCTTTGCGCATGCGGTCAAGGAATACGAATTCCTGCGCAAGGAATACCCGGGCAGTCGATACCGCTTCGACGCACTGTTCACGATTGGTGAAATCTACAAAGACGACCTCGAGGATCCTGAGGAGGCGCTCGCCACGTTCCAGGAGTTCGTGCACCGCTATCCTCGGCACCGCCTGGCCGATCAAGCGAAGGCTGCGATTGCCGAGTTGAAGCAGGATCACGGCGAGCCCTACAAGACTGCGGCGCAGAAAGAAGCGGAGAAGTATCAGAAAGCAGCAGAACTCGTCGGAAAATCGGGGAAGACAGAAGCCAAGCTCCAGGACAAGAGCGGTCAGGACCAGGAACGAGACGATCAGGAGAGCAGCGCGTCGGCAGCCGCCACTCCGGCCTCAGACGAAGCGGCGGAGAAATTTCCACGCGTGACCAGCATCCGGCACTGGTCGACGCCTGACTACACGCGGGTCGCGATCGATCTGGAGCAGGACGTGAAGTTCGCTTCGCAGCGCATTGATCATCCCGACCGGATATTCTTTGATCTTTACGACACCAAGCTTGCCTCAACCCTGGTGGGCAAGACATTTGACGTGGACGATGGATTTTTGAAGAAGATCCGCGTGGCCCAGTTCAAGCCGGGCAAGACGCGCGTCGTGCTCGAGGTGGACGACCTTTCTGACTACGATGCCTTCCTGCTGCCGAACCCGTCGCGCCTGATCATCGACATTCACGGCAAGCAGACGGGAAAGTCTGAAATTGCCCGAAACCGCAACACTGCTGAGAGCGCGATCCCACTGAAATCGGTGGGAGACACGCCCGACGATCTAATTGCAACTCGCACTCCGATACCGGTTCCGGCGCGCGTGCCAGTGCCTGCCGATCGCGAACTATCTACGACGAATCCTGCGGACACCAAGCCTACTGTGAAGACGGTCAAGGTGGGCAAGAATGCCGTCAAAAAGATTATCGAAGCCGGAGACGATGACACCGGCACACGCAAAAAGACCGTCGCCCGATCCGTGGAAGATCTGAGGCCGGAAGGTCCGCCGTTGGCGGCGGACGAGCCGCGGGGGCGCGACACGCTGGACGCCTCGGCGGCGAGCGACAAGGGTCGCTCAAAGAGCAAGCGGCGCGCGGCGAGCAGCGCGCAACTCGACATTCGTGAAGCCCGGCCCACAGCCGCCGGTGACCGCTCGCTGATTCGGGCTCTGGGACTGAAGATCGGCAAGATCGTGATTGATCCGGGCCACGGTGGGCACGACACAGGCACCATTGGCCCCGACGGTCTGCTCGAAAAAGATCTGGTGGTCGATGTGGGGCGGCGGCTCGGCAAGCTGCTGGATACGCGTCTGGGCGCGGAAGTGGTCTATACGCGCAAGGACGACACGTTCATTCCGCTCGAAACCAGAACAGCGATTGCAAACCAGGAGCAGGCGGACCTGTTCGTTTCGATTCATGCGAATTCGAGTCGCGATCCGAACGCGCGCGGCGTGGAAACTTACTACTTAAATTTCACTTCGTCGGCGGACGCGCTGGAAGTTGCGGCGCGCGAGAACGCAGTTTCCGAGAAATCGATTCACGAACTGGGCGACCTGGTGAAGAAGATTGCGCTCAAGGAGAAAATCGAAGAGTCCCACGAATTCGCCAGTAATGTGCAGGAGGCGCTGCACAGCGGGCTGGCGGCCAAGAGTCCCGGGCTGCGCAACCGGGGTGTAAAGAAAGCTCCTTTCATCGTGCTGATCGGTGCGAACATGCCGTCGATTCTGGCGGAGATTTCGTTCGTCAGCAATCCGGGCGACGAAGCCAAGCTGCAGACCCCCGAATACCGGCAGCGCATCGCCGAGTCGCTCTATCGCGGCATCGCGAAATACGTAAGCGGGCTGAGCGGCGTGAAGATGGCCAGCCGCGTGACGAAAGAAGAAGGCCAGTAAATCTACGCACGTCGTTCGAGGTTGCGGAAAAGTCTCTGCTACCCAAAATCGCAAACCTCAGGCGCTGAAGCGCGCACACACTTTCAGGGATTTAGCGGCACGAGTAAACTCGTGCCCTTCCCGTTTTTTTGCCGGCCGGCAGCTTCTTCGCCGCCTTGTTCAACATGCTGACTTCCCCTCCAAGCTATAATTCTTCACGCTTTTACTGATTTCTGGCGGCGACAGTGGCCGGCACTCGCACTTTTGAAAGGAAGCGGAGTGATCGAAAGACTCAAGGACAGCAGCGGGTTCGGATTCAAAGCTACGGGTAGCATTAGCGCCGACGACATCAAGGCCATCGAGCCGCAGATCGAACGGCGGATCGCCGAGAATCGCAAGCATCCGATCGGGATCCTGATCGACCTGACGGCGCTGAAAGATGTCGAGTGGAAGGCCCGTTGGGAAGAACTGCGGTTCCTGTCAAAGTTTGGCGGCCCCATCGCCCGAGTCGCCGTGGTGGGCGCACGCAAGTGGGAAGAACTGGCTGGCGATGTGATTGGCGCGACGGTTCTGATGCAGGCCGATATCCGGTATTTTCAGCCATCCGAGATCGCGCACGCCTGGCATTGGGTTAAGATCGCCAAATACGCGGACGATCTCCCGGTCCGCACAATGCTGCCCGGGCACGTAATGAGCGGGTATACGCCGGAATACACGGATTTGTGAGCGGTGGCGCAAGTTCATTCGTTTCGCCAATAATGTAGTCAGGACGACCGCGCGATGGCCCTTATATGACGATTTCGGTCGCGGGACGGCGGCAGCGTGGAAACTTTCAGGGTCGCTTTGTAGTCTAATAGACTGCAGAGGGGCCTTTTCTCTTTTTAAATCCCATGATTTTGCGTCGATTGATCCCGATTCTCCTGTTGTGCATTCTGGCAACATTCGCCATCGCGGCTACTCCCACCCCTAAAGGAACTACACCTGCGGCGATCCTCCCGTCGAGTTTCGCGGGATGGAACTTGCAGGGTGCGCTTCAGACCAGCAGCGATGCAGGGGCAGCCGATCCTACCAACACTGCCATTCTCAAGGAGTACGGTTTTACCGATCTCGCATCCGGAACCTTCACCCGCGATGACGGACGGAAGCTGACGATTCGTGCGGCGCGCTTTGCTGACGCCAGTGGTGCGTATGGTGCGTTCACCTACTACAAACAGCCGGAGATGCTGAACGAGAAGATCGGAGATCAGGGATCATCACTAAACAACCGGATACTCTTCTACCGGGGCAATGTTGTGGTGGACGCGCTCTTTGAAAAATTAAGTGTCATGTCGGCAGCGGAGCTGCGCGACCTGGCCAACGTGATTCCGCTTCCGCAGGGCGGCGCGCGCAATCTGCCGCCCCTGCCGACGTATCTGCCCAGACAGACATACGTGAAGAACACTGCGAAGTACATCATGGGCCCACTTACGCTCGACAAGTTGGGATCCCCGCTGCCCGTGGAAATGGTTGATTTCGGCGCAGGGGCGGAGGTGGTCGAGGGCACATATCGTGGAGCCGGGGGCGAAGGCACGCTGATGTTGATTTCGTATCCCACGCCGCAAATCGCGACCGAGCACTCGCATCGCATCGAGCAAGCGCATCGACCGAACGCACAGGCAGGGCAACCCGCGGTGGTCGAGATGGGAGCGTTCGCGCAGAGGCGCAGCGGTCCTTTGGTTGCCGTGGCGACGGGAACATTCACGCAGAACGAAGCCGAGAAGCTTGTAAACCAGGTTCATTACGACGCCGACGTCACGTGGAACGAGAACACTTTCTTCGACAAGAAGAACAACGTGGCCAACTTGCTGTGGAATGCTGTGTTGCTGTGCGGCGCGCTGATGGGAATCACACTCGTCGCAGGAGTGGCTTTTGGCGGCGCCAGAGTCGCTTTGAAGCGCCTGCTCCCTCAACAGAACCAGGGCCCCGAGCAGGATTTCATCTCGCTCAACATCGAGGAATCTGTGCGGGAGCCGCGCGGCGGAATGGGCGTTTCGTCGAGTCCCCGTTAGAGCTTGCTGCTCACCCCAGCTACAGTAAGTAACTCATTAGAGGCGCTTTACGCGGCGGCGCGCGCACAAATATCTCAAAATGATACGCTTTCGATGGCTGTTGTTGATTTCTGTAAACAATTGAAAGCAAAGGCATTTAATATCTAAAATTTCCTTGACACCCCCCTTTTTCGGCCCATAAGATTTCGCCAGAAAGTTTTGGCGGACTTTGCCTTCCGTTAGAACTATTCTCCCTTGAAAGAAGAGGCCGCCCTTTTGCCGGGG